>Ga0114905_1001299_pt1 | contig 13933 bp, 17 predicted proteins | sample MalvireepMed_b05_FD_83499 | JGI IMG/M metagenome (GOLD analysis project Ga0114905, IMG submission 83499) | Marine viral communities from the Global Malaspina Expedition - Malaspina viral metaG DeepMed_b05 | ecosystem: Environmental > Aquatic > Marine > Oceanic | place: Mediterranean Sea...
GCTGATATACCGTGTGATGTCGATAGCTGTAGACACTTTTTAGCCTCAAAAAAGGACCTGAACTGTTCGATAATCGCGGCGAATGAAGGCCCCAAAACTTTACAGGAAATTGGGGATTATTATGGAATCTCTCGCATGAGAGTCTGTCAGATAGAGAAATCAATTTTAAGAAAACTAAAAATTGACGCCAAACAAATGAGATCCTTTGATTCGCTAACCAGCGAGTAGGCATAAAGCTATTAGGCCTGGAATATTTTCTCTGACATAGACACCTGAAAAAAGTGCTTCCGTTCTTCCTCCCACATAGCTAAATGCTGCCTCTAAGTTTTTACTCACCTTAGGATCTCCTGCCATGTCTGACGTTGCTACGAGCATTAAAGCTCCGCACTCTGTCTTAGTATTAGGCGGGGGGCACGGAGAATTGTTAACACATCCTTGTAGGACTGCTGCACCCAAATCAGTTCTGCTGGTATCTCGAATGACGGTACTTCCAATCACCATTCTGCCGGCAGTGCTCAGGCATTTTTCTAAATCTTTAGAATCGAAGGCTTGAATGTCGGAGTGCGTCGCTGCCAATTTTAACACCTGAGTCAGCAACCGAGCAAAATTATTGTTAGCCACCGGATAAAGATTGAGCATTCCGACTTTGTTTCGCAGAAGCTGTAGCTGACGCTCATTATCGATCACAATGTGCGGATGATCAGATACATCCTCGAGGAGGGCCAGGTAATTCTTCTCTATGGTGGAGTTGAGCAACTCTTGTGCACTTGGTCGGCTGAGTATGTAGATAACCTTTCCAGAGGCCCCAGTCGCTTTCAGATGACGTGATAAGGAGTCATGCAGTACAGAGCACGCTGAGCCAGTCCCGCCCCCGCCGCCTGCTAGTACGAAAATCCAATCCTGGGCGCCTACTCTAGAGCGCACAGCATCTTCTACTAGAGTACTATTTTCTCCTAAAATTTTCTTTCCTAGCTCTATATCTTTGCCAACGCCGTCTGCGCCAGGTACTAAAAGAAAATGAGCTGGGTCTACTCCATCCGGTTGATCTTTGATGGTCGTGTTAACGAGCAGGGTCTTAGTAAAGCCTAAATCCAAAAAGGCCTTTGCTATTTTTCCGCCCCCACCTCCGACTCCTATAAAAGCGCAATTGATCGCACTGCCGGCTGTATTGTCCGGGAGCGCCTGATCGTCTTGCACGTCCTCAGAAGCATTATACGCATCTACAAAATCGAATTCGTTGTCTAATCTACCATCATTTATGTAAAGATCGTCTTTGTTTTCTTTACTCATAATTTCTCCTCACATCACATGTATAAATATGCTGCTGGTAAGTTGGTGGAGGCGCCGGGAGTCGAACCCGGGTCCAAAACAAGCTGAATATCGCGTCATTCACAAGGTTGGCCGGCTTCTCTAAGCCGGCAAAGTATCCACAAGGTTTCCCATCTCCTATGTGGCCTTGGAGATCCACTCATCCCTACAGTCGGACTTTCACCGATAATGATGAGGTAACCATCTTGGTCTTGTTTGTTTCGGTGGGACCAACCACTTATCCGATGTTGGGTAATAAGGTCATCGAAAACCCCAGTCGCCTAATTTACGTAAGCAACAGCCTCCGAGGTCTCGTTCAAGAGGTGCATGGGCACGTGCCCAACACGATTCTTCAACGAGAACCACGGAGTCGCCAAGGAAATGTCGTTGGCAATTAATTTTTTAAGCGTTTTTACAGAGACCATCGCTTCCCTCTGCCCTGCACACAATATCTCACGTGCCCTGTCGAAGCCATTTCGCCCCCGATTTTAAGCCTTACGAGCCTTGTCTAATTCAATGGTTGCCTTGACTAGTTCCGAGGACTTAGACTTAAGAAGACGTAGCCCCCTCCGTGCACGAACCCCTGCCGAAGCATTTCCACTGGCATTCTTGTGCACATCTAAGTCTAAAGACTCAACCAGTACCTTCATTTCATTCCACTGGTCTAATGTTGATGACGACATAAATTTTCCTCCTAAACTAAGATTGTCGTTGTGTTAGATGAGTCCCCTTTCTCATGGGGCCCATCGATAGTTTCTGTGATTTTTCTCATTACATCACTGTTCTCTATCTCTAGAGCGAGTAGTTTAATGAGAATGAGTATTTGTTTTTGACTCACACCGAAATTCATTATTTCGTGTATAATTTCTCTACATTTTGCCGATTCTAAAATTTCCTGATCTTTAACAGCTATTTTATGTTTTTTGACTGTCATTATGCTGCCTTTCTTATGATGTATGACTCTATTCTAAATCTATTATTTGATAAAAACTTAACCATCTTACCTTGAATCAGATCGTCTATTTCCTCACGTGTGAGAACAATGTGATCATTCCACTGTTCATTTTCTAATATGAATTGCGCGTGCTCAAAATCTGCAACATTCTTTTGATATGTGATTAGAAGATCGTATAGATCGGAAGGTAATGAGAATTTAAAATCATCTATTGTCATTTGAGTTATGACTTCATCTCTACCCACAACAATTTCCGATTTACAAATGTCAATCACCTTGTGCACAGCATCACAATTATTGCACGAGGCAAATTTGGGGATTACAGTGTCGCTCTCATCGTCGATGACAGAAAATACTACAAATTGATGAAAGACAGGATCGGCAGCCTCTTTGTATTGGGGCAGAATACAGTGACACTGTATTAGATGTTTGGTACCTGTTTTCAAAGTTAAATTACTTAGATAAGTCTAGAATTCGATCAATAAGTCCGTCTGTTTGTTCATGCAAAATTTGTTCTATCCTTTGGGAAAGACTCCCTAGCTCATCACGATTAAATGGGCCACCGGCGCCGTCGTCTCTCACTAGAAGCTCAGTTAAAAGGAGCTCAGTAATTTTTTGGTTAACGACGTCCCTAGTGTCTAAAATATTTCTGCAAATATCATTCATGCTGCTCATAATTATCCTCCACCATATAAGATAATACAAAAATAAGAATAGTAAATGGTCACACCCTTAGCACAATGCTACCAATATTGTCCATAAGACGGCGACATGATGTAGCGGCCCGAACTCCCACTAGCTCAGCAGAATGAGAAACGTGTGGTCTGATATTCTCATTCTTGTTAGTGATTGTCTCAATCAAAGATGAATTACACGTTCCTGATTTGGTAACACCTGTGCACGCCTTCTGTGCCACTTTGCATCGATCACTAATAACACCTATTAGACTAGCCATTCTTTTAGGCACTCTTATCTCCACATGTTGGGATGTGCCTCTACTATTTGGGAGTGCCATTCCCTGTCTAGAAAAAAGAATGTGATCGTGTTTAATGAAATCGTCTAATGATGCACTTCTCAGAGTCTCTCCCAATTCTGCAGACACACACTTAATATTTAATTCCTGACATGTTTCTAGCGCATCTTCTTTTGATGCGTTTTCCCTAATTGAGGTAACTTTCCACTCCCTGACAGTGAAGGGAACCACACTCAGCTTGGAGGCCAACCAATTCTCACTGAGAGTTGTAACAACATCCGGGACTATTCCCGTGGCGCATATGACAGCATTACATTTTTCTGAGGCGAGGTCCTGAAGTATGTGATCTATTTCACCCAGCGACTCTATCACTCCATCAATTGCAATGATTAATGGACTGTCTAAGCGACTTATTTTTTCTCGTTCACTGAATAATGGATGGATCTCTCCCAAGATTTCCTTGGTTAAGTACGTCTGGACAATAAAACTATTGGTGTGAGTGAAATCAAAGTTCCAACTGGCAGATAACCCGCCGGCGCGAACTATTTGCTGCATTAGATTATAAATGAGGCCAGATCCTAAAAAATAACGCAGAGTATTATCGATATCAGCCACCTCAGCCCTGTGCTTAAGTGTATCTCTTCTTTTGGCTGTCTCATCAATATTGTGCCTATTAATAAGCAGATACGCACAGATAATCCCTGCGCCTATCTGTTTGTTCTCTGCAGATAGGATTGAGTTAATAATGATGTTTCGTATTGCAAGATCTAAAGGATCATTCTGGGACCATCCAGACAGCACACGAATTAGGTCAGCGGGTTTAGCTGTTATTACCTGAGTACCGTAATTTAGAACAAGTGAATCAGTGTGTAGCTTGGATAATAAGACCGATAGCTCTCCAAGGAGTCGAGAATATCGACCTTTTGCAGCGATTTCATCAACAATTATGGAATGTGAAGTCTTAATGGATTGTCTTTATCTTGCCCGGCTTCTTGAAGAGTTCACTAAAGGCTTGCGCGAGGTCCTCCCCCGCACTACCCATCTCTTTGAATAGCTCTTGTTTGGCTTCTTCCTCTTGTATTCCCTTCTGTATACGAACAATTGACCGTAGGGTGGCGCCAAGTAGGGCGATCACGCTAAGGGTGATGCCTATCCCAACATGCCCAGAAAGGTATGTCAGCGTGCCACACACTAAAGATAATTCCGGAAAACCGAACTCAATACGCATGTTCATCAACTGTCCCTCCATAAATTATTAGAAGCATATGCGAGAATTTCTTCTGCACTTTCTGCGGTGTAGTTATAATCATCAATCATAGTCTGAACCATGTCACTGTACTTTTTTTGCTGTTCATCATCCCTCGTCTTGGATTTGGTTATAATTCTTGCCATTGACTTTACGGAGGAGATTAGATACGACTCAATTGCCTCTTTAAGGGGCTCATAGCTGGTATAGTTAACCTTCTCGCCGCGGCGCATTTTAGCGAACATATAAGCAGTCACATCACTTCTGAATCCGTCTTTGGCGGATCCAGTTATTCCTATCTGTTCTTCAACAGATCTGAGAAATTTTTCATCAGGCTCACGCTCCTCCTTAGTCACCTTATCCTTAAGTCTCTGATGTGTGGTATGGGCTTCCGCATTATCCAAGTAGGTGTCAAAGAGTGACTGTGCCTGCTCCTCGTATGCACTAATAAATGCCTTTGCAACCTCAGTTTCTAAAATTTTTAGGTACTCTTCCCGTACGATCTTTTGAATAATTTCTAGGCAGTGTTGCTTAAATTCCTCATCGGTAATCTGATCCTTCACCATTCGGGCCAGTGATTCAATTACAGAAATGGGTGTTATCATATTTTTATCTGAGTCAGCCAGTGCAGTGTCCAAGGCCTTGGCGATAAATCTCGTGGATATCCCAGACATTCCCTCCCTGCTAGTTTCCTCCCGCAGATCCTCTATGTCAATTCTCTTCACTCGGCCCTTTTCAATAATATCCTCACCATTGTAGATCTTCATCTTGGTGAGAAGATCACATTTTCCAGAAGACTTAAGACGTGACATAACTGAGAACATCGATGCGACCTTAAGGGTGTGTGGGGCAATGTGGGACGTAAAATCAGATTGTCCTAATAATTTCTCGTAAATTCTAACTTCTTGATCTAGCTCAAGACAGTAAGGTACACTAATTTTTACCACACGGTCCAAGATGGCCTCATTGGTGTGCTCACTTTGAAAACGATTCCACTCTGTTTCATTGCAGTGAGCAATGATGACGCCATCGAAGTAAAGCATATCAGATTTTCCAGGAGAGGGAATTCTCTTTTCCTGTGTGGCTGTGATGATAGTGTGTAAGAACTCGATCTCGTTCTTGAAGATTTCCACCAATTCAACAATACCACGATTTCCAACATTGAATGCCCCGTTAAGGGATAGTGCTCTTGGATCATCTTCGGCATAGCGATCTAATTTCGAAATATCCACACTTCCAATGAGCACAGATGTATCTTGGCTATTCGCATCCATCGGTGGGACTGATGCTACTCCGCGGCGGCCTCTCTGGGAAAAACTAGTCTCCACGACGGGATAATCTTCATATTTTCCATCCAGTTCATGCATCAGTTTAAATTGAACGACCGGGGAGATATCTCCCTCAATGTTGACACCCAACTTACTAGAGAACTTATTCCTGAGTGACCTAGGAACTAACTGTAGGGGTTCACCTCTTTGGGGATCCCCCTGCAGATGATAATAGGTTTCACCGTTCAGCGCACTTTTAATATGTTCTGTAAGCGCCGACTTCCCGGCTCCAACTGGGCCCATTAGAAGTAGAACTTGTTTACTCTCTTCACCCTTGTGAGCGGCCGATTTCAAATACTGTACTATCTTAGAGATCACCCTTTCCATTCCAAAGAACTCATCTTTGAAGTAGTCATAAATCTTTATAGATTCATTGTTAAAGATCTTCTTCTTTCTAGGATCTGAATCTGGCATCGCGCTAGTGCCGTGCTTGATTATACTTTCGTAAAGTCTTTTGTGAGACGGCCTGACAATCTCAGGCTTCCTCTTTACATGCTCAATATAATCCAGGAAGGTCCCAGAGAATCTCTTTTGAGAAGCGCCGGCTTTTCTCTGAGCTTGAATTTCTTTTAATAGTTCATCCCTAACACTCATGTGTATATTCTACTCCCAATTGTAAAGATGTGTACCAAAATTAGATTTCCCAAAGATCCTCTTCAATTATTGTAAATAATTTGGTCCCTTTGTTCCATAAAGTATTCACGTGGCCCACAACAACTTCAGCGTGATTTAAGTCTAGATCACGACCATCATGCTCGTGACGAAGTATCAATAAATCATGATCATCCTCAATCTCATCAATATAAATAACAGGAATGGCATTTGTTCCAACATTTTTTAAGAGATCAGACTTAACAAGTTCCCATCCATCCTCATCTGAGATCTCATCAATTGTGATTCCGTCCTTTTGCCCCTTGTCAGAGTATGTAAAGATCCCTAGCTCCTCACATAAGTCACGTGTAAGATACTGTCTGAGAAATGCTACATCATGACTAGCTTCCCTTGCGATAAAACACTCCTCAATTCCTTTAGTCTCCTCAATATGTTGAAACATTTTGAAGCCTAGATGGTAAGGATTTAGGCCTCCCACGTGAGGTCGCACAACTTGATTATGCGATTTTAAGAAGGGGAGATGCCACTCTTCTGGTAAATTTAACTCATGAAGTAGTGTGTAGTGCCAAAAGCACGCCCAACCCTCATTCATAATTTTGGTCTGGATCTGTGGCATGAAATACTTGGACTCATTGCGCACAATGTCAACAATATCCCGGCGCCAGGTAGGCATGCCTGTGGAGTACTCAGAGATGAAGCCTAGAATATCATAGTCTGGTTCTAGTGGAATTTTAGAAATATCAAAATTCATATATTCCTCTTTTTCATCATCCTTGATGAGCCTTTCATACTTTTTATTTAGTTCATGCCTAGACAGCCTCTTCTGGCCGTATCTATGAGTTTGAAACTGTAGTGCATGAGCAGCATCTAGCACCTCCTCAACCTCATCAATACCGATGGTGGGATCCTCAACATAATTCTGAATCCTCCTTTTGGCGCTACGCATAGAACCCACAATAGCTCCGGGACGCGTTTCCTTGAACATTCGATTGTTCTTAAAGAAATCAGCGTGCCCCACACAGTGTGCCATAATCAAGATTTGTAGGTAAGCAGGATTTTCACGCATGAGATAGGCAATTGCGGGATTAGAATTAATAATCAGTTCATAAGGAAGCCCCTCTGCTCCGGCATTGTACATTGTGTGTGTTCGCTCAAATGATTTCCCATAGGACCAGTGACCATAGTGTGTAGGCATTCCGTGATAGGACGTGTGCCCAATCATTGAGTAATAGTCACACATTTCATACATGATGGGAAACCAGTCTAGGCCTTTCTTTAAGGCTAGCTCACAAATTTTATTATCCCATTCCTCTAGGATTTCAAATGTCCAATCCATTAATAGTCACTCCCGAGCGCAAAGACCTTCCCACCGAACAGCTTGGTAAAGGCCAGCCAAATATCTGATTTATCATTTATGGATACACACTTCATCTTTCTGCCATCTATCCTCTGGTAGATGTTGGATAATTTGGCCTCCTTGAACCAGCTCTCCTGTAGATCCTTAGGTTCGATCTCACAGTAGCCAAAAAGTTGTGAGAAATCCCGGATCTGTTCTGCCAATGACAGTGTTTTAGAAGTATCCTCAGGCCAGTTATCACCGTCAGAACATTGAAAACAGTAGATGTTCCAGCTCTGCGGGTGATACCGTGAACTTACTATGTCACACACTAAGGAAAGACCAGACGACACCAGCGTCCCCCCAGAATTTCCCCTAGTGAAGAATTGCTCCTCATTTACCTCACTGGCACTCGTATCATGAGCCACAAATACTATCTCTGTATGCTCGTACTTAGATCTAATGAAGTGGTACAATAAAAAATAGAAAGCTCGGGCCAAGAATTTCTTATTCTGCGTCATCGATCCGGAGACATCCATCACAAAGAAAATCACCGCGCTGGAACTTGGTTTCATCGATTTTTTGTAGTGGCGATAGACTAGATCGTGGTTGTGGAACGGAAAAGTCTCCTCATCATCAATATCATCATGACGCTCGGTTGCTTTTTTTCTCTTTATCCTCTCTATTGCTGTCTTCTTTTTATCCAGACGTGGACGGATCCCCTCTGATCGATAACCCTTTCTCTTATTTTTTTCTGATACTATCTTTTTTAATGTCTTCTTTTCCATGTCAGGTAACTCTAGATCATCAAAGAGGTAATGCGCCAACTCCTCAAGGGTAATTTCAACCTCGTAATATTCCTCTCCGGGGTCTGATCCGGGCTTATGGCCTTGATTTGCTCTTTGTTTTTCCTGCCCTTTTCCTATCTTTTGCCCTCGTTTGATATCGGATCCCGGCGCGGTGCCTGCCTTTTTATTATTTGAGTTGTCTCCATAGATGAACCTATACTCCCTAATGCCCCGGACGGGTATTTTTATCTTCTTTTTTCCGGACTGCCCAATAATTGATTCATCAGCGACAATGTGATGGACACCTTCCTTAATGGCACGCTCAATCTTCTTTTTGTGACGTCGACGATCTGATGCTGAACGATCGGCGACAGTCTTGTGCTCTCGGAAAATGGACGACATCTAGAGGTTCCTCGTTGTCTGGCGCACCCACTCAATAGTTGGGCGCAGGTACGGGTGCAATTTGGTCTCAGCCTGATCTAGGGTGAGCCAATTAGCAGCGTGATGTTCATACTCTCCGGTGTCCGGGTTTCGATTTATAGATGGCTCTTGTGTGGTGGCCGCAATAAATAGGGTCACATTTTTGGCCGTTGTAGATTGGAGCCCCCACCTAAAATCAAGATCAGTGATTCCTGCCTCTTCCTCAGTCTCTCTCATAGCAGCCACTAGATCAGTCTCAAAAGGCTCAACCCCTCCCTTGGGGAGATCGTAACTCCCATAGACTCGCAAGCCTAAAATAAGATATTCACCGTTGGTCTCTTTAAGGACTATAATGCCTGCTCGACGTTGATGAGTTTTTCTCGTGGAAACCTTCTCAGGCATGATGAAAATTCCTCTGTATAATAACTAGGTCATCGAAAACATTCGTGGAAGTCGCTGGGGAACAACTGCTTATTCCGAGCATAAAAACGTTCCCAATCTGAGTCAAGGATATACGTGACCGCTGTGTCTGTGCTTGATCTTACTGATCTTCCCATTGATTGTATTACTGTCTTAGAGGTCTGGAATGGGTACCACCACTTCCACTTGTTCATCCTCTTTTTGACTAGCTTATCGCCCAGATATGGATAAGGTACCTTACAAATCACTTGGAATCTGCTAGCATTACCCTCTAAATCGATTCCCTCGGTCATGGATGGTGATATCAAGACAGTGGGCTTGACATCCGTCATGTGTCTTCGAATGATCTCATCCCTATTGTCCGGTGTGGCGAGGAGTAATCTCCGAGATTTGATATTTTTTTTGAGATAATTTGCAATCTTATAGGAGTGAGTGTGAATTATCCCCTTCTCCTTTTTGTGTGCCTCTAATATCTTGCGGACAGCTTCTACTAAGATGGGGAGGCTCTCATCGATTTCCCTGGCAGTCATTCTACCAATGGGGACAAATAAGGTGGGCCTATTCTTAATCGGGAAGGGGGAAGGAATGGAGAGCGACGCGGCATGATGCTTATCAACCCCCATCATCTCTAAGAACCTATCTGTCTGAATCAACGTGGCAGACATGAATAGCACATGGTACCCCATTCTAAAGAGATACTGTTCAGAAAAGTGGGATATATCAATGGGCTTAAATGATAGTTTTCTAAGATCTCTTGCATCACTCTGAAGAGCTTCAAAGACCCAGTTTTCCTTGGTGTGAAGTCTAAGAAAATCCTTAAGACGCTGGTGGTGTCCTTCCATCATACGGAGCTGTCGAGTGAGCGAAACAAACTTATCCAATTTTGTTCTAAGATTAGTGTACTTCTCCAACATCTGGTTAACATGTGTCAGGTGTGAGGTCAGTTTTGGAAAGTATACAGTTCGAATCCAGTCTAGTGCCTGATGCTGGGTCTTTATTTCGGGCATATTAAGTTTGAGTGTTTGCTTAGCGAATCGTTCTGTCACTGCAATCTCGATGAATTTAGAAAGTTCAGTCTCAACATTGTGTGCTTCATCAATCACCAGTAGTTTTGTCGGCTTAATTTTCCCATTGTAGTTACACTCTGTTAGAAGATAGGGGAAATTGGTGACTGACATGGGGGCATCCATGAAGGCCTGTTTGGCACCTCGATAGACACAATTGAAGGTACAGGTATTCCAAAATTTACTACCCTTTTCTTCCATTTTGAGTTCAGCCAGACTATCAGCGCAACTGTTGAATTGCTTGTATTTACACCGATAATTTCGGGCACTTTTAATGGATCTCATCCCCAAGCTGGCAAAATCCCGTTCATATTGATCCTGCAGCAATTTTTGTGTGGTGACAAAAATTGCACCGTTTTCGTAACCATCAACTACCTGATTATCTGATGCTAGGGCTCTCGCAATTGTCACTGCGATCGCACTCTTTCCCACCCCGGTTCCACCCTCTAGGGCAAAGAACCTTTTGCCCTGGGAAAATGCTTCAAGGATCTGATCAATCGCCTCAGTCTGTTCCTTTCTGGGCGTCTGGAGTGGGAAAAAATTTTCCCATTGCTTCTCAGGCATATGTTCTACCTCTCATCCAAAAATTGAATCCACCAGGCCGAGCTCTAGACATTTATCGCTATTCAACCAAAACTCATGCTTTAAAAGTTCGTCCAGTGTTTCTTCATTCATCTTAGTGTTCTCGAGATATATTTGTCTTATCTTCTCGGTAAGAGATTTTTGATTTTCAATCTCATCCATAAAATCATCAAGCTTACCTGCCCATTCTAAATGCTGTTGGTGTAATAACATAAAACTGTTCTTGCTAATTAATCTCTTTTTTCCTGCAACTGAGAGCAGTGTTGCGGCACTCGCAGCAGAACCATCAACATAAGTGTGAACTGCAGATTTGCAACTCTTGATGGTATCATATATCGATAATCCGGCAAAGACGGATCCACCCGGACTGTGTATATGTAAATGAATTGGAACCGGCTTGCAGTCTAATCTATTGCTCAGATACTGCATTTCTATATCTAAGCGTCGTAGTAATCGATTAACTTCCAGTGCCTCATGATCTCCCACCGGACAGTAGAAAAATATTCTATTTTCCTCTAATTCGATCCCCCTGGGTACTCTATCTGAGAGCTGTTGTGGCATGTCATCTGTGTGAAACGTCCTCGACGGCACATCAGACACAGCAAGATTTTCATCATTTAACCTGTATAATTTTTTCATAAATTTATTTTCCCAAAGAGAGTAGCAACTGTGTGATAGGATGATTTGTCTATCATTTCATTGGACAGCATTCTCGCATTGGCCAACAGAATTTCTATTGGCATCTTTACTATTGCTACGTTGTTATTGATATCCAGCTCCATAAGTTTCAGAGAGCTTTTTTCCCTCACATAATTAGTTAACTTCTTCTTATCGATTGTGAAAGCCTTATCTGAATCTGAATCTGAGTATACTGAATTATTCGTGGGATTAAATTCCCATGTAGGGCCCGTGGTGAGAATTGTTTGGATCTCATTGAGAATATCTGGGCAGTTATCAAAAAACTCTTCCTCATTAATCGATTTAGGAGTCGTCTTTTCGAAGGTTAACTCTAATGAGAGCACATCAGTGGCCATGAAGATGTTTTGTTTGATTTTTTGAACTACGCTTGAATCATTTTTGGCCATGTCTTTTCCTGGACTTCAAAAATCGTATACCTAGAATTAAGGATACTAGTTTATAATGCGAAATACAAGGCATGATACATCATCGCTAATATTAAGCTTAGTCTGTTCCGTAATTTTATCCTGGAGTTGTATAACTCTTCCAAAAAATCTTTCCAAAAATTGGGTGCCCGTTGTTAAACACAGAACATCTGCGCCTGTTGATGCCTTTGCGCTTATAGAAATGGAACACACAGCGCGCGCCGCCGGGTGTAAAAGCGTCAAGAAGAACTTTGACTGTAAGAAACTAATGACTGAGCTGCCGGAATTAACTGTGATAGGCACAGGATCTGGAATATTAGTTGATTCTGCACTGGGGCCTGTTGTCCTAACAGCCGCACATGTCTGTGAAAATGATGTTCCTGATGCGTTTAAACACGATGATGTATCCATAACGATTGATTCGACAGTGGAAATTACTGTGAAGATCCCCACCAAAGGCAATTATAGCGCTGTTGTAATGAAAACGGATGAGAAGAAGGACTTATGTTTGCTTAAACCGTCAACCATCTTTACTAATCCTGTACCGGTATCTGAGGCACTGCCCACGATCGGTGATAGTATTTACTCCATATCTGCGCCTCTCGGAATTTCAGGATCAGAATTGGCCCTAATTTTTCGGGGTTTTTATTCCGGAAAGGACACCATAAGACATGATCAAGAAGTTAAATTCTATACAGTCCCAGCCCGAGCCGGATCTAGTGGTGGTCCAATTTTCAATAAAAATTGGGAACTCATTGGAATTATTCACACAGCATTTGACAAGTTAGAAAATGTAGCGATGGGGGCGGGTGTGGAGGACATTAGAACCTTTTTACATCCTCCTGGCGAGACTATTGACGAGACACCTTGAGTGTCGCCTTGGCTTGAAGAGATTTGTTCTCCTTCACCGAAGCGTTGATATCGATCTCATCAACAAATCCAGTTTGAAAATTTCTCTTTAAAAGATCGAACATACAGACTGCCGGCCTTTCGCAGTTAACATAAAAATACCAAATTTTCCCAATTGATCGATTATTGTCTGACATTCTTGTATATACCACCTCTTCGCCGGCGTGGAAAGAATTAAATGACAAGGGAAATTTTTGATGAAATATTTCTGTAGTTGCTAGTTTCTTTTTCTTTTTCTGTTTCTTTTTCTGTTTCTTTTTAACCATGGTCTTTATTCACCACGAACCCTGTGTTTATCAACAACCATTCTGGCATGATGCTGGGCCTCTTCGTAACTGGGAAATTGACGTGTGTACCCTAGCTTTTTTCTCTCAAAATAAATTGAAAGAGAATATTCGCCATTGACATTAGGTGATATATCAACAGAATATCCAGGCAGATTATCCCATGTGATCGGGCTATCGTCTAATGTGAATATATTTCTAGAACCTAGCCCGCCTATTCTGGCAGCTTGCTCCCTAATGAACTCTCTCAATAATTGATAGTCTAATCTTGTGTACATCATTGTCACCCTGTTATAAATAGCTCATCGAAGGGTGTGTGTATGATAGAAATTTCAATCTTTTTTATCAGTTGATTTGACCCCAGACTTTTTGATCATATTTTGCCACTTATCAAAAATGTGTTCGGTCGATAGGTCCAAATTTATGGGTTTGTAAATTCTTTCTTTTAGAGGTTTATGTATTTCTGGTTGCTTAGTTGTGGGTACCTCACTCACAAAAAATAGGCCCACTATGCTGATTATTTTAAAAAGGTTCATTTCATTCTACTCTTTACAGTATTAAATTTCTACTGCTACCGTTTATCTATGTAGTTCAGTAAAAATATA
>Ga0114905_1001300_pt1 | contig 13922 bp, 15 predicted proteins | sample MalvireepMed_b05_FD_83499 | JGI IMG/M metagenome (GOLD analysis project Ga0114905, IMG submission 83499) | Marine viral communities from the Global Malaspina Expedition - Malaspina viral metaG DeepMed_b05 | ecosystem: Environmental > Aquatic > Marine > Oceanic | place: Mediterranean Sea...
AGATGCAGAGATTACCCCAGAGCAGAACAAAATTCTGACCGATGCCGGATACGGCGCAGCAAGTTAGGAGGGACAAACAATGGCAGTTGGAAGAACTACTACCGACGACCTCCAGGATTCTCTACCAACGATTATTGGGCAGTCCCGGTTGGTGCGAGAGAACGAGGGAGAAATCATGTCCACGGTCGATAGGCAGACCTTGGGCAAAGGCATGGGTCTGACATGGCATGAGGTTTCGTATGCCAAGATTAACGCCCAAGAAGTCTCTGAGGACACCATTCTGGATAACCCTCAGAAGATTTCTGATACCGACTTCCCTCTGACCCCCACCGTGGTAGGTATCGAAACACTGATTACCGACCGTGTGGGGGCCACCATTGTCTCTCACGGCAACAGCAAGCTGGGAGCGTTGGCCCAGAACGCCATGACCCGGAAAAAGAACCAGGATGGCTTGACAGCGGTGGACGCCTTTACCACCTCCCTGGGCAGTTCGGGTACTTTGACCTTCGGATTCATTATGGCGGCTTCGGTACGGATTACCGGGAATACCACCGAGCCAGGCCCGATGCCACTACATGCTCAATTACACGCCTTCCAAATCAAGGACATCACCGACGAGTTCACTGCCCCGGTGGGAACCTACAACATCACCACCGGCCCGACCATGGACGCCTTCAAGAACGGGTTCCGAGGTATGGTTGGGAACGTCTCCATCCACGAGAACAACGAGATTTCCATCGTGTCCAACGTGGCCAAGGGCGGGGTTTACTCCAGGATGTCCTTGGTGCTGGTACAGGGACGGTCACCCAGGGCCGTAGCGGTACGCCGCGAGGATATCGGTGGCGGGGCGACGATTATGTACCACTACGACGAGTACATCTACGGGGAGCGTAGCTCTGGAAACTGGGGATTCGAGATACAGACCGATGCTACAACCCCCACTTCATAGTCCTGGCAAAGCCAGCTACAGGCTATAAAAGCCCGCCTCGTATGGGGTGGAAACGGCGGTGGCGTAGTGTACCCCACACGAGATTACCGCTGAACAAGGAGGATAAGGAATGTCGGGAGAATATTACGGCTTTCCAGGGGGGTTCGTAACCTTTTGGGAGGATTTCACTAGAGACAACGTAACTGACCTTCGTGAAACTGCCGGGGGCAGTGCCACCCAGGACATTTCTGATGTTCACGGTGGTTGGTGGAGACAGACCCTTGGTGGCGACGACAACGACGACATGCTCATTGCCGCTGAGGTTGTTTGGGAGGTGGACGAAGGTTCCCCTCTAGTCTTCGAGACCCGTGTTCAGTCCAGCGTGGTAACCGTACAGGGCCTCTGGGCTGGGATGTCAGACGCTAACACGGAAACTAGCGGTGTCAATTCCATCCACGCCGAAGCCGGAAGTCTAACCACGGCTGCTGCGGATGCGTTCGGCTTCATTCTCGACGAATCAGCGGCGGGCACCCAGGATACAACGTGGCAAGCCGTGGGGGTCGAGGGTGGGACTGACAAAACCAGCGTAAGCCTGACGGCCAGCGCCGCCATTGTTGCCACAACCCCTCAGGTTCTGCGGATGGAAGCCACCGGCCTTACCTCTGGCACGGTCAAGTATTACGTAGGGACCGCCGAACAGATGGGTGGTGGAGAGCTTATCTCCACCCGAACCTCCTGGTTTGATAGCTCGATTCAGTTCTGTCCCATCCTCGGTGCGGACGACAGAGGCACCTCAGCAAATCCCGAATGGGATTACTTTTTCGTATCCGCTCCCAGGACGTAAGGAGGAAAGATGTCTGAATATTACGGTTACCCAAGCGCGTTCGTCACCTTCTGGGAAGACTTCACAAGAGACAATGTGACCAACCTTCGAGAGACGGTTGGCTCTTCCGCCGCCCAGGATATTGCCGATGTTCACGGTGGCTGGTGGAGGCAGACTTTGGACGGTGGTGATGCCGATGACCTGCTGATTGCTGGCGAAGTGGTCTGGGAAGTGGACGAGGGTGGCACGCTGGTTTTTGAAACTCGGCACAAGTCGAACGTTATCACTGCCCAGGGCCTCTGGGCTGGGATGTCAGACGCTAACACCGAGTCTAACGGAATCAACCCCATCAGCGGTGAAGATGGCACAGACGTGTCCACGGCGACCGACGCTTTTGGGTTCATCAACGACGAGTCGGCGGCGGGGACTCAAGACCCCACCTGGCAAGCCGTGGGGGTACAGAATGGGACTGACAACACCAGTGTCAATCTTACCCTTGGTGCCGACATGGTGGCGGCTACTCCGCAGGTTCTGCGGCTGGAAGCCAACGTCAATGACTCAGGCACTGTCCGGTACTACCTAGGGACAGCGGAGCAGATGGGTGGCGGGTTGCTGGTTTCGACCCGTACCTCTTGGTTCCGTGCCTCCATCCAATACTGCCCGATTCTTGGCGCTGACGACCGGGCTGTTGCGACTTCCGTGGACTGGGACTACATCTTCGTGAGTGCCCCCAGGACGTAAATGCGGCTACTGAAGACAAATAAGCCGATTCCGTCCTGGTACTTGAAGCTGGGCTTGGACCAGGGTGCCTACGACGCCGAGAAGCTAATCTTCTTGCCAGGAAACAGCAGGCCAATACGAGTCCCCGACTTGAAGGCGGCTGGTAAATTCAGAAGAGGAGAGCACCAGGATGGAACTATTGCTCCTCCCGTGTCTCGCAAGCCTAAGCCTGTGCCGAATGCACCGGGGCTATATGTCCCGCCGGGGTATCTAGCCAGAGAGAAGGCGAAGAATGCCAGAACGTGAGTTAGGACCGGCGGCTGCTGAGGATGACCAACAAACCCTTCCTATAATCAAGGAAGACCAGAATTATGTGCCGATTGCTCAGACGATATCGGGGCGTAATGATGCCATACTGATTCCCACTTTCTACTCAGGGCGGACGGCGGGGATATACAAGCAGCAAGTTGACTATAACCGCCCCCACCACAGTCCGGCGTCGGTGGCAATCACGGCAACGGGGACCATGTGGCGTCCTGGGTGCTGGGCAGCCGTGGCGGATATGTTCGCCTACACCCAATCGCAGGACATCAACTGCTGGTTTAACGAAATCAGGGATGCCCGGACTACGATTCCGTATACATCGCTGGGGGCCATGATTGACCATGCTTGTATGCAGGCCCATGACCGGGGGTTCGAGTACGTCTTCGTGGTGCAGACCGACATTCTGCCCCGGAAAGACCTGTTGCTGCATCTTCTGAAATACGAACTGCCAATCATGGTGCCGATAATTATTGACCCTGATAGCCATAGGGCGGTAGGTGGCCCGCCCCACGAACCCAACAGCGGCCTGAAGCCGATGCGGTGGGTTCCCTTCCCGGCCATGCTGATAAAGACCACCGTGTTCAACTGTTGCGACGATTTCTTCGGGGCGCAACCTACAGAGGACATGACTTGGGAGCGGTTCTGGCACTATGGCCATCGGCCATGGATGGACACCGACCAGGTTCTGGAGATGGCGTCTCACGCCACTAGGTACGGTAACCTGACCTACGATGAGCAACACGAGTGGTTGCGTTCGGTAGACGAACGCAGGCGGCAGACCCCTGACCGGAGTGGGCCTTTGGACGGCTCGGGCAAAGAGTACATGTACCCGGTTGTGGACGGCGAGGTTTATATGCCCTGGCGGTCCCCGACCAACGCTAATGGGACAGTGACGGCTGAGGAACTAGAGAAAGAGGCTGTGACCATTGAGGTATAGCGTCGAGGATTTTGTGCATCCGGACACGGGGTTCAATCCTTTGCCTGCGATATACGAGATTGAGGGAGACGAAAAGGTTTGGACCCTTGCGGAACTTACCCTGGCCCCGGCCATGGGCGGGTTACTGCACAGGTACCAGATTATTATCGTGAGACGCGGAGAGGGGACGTGCCAGTACATCGAGGACATGGGTCTGGCTGAACTGTTCCTGAGTGGCCCCAAGAGCATCCCGTGTCTCTGGAAGCACTCCGTGGATGAAGCCAAGTACATGGCCGAGCAGCTTCGTGAGATTGACATGGAAAAGATTATCGGCCCGGAGCACGAGGATTTGGTTGGCGGCTTTCACGACCGGGTGGACAAGTTTTTTCTGCAAAAGAACCACGTTTCGGTATCTGGCCCTAGCCTACACGTAGAGAGGAACTGATGACTACCAATGACGCGCAACTGATTGAGATGGAACGCTTGATGCGTTCAGCCCCTGAGCCTGGAGGCATGGAGAACCTTACGTCATTGGGTGACGGAGTTGCGGTCACCAAGGTGACTGTTGAATCGGCAGGCCATGTGACTATGTGGAATACGGACACTCTTGAACCTTCCGTCTTCAACATGAACAGCATCCGAACCAAGATGCGGGAGGTGTTCTCTTCTGACTATGAGACCATCTCCATGCGGGGAAAGCCCTGCTGGACCGCTACGCAGCCATCCGAGAAGCCGTGGCGCGGCACCGCTACCTGTCCGCTGCATGAGAGCCGTCCAGAGCGTGAAGAGTACACCCGCCTGGGGTATCCGAAGTGCAACAGGATAGAGTTGCCCAATGAAGCTGAAGCACGGGAGCACCTACGGAAAAAGCATCCTCAAACGCTACGGCAGATGCAGGAAGCCCGCGCCGAACTGGACCGGGTGGGCACGATTGAGGATAGGGAAATCAATCGTCAGATACTGGCAAAACTAGCCGGGGTGGACCTTGAAGAGCCGGTTTCAGTCGTGTCTCAAAGCCCCATCGGGGATATTCCTCCCTACGATGTAAGCACCACGACTACCGCAACTGTACCGTCTGCCACAACGGCCTCAATCGTTTGGGAGGTTCCGTCCCACGTCCACCGTTACGGAAAGGCCATGGGGTCCAAGTGCAAGGTGACGGGATGCACCGAGGTGCGGGCTACAGCATTTAAGACCCGGAGGAAGAAGAATGGCGGGTAGCAGCCGCTCTCCCTACACAGTAGGCCGGAGCGAGATTATAACGGCCAGAAGTTCGGCCACGGCCAGCGGCACTGTGGCTACCCTGGCGACTCCGACCAGTGGCACACGGGCACGTATCGTTTACCTCAGTGCCATGTTTGACAGCGGGACGGCAGCTTCGTTTGAAGTTTACTTTGGGACTGGCACGAATATCACGACCAACGCCGGGAAAGAGATTGCCAACTTCTTCATGGACTTAACCGATAACCCGAGTGATGGAATAGTATTCCCTCAAGATAGCGGGCCTATTGGGGCTGCTGACGACGTTATCTCGATACGCTCCAGCGGGTCGGCGGGCACCTTTAGCATCATCGTTGGGTACACGGAGATGACGTAAGTGCCCACTCTCCAGGCAAGCACGCGGGAGGAGCTACGGGTGAACATCGGGGATATCCTCGGTGCTATCAAGCTCATTGAGTCTGATACGTCGGGGACCACGACCACGTTCCTAACCGACGAGCTTGCCATTGCGAGTGAGAACAATCTTAACGGGAAGTGGCTCGTCTTTACGTCGGACACGGACGATGGCGAAGTACGGCAGGTCACTGATTCAACAGACATCTCGAATCGGGTTACCTTGACGTACTTCCCCGCGACCACCGGCACCAACTCGTCGTCAGCGACGGCGGAACTGTGGGAGCAGCAGTACGACCCCGTGACTGTTCACCGCATGATTAACCAGGCGATTGACGACGCCACGGGCCACATATTCGACCCGGTGGAGGACATCAGCCTCCATACAGGGGCTACTTTCCGGTACGACATCCCGGCCACCTTTGAAGTTCTTTACGATATTTACATGCGGACCGGGACCAATTCTCGGTTGGTCAAAGAGAACGGGGTGGTTTGGGACGAGAGCATCGACACTAACATCACCGTGGCCCTGGACACCGAAGACCTCCTATATGGCAGGCAGTCCACTCGGTTCACCATGTCCTCGGTCAGTGACGGCGACTTGGCTTCGGACGATATTAGCTCCTCGGATTTCTCAGGGTTCACTCACATCGAGTTCCCCATCAAGGTCCGGGACGCGGTTGCTGCCGACGACCTGGTGCTACGGCTGTCGGCCACGGCCAACGGCGCGGATACCGATAAACTCATTAGTATCCCGGCTATTACCGCCGAAACGGATACTTGGGTACGTGTCTCCATGGCGGGGCAGTCCACCAATCCGTTCAGTCCTTCCTTGACCACGGCCATTATCTCCGTGGCTCTGGAAATGAACGCCAACTCTGGTGACAACATAATTAAGCTGGGAGAGATTCGGGCTACCCGTGCCGATGGCGACCAGTGGACACTGTTTCCCCGGCACCTGTGGGAGATTGACAAAGAAGCGCGGGACATCATCCTGCTTCATAGTAATGGCCGCACCAGCTTCCATGGGTCCACCGGGGACCACAGCCACTATCGGTCCCACGACGGCCTTGGGTATGACTACCGGCTCCTGAAGCTGAAGGGTGGCGACAACCCCGCCCGGCTCACTTCGGATGCCACGGCAACGGAGGTTCCTGAGAGCTACATCGTCTATAAAGCCGCTGGGCTACTCATGGCGCGGCCCGTGCGGGGCGAGAGTCCAGACAATGCGAGGATGCGGCTGTCTCAATCAGACCGGTTCCTGGGCTTGGCAGAACGTGCCAAGAGCACGTTCCCCATGCTGAAGAATGCAAGGTTCTGTACGTGACCACCACTACCATAACAGCGGAGCACGAAATCCTGCTGAATGCCTTGATATATCCCATCAAGGGGACGGTACGTTCTGGGTTGATTTCTAATGACGCCCTCAAGATTGTCACGGCGGACCATACCCGTGATTCTCACCCGCGCCTGTCGGTGCAGTCCTGGGAAAGCTGGCACGACGGTATCGGTATCGACAAGTTCGACGGTGAGGATATTCAGAATCGGCGGCGTGCCTGGGATTCTGAGCTTCAGTTACGGTTCAAAGGGCACCTGGTTCTGCCAGGGCTGGCAACTCAGACCGCAGCGGGTGCAGCATCGGACGTTGGGGTTATCTCCGAGTACGCCAATATAATCTACGCCGCGTTTGGTACAGACCTACGTTCTTACAGTGATACCACCAACGTATGGACTAATGTAGACACATTGCCCGCTGCCGCTACCGACGAGATAAACAACGCTCGATTGGATGGCACCGTCTACATGATTATTGCCCACACGGGCGGATACACCTACACGAGCGATGGGAGCACCTTTACCGACGACACCAAAGATACTAAGTATCTGGCATTTTGGGACCAGCGGCTGTGGGGTATCTCTGCTAACGGGCAACTCTGGTGGGCCTTTGCTCCGGGCACTGAAGTTGACGATGCCCAGTTACACCTGGAAGATGCCTCGGTGACCAGCATGTTCGTGGGTTACGACTCACGGGGCAACGATATTCTCTACGTCGGCACCACCCGTGGTCTCTTTGCCCACGATATCGGCAACCGCAAGTTCGTAGAGACTCGGTTGCGGTTACCGTTCCACCCGGATAATGGCAAGGGCACGGCTGGGTGGCGAGAGTCCATGTTCATTTCGGCTGGGCTGGCTATCAACAAGTACGACATTGACTCCAACCGCGCCACCGTGCTTCAGATGGGGCCAGACAGGGACGATGGGTTGCCAGCCAATCGGCGTGGCAACATCCGTCAACTGGTGCCTAGCCACAACGAGTTGCTGGCCGTGGTTGACGCCACGTCCATCGCTTCGGCTGGTGACCTATTCCTGGGGTCACACATGAGTTCGTCCAACTCAGCGGCCCTGGACCCTGACCAGGGGTTCTCCCATATCATGGGATGGGACGGCTTGGGATGGGAACGCAAGTGGTTGTCAAGCAACGACACCACGGCCATCACCTGGCTCCATGTATCGGACGCTTTCAATGAATACCGGATGTGGTGGGCGCAGAATCAGCGGGTCTTCCACATGCAGATACCCCAGAACATAATCAACCCGGTGTACGTCACCACGTTGCCCTACGCAGCGTCAGGAGCCCACGAGACGCCTGACTTCACCGGAGGGCAGTCTGAGGTAGACAAACTGGTCAGGCGTCTCCGTGTGGAGGTCTCGGGGGCCTCTAGTACCGAGACCGTTATCATGGCCTTCGCCCTGAATGGGTCCAGTTCCTTCACCACGTTGACCAGTACCTATTCGTCCGACGTGAACGCCAGCGGGGAGATTACCAGCGACGGGATAGCAACTTTTCATTTCCCCGCCGTGGCCACACCGGAGGGAAGCGCCTTTCGGTCCATACGGTTCCGAGCAACCATGGCCCGAGGCAGCACCACCACGTCCACTCCTGACATTCTCAGGATTGACTTGGAATGGCGCAAGAAACTGCCCGCTCTCTGGGGCCACCAGGTAACCGTGGACTTGAGCAATGGGTACAACGGGCAGACCCGCGAGGAGATGTTCGAGAACCTACGCATCGCTGCCGAGAACAACGTGATGTCCCGGTTCACGTTCCGGGACCGGGATGCCGACGATGCGGGCAACAGCAACCCCTGGGTCTACTTCGTGGATGTGGTTGCCTTTGACGCCATTGAGAACACGGGGAACGTGTGGGCCGGGGAATACAATCTGGTACTGGCGGAAGTTTAATGAGTGGATTCACGAGTTCCAGTGGCAATACTAGATTACTCCAGGCCATTTTGAACCAACTCAAGCGTGACGCGGATAGAGCGAACGACACCCAGGAGCGCGTCCAACAACAATTAGCTACGGTTAACGAAGGCGAGAATCTTGCAGTAGGGGAAAGGCGTTATGGCGATTCTTGAGGGTAAAGCGCCCAATGGCAAAGGCGGCGTCAACCAGCAGGCCATAGACTCCGAAGGTCTGGCGTATAGTCGGGCGATTATAGAGGACGACTTTCAACACGCCGTGGACGAGGGGTCCGGGTATATCTTTTACAGCACCTATTCCCTCACTGGTGGGGAGGAAGCCCTTTTCCTACAGAACGACGGGGTAGACATCCACTTGGATAAATGTGTTGTCAGTACGAGCGCCAGTGGCATCGTGTCTGTGATGCGGCAAACATCAGGCACCGCCGCAGGCACGACCATAACGGGCAAGAACGGTATCTTTGGCAGGCCCGTCATGGGTACCGTAACTGCTTTCGGTAACGCCTCAGTTACGGGTTCGGTGGACGGAGACACGATAGACGCCCACGATATAGGCACCTCCACTCCCCATACGTTCGAGCTAGATGGGTTAATTGTGCCGATTACCGAGGCTGTCTTTGTCCGCTTCGCAACGAATGGCGTCGTGCATGTTACCCTGTATGTTCACCGACTGCCCGCCGAGGTTTAATTGAAGTTCAGGCTCTTTGGAACGTGCGTTACCGCAGGCAAGAAAGAGGTTAATGAACTTGCCATCTCTTCCTCCGGGGAGCTATTTACCCGCACGGAGAGAAAGACGCAGTTAACCCCTGTCTTCAAGCCGTTCTTAGAAGAGACGGTGGGTAACGCGATGAATCAGGACGTTAGCTTCGGTGGGACACCGGAGATTATCCATAACGGAGGATCATCGACAGAGTGGACGGGTTCGGCCATACAGGGGACATGGAACTTTGCCGACTCAGGCAAGGTAAGCCTGGCTTCTGGTGTAGACCAGGACTCAGCAACCTTTGCGGAGGAAACACCAACGACGATAGATATATCCGGGTTTACGGCCATCACGGGCAAAATCAACCTGACGACCTACAATGCCAACAACAATGACCTGGACGTGGAATTCGATTTAGCCGGAACCCTGGTGGGCAACAGCGTGAACCTGAACGACTACATAGAGACGACGCTCTTGGCGTCTGAGCAGAGCTTTGCCATCCCGAAGGGGGATATGGGCCTGGCATCGCAGTCGGTGGACGGATTCACCATTACCCTCTCGCGGGCGGGTGGGCCACAAGTGGCTTTCACGATGGACGACATTCAGATAGAGCAGACGGGTACGCCGCTGATATTCAAAGTCGAGTCTCTGCCTAACGAGCCGTTTCATATCACTGAATTAAGACTTGCCTTTGCCGATACTCTAGCTGCCACGGTAGCCAATGGAACGGCCTTTGGATTAGCCCATGACCAGATTCTGGGGGTTTCGGCGTTGAGCACGGGGATTGTGTTCCGCCGAATTGAGGACTCCGAGACCGTGTTCGCCGTGACGATTAAAGACTTGGGGGATTTCCTGTCAACCGGGTCCAACCTAATCAACGCAATCAGTGATGGGACGGACACTTTCTTCACTCTATTGATTGAGTTCCCGGAACCCATCATCTTACGCGGGCAACCGAAAGCGAACTTCCTGGCTTTTACTATCAACGACAACCTTTCTGGGCTAACCAAGTTCACTGCTGCTGCTCGTGGGGCAATCGTGACTTCGGAAGTATGAGGTATATCTCTGGAACATCCGGTGGGGGCAAGATAGGCCCGTCACGCTCGAATACAAAGGTGCTCTCCATCGAGTTTCATGCTAAAGCCACCAATGGCGCAGAGGCAACAGTGGGAGATTCGACCGTTTCGTTATCCGACGGAATGGGACTGGAGCCGGATGACCGCCACTCTCCCGACTTTCTGGGGTCGGACGGGGTGCAGCGGTCCGTGAATCTGCACGACCTTTTTACAGCAGTCTCGGGTAATGATAAAGTAGACTGGGCAGCCCAAGTGGAGCCGTAACATGGTACGTTTAACCGGGAACATGGCGACTAACGCTGGTGTCGCTATCTGTGGCGGCACAGCCATCTATTTCCCTACGAGTGTCAGCGCCACCGAGTCCACGGCTGCTGGCTGCGGCACCGCCGACACGACCAATTCCTCGGGTGTCTTTTCTTGCACGTCCCTGGCCGCCAACAAGTACGATATCCGGGTCAACTGCGGCAGCGCCTTCCGTTGGTTCCGCTACGCCGACGAGATTCAGCATGCCACGTACCAGACCGGCGACGGCTGCGCCTGCGGCACCGAAGGTAACTTCTACTTTGGCATCGGCAACGACTTCGGGATACGGTGGTCCACGGCTGATGCCAGCAACCACGCAGCGGTCATGGGCATCGGGGACACGTCCCAGCAGATGCACATTACCGACGCCGCAGCCATGAACACCGACTGGGCTAGATGCGCGGGGACACACCCGGAACTGGCTATTCACTCCAACACCACCCCGGCCTCCGACTACCTAGCTATCGGGAACCACGACGGCACCACGGCCACGGTAGACGTGGTTGGTGGCACCACTCTGAACTTGGACATCTCTGGGACCACCGAAGGGCATATAGACGCCGATGGTGTGTGCGTCATCACGGGGAACTTCTATTCCATCAACAACACCTCAGTCCTGAATGCCACCACATTGGGTTCGGGAGTGGTCAACTCTTCCCTGACCTCGGTCGGGACGTTGACTGGGGCTACCTTGAGTGGTGACTTGGTTCTTCAGGACGACGTAGACTTGGCCCTTGGCACTGGCTCGGATATTCTTGTTCGCCTTAGCACCGCCAATGGCCACGCTTGTTCTGCGTGCGAAGATGCGGTCATTGCCCTGTCCGATTGTGACCAGTCTCTACACATCACCGACGCCGCAGCCGTGGCAACCAACTGGAACATACCGGGTACCACCCACCCGAATGTATACATTCATTCCAACACCACCCCGGCCACGGATTATCTACGACTGGGTGGTCACACGGGCACCACGGCCTCAATAGACGTAGTTGGTGGGACCACGCTGGCACTGGAGATTGCGGGCAACACCGAGCTTACGGTGACATCAGCAGGGCTGAACGTACCAGCCAACTCGGACATCCTATTTACCGGCACCACCGGTACCAACGACATCAACCTGGTGGACTCAGTAGCTGATGCTCTGAGCATCGTGCGTGGGAGTACCGACGTAATCGTATTCGACACCTGCACGCCACGGGTCACCATCACGCCTGTGACGACTATAACCGGCCTGATTACGGCAACGGGCGGGGTGACCCTCCCAGCCAACGCCGATATTGCCATGACCGGCACGACCGGGACCAACGATATTGTGCTGACCAACGCCTTGGCCGATGCCCTGAGCGTCACGGATGGGTCGGCGGACATTCTCGTTATCGACACCAATACGACGGGGAATCTGTGGACGCTCTCTTCCGCGCTCCATGTTGAAGGAGCGTTCGTCTTTAACGAGGGTAGCGCGGACTTAGACGCCCGCTTCGAAGGTGCGAACAACGCGAACCTGGTTACCCTAGACGGTGGTACTGATTCCCTTGGTTTCGGTAGCGCCGTGGTAGCAGGTGCGTTCATGGATATTGAGCCTGGGGCGCAGGACAGAGACATGGTTACCGCCGTGGGCATGGCTATCAACTTGGAGGCCGACTCGACGCAAATCAACGCCTGCGGTAATTGTGCGACCATCGCGGTTGGTGCTGCAATTCACCTGGGAACACAGACCTACACCTCAACGGCGACAGGGCTGACCGTTACCGACTTGTCTGTTTTACACATTGTGGGTGAGCCAGTAGATAGTACCAACGTGACGGGCACCCGGAAATACAGCGCCCTGATTGAAACAGGAAGCCTCGGGTTGGGTATCCCCGGTGGGTCCGGGGCTACTTTGAAGTTTGGTGGAAGCACCTCTGGGATAGTAACCGTTCAAGTGCCCGCCGCTCCATGCACTTATACTTGGACGCTTCCGCCTAACAATGGCGGGGCCTCTCAGTTCTTGCAGACAGACGGCTGCGGGGTCACCATTTGGGCAGCGCAGACGGGTCTCGTCGCTGCCTCCGTTGCTGAAATGGAAGCGGGGTGTTCCGTCGCGGTAGCTACCACACCAGGCCGCCAGCAGCGCCACGTGTCTGCGGCCAAGGCTTGGGTCAACATAACTGCCACGGGGACGGAGTCATGCCCCAGCTACAACATAACGTCGGTCGGTGATTGCTGCACAGGTGTCCATCTAATCACTTTCGCCACTGACTTTTCGAATGCCCTTTATGTGGGTGCTTCTGCAGCGTTAGCTAGAGGGGCCGAGACCGTCCCCAACTTCGACAGCATCCTGGCCGGTTCTATACGACTTGTAGTCATGGATATGACGGATGGGGTTGGACAAGTTGACGAAGTGGCTGGACAAGTATTCTTCGGAGACCAGTAATGTTTTGTGTACTGGACCTACTGTTCAATGACCGGGTACGGATTAGGCATTTTTCCAGGGCTTGCCTGGCCATTATGGCTGGCGAGGGTACCGGCTGGCACCCCGACGAGATAGCCTATAATATCCAGAAGTCGGTCAACCTGTCGGGGAAGCCTTTTGATGTGGCCGCTGCTTTCGTGATGGGTATGGGTGTTGGGGGATTGAGCGAACTACAAGCGATGGAACGCATCATGGAAAGAGACCGGCAACCAGATGTACTTGATTGCTGGTTAATGGACGAAGCGGAGTTACCCTATCATGTCACTGGCAACGAACCCCACGACCCAGCATCACCCGATAGAGTCGACGGTGCTTCATGTTTTAACCCTGCGTGCCACGACCGTTATTTCCGCAAAGCCGTGCGCTACCGAGGCGGAGCGTTCACCATTGACATGCCCCAGGCTCGTACCACGCACATGGACCGGATTCGGGTACGACGGAACAGGAAACTCGCCACACTCGACGCGCCATACATGCGTGCTCTGGAAACAGGCGACACTAGAACTCAGACCCGCATCGCCACCGAGAAACAGGCCCTCCGTGACATCCCCCAGACGCTTGACCTGACGGTGTATAGTACACCAGAGGAACTGAAGGCAGCTTGGCCTGCCGAGTTACCCAAACCAGGAGCGTAATATGTCCAACCAAGCAGCAGTCGAGATACTAGCAGACACCACCCTAAAGTTCTTGAACGAGATTGACCGGCTTCAAGCCGCCAATGCCCAGAACCTCCAGTTCCTAAACAATATTGTGCGCGGCTGGAAGGACGGCACCCTGACCGCAGACCGTATCCAGATACT
>Ga0114905_1001302_pt1 | contig 13920 bp, 6 predicted proteins | sample MalvireepMed_b05_FD_83499 | JGI IMG/M metagenome (GOLD analysis project Ga0114905, IMG submission 83499) | Marine viral communities from the Global Malaspina Expedition - Malaspina viral metaG DeepMed_b05 | ecosystem: Environmental > Aquatic > Marine > Oceanic | place: Mediterranean Sea...
AGCTTATGGTTGGAGCTGGGTCGATTATAAAGTATGACCCTGCTCGGGGCAAACCTGAGTGGTTGGAGACACCCTCTCCAAATCCTGCCATGCTCCAGTTCCTGCAGGAGATCATGGGCAACATCTATAAGAAGGCCTCCCCGGCCCTTACAGAGCGCCCAGAGGGTGTAGATGCTGGCATTCACCAGTCTATCCTCATGGGTCAGGCCCTCAAGATGATATCTCCTGTTAAGAGGGTCCTTAACTCTATGGGTACGGACCTTCTGAATGGCATGGCTCACCAGATGAGTGAGCTAGGTCTGTCCATGAATATAAGGGGTAAACAGGATCCCCAGGAACGCATGGCTACTGGGAGCAAGTTCAAGCACTACAACTTCCGTGTGGAGTTTGAGTCTGTTGACCCCATAGAGAATGACCGTCGTATGCTCTCTGGTCTGGCCCTACGTCGTGACAGGGCTGATGGTCTGCCCCTAATCAGTCGTCACACATTCATGGATAGGTACATGAAGGGCATTGTTGACGACCCAGATGATGAGGACGTGTTGGTCATCAGTGAGGCTGTGCTGGCCCAGCTGGTGTCCTCTGGAGTCCTTTCTGAGGCTGCACTGGCGGATCTACAACAAGAGGCGCAAGGTCAGCAGATGGGAGCGATGGTAGAGGAGGCTAGGGGTGCGGCCCGTGGGGGAGCTGGAATGGGCGGCGGTCCCCCGGCTGGTGCCCCTAGACGTGAAGCAGAAGCCATCTCAGGCACTAATGTCCCTGGTAGGGAAGGATTAGCCCGCGAAGGTCGCGGTTCAGCTATAGGAGGCCTGTAATGTCAGGTGTGTCAAAAGCTCAAGTTAACTGGGCACTAAATCAACTAGAACTCAAGAAGAAGGGCAAGCCCACGAGCAGTACTATGTCGGTAGCGCAGTTGGAGAAGATAGCCTATACGTCTACTAAAGGGCTGCCAGACCGTTCGGAGAGTAGGTAATGGCCAGAGAAAGTGAAGATGTCACACGTAAGGCTGTAGTACGAGCCTCAACAGTTACAGCTAGGGTGAAGAACATACTGCGGGCACAGCTCTTTACAGGGCCCACTAATGTTCGCTTGACCCCAGCTCAAGTACGTGATGAAGTTGCCAAAGGTAATACTAGCATAGTTCGCCATGCTCAGCAGACCATGGACGAGGAACAGATACTGAGGTTACTGAATGCCTAGAACAGCAATGGACGGTGTGCCCGTCCCTCCAGTTCCCCCCACTATGGGGCCAGCTATGTCAGGACAGCCTTCTATGGGTCCTGGCCCCTCTCCTGAAGGTCTTATGGGTATACCTCCTGAACCTAGTGAGCTAGCTGGACTATTCCAGGGCTATACTTCTGGCACAACTTCCCGTGAAGAGCTAGTTGCTGCACTTAGTGGTAGGGCCCAGGGGCCAGAGGGCATACGAAGCCTGCTTACTGAACTACAGGGTAGCTCTCCTCCTGCAACTACTGGCATTCTTCCTCCTGACCACGAGGAGCTGGTAGAACTACTGAATGGAGCATTTGGGCTCTCCCGAGAGGATGCCATGGCCCTAGTGTCTGACATCACTGGAGGTGGTCCTGTGCCCATGGGGCCTGAAATGGGTGGCGGTATGCCTCCTATGGGCGGGCCCCCTATGCCTCCTATGGGCGGAGGAGGCCCTCCTGGTGGAGGAGCAGTCCCAGGACCCTCACTTGGAGGAGGTATGCCACTATGATCACTAGGATACTAGACACTGTGCAATCTCTCTCTACACAGGTTAGGAAGACCCTTCGTGTATTTGAATCTCTTCTTAGGCAAATAAGGAGTAAGTAGAGGTTAGCCATGGCACTTGCAGATGATTTTGCCCGCCAGTTTCCTAATCAGGGCCCATCCGCTGGTTTAAGTCAGGGGCGGTTCTGGAGAGAAGCTGTCAAAGAGGGAGGCATCTCTAAGACAAAGTCTTCATTTGCCACTGAGGAGATGCGGTCCCCTGGTGGTGCTGTTTTTTGGGTCCAGCCTGGAGAGAAGGATAACATGTTGGCACAGGGCTGGTCACAGCTGAGCTCCAGTGCTATACCTAAGGGACCTAGTGCTGCGGAGAAGAAAGCTGCCCGAGAACTGGCTAATCAGAAACTGAAGGATGCCGCGAGGGCTGCTGAACGTAAGGTAACAGGGGCTGGAAGGACAGAAGCAGCATATAGAGCTGGCGGGGGATACGAAGCGGAAGCTAAGCAAAAGGCCGCGGCTGAGGCGAGAGGGATATACGCGGATACAAAACAGCGTGCAGCCGCGGAGAAAGCACAGAGGGATATGGAGGCTGCGAACAAGGCAGAAGCAGCAGATAAGGCAAAGAAGGCAGGAACATCACAGAGGCAGCTAGACCTCAAGGCATACTCCATGCTCAATGACACAAGAGGTATTTACGCTAAGTACCTACTGGGTCAAAGAACCTCAAAACAGGTGTACGAGAGACTGGGTCGGGATATACAGGCAAGGACCACAGTAAGAATAAAGCCTGATGAACTCAACAGGCTGGTCAATGCGGAGCTCACTAGACTTCAGACAAGCCCCTACTTCGAGGGATACAAGGCCCTTGCACCTGAGCCATTTAATGCTAAGGGCATGGCAAGCTCTACTTCCTATGACACTAGTGGGCAGTACACACCTGAGCAAATTAAGCATGCATACCCTAGCTGGAAGCCCGGGATGCCCATGCCGGATATGGAGACTGACGCCGTCCAAGCTAGTCTAAGGGTCCTTTCAGGCTTGGCACCTATACCCGCTGCTGTACCGGCTATTGCTCCTTTGGAGCCTGTAAAGGAGAAAACAATGGAGTATCCTAAGGGTCTAGATACGTCAAAGTATGATCAGATAGATGCCTGGCTTAGGTGGCAGGATGAGAATCCAACACTTGACCCACTCAGTTACAAGCCTGTATCCGCTCAGGAGGCTCAGCGACAGGCAGACATGAAAAGACGTCCTGACCTGTACTCAGTGGAGTCTGGCGGAACTCGTGAGACAGTGCCTGGTGTTGGGATCGACTATGGTGGTGGAGACGACTTCGGGGCCGTATATCAGGACGAAGCGGCGGGTCGACAAATGATAGAGCGGGACCGTCTGGCCCAGGAGGCGAAAGCCAGAGCGGAGCGGATTAGGATCCAGGATGCTGAGATGGCTGACGAAGAGCAGGATCGTCCCTATGGCTACTACGATCCTACTGGGGTTGGTGGCGGCCAGATGGTGAGTACCTACACTCCTCCTCCAATTGTACAGAGACCTTTCACGGAGCCGCCACTGACTAGCACGGGAACCTACCAAGATGTGGGAGGTGCTCAATCTGGCATCTATGCCCGTGAAGTTGGTAGGAGGGTGCGTCCGGGAGCAGACTATATAGACGAATTTGATACTGGCGACAAAGGAAAACTAGATAGTCTCCTCGAACAGAATAGGCAGCTCGAGGAGCTAATGCTCCAGCTTGACCTGCTTAACCCTGACGATGCGATACTGCTTAAACAGTACCAGAATCAGCATGCCATGAGGATGAAGGATATAGAGCGCCTCCGCGCTAGTTTATACGGGGGTGACGCTTTAAACCCGCGTAAGGACTATAGAGAACAGATAGAAAAGGACAGAGAGAACTTTCGTAAGCAGCAAGAATGGGAGCGGGAACAGGCTAGGAGAGCAGCCTTAGGCCTGTCTACCGCTGCTGTCCCTCCTGGAGGTGGTCAAGCTGGAGGTGGAAGTCCGCAGGTAGCAAGCGCCGCTGGGGCACGAACCGATAGCGCCTTTGACATATCTGCTAGCAAATATGGAGAGGGGTACTTTGGTAAACCAGGTGCTCAAGATTCGTTTGCGGGTCTCTACGAGGAGCTCTATACTCGGGCAGCAGCTATAGAAGAGTCAGTTCTGGGTGGAGGTGCAAACCTCGATGACCAGAGGTATAGTCAGAATAAACTTAAAGTACAGAACGAGGTCATGGCTAAGGCCCAGGGAATAAGGGATCGGTATCTCTCGAGCCAGAGTTTATCCGAACTGCAGAGTCAGAAGCAGGTACCCAGGATGCAGTATGAGGCTATTGGAGCCACTGAAGAGGGTGTAGATGCCCTCACTGGGGCTAGACTACTCAGACCAGGAGGTTCGGGGTCTGGTCTGGGCTACAATGCTGACACTATACGCAGTAACCTTAACATGCTACCTCCTGGGGATGATAGGCGTGGGGCTCTTACTGAAGTCCTCATGATGTATGAGAAATTTGAGGCTCAGGTGGCACAAGCTAGGACGGCCACTGAAGCTGCTACGGAGCTTGAGGAGCTTCGTCAAGGATTCGAAAGCACAGAGAGGCAGCTCCGAGACACACTCTCCCGAGAGGATCGTGCGCAAGACCAGCAGATACAGAGAGAGATTGATACATGGCAGCGGGGTCAGGCTAAATTCCTTCAAGAGTTTAATCTTAATCTCCAAAAAGCCCAGATGGAGGGTCGCTGGGATGGATCTGAGACCCTGGAGAGGACCCGCTTAGAGCACCAGAATACCATAGAGACAGAGGCCCTGAAGCAGACGGGCCAAAGACAGACGTTTGAGCAAGAGATGCGTACGGGGCAGCTAGCTCTAGATCAAACTCGTGCTGAAGCAGAGGCGAAGCGCGACGAATGGCAGATAGGCAGGGAGAGGAGAGACTGGGAAGGCGAGCAGAATAGGCTCAATGCTGTCCTTACTGGCTACCTAGACAGCCCAGAGAACCAGACTCTAGCAGCGCAAGAGTTTGGGTGGGCAAAGATCCTTGAAGAGGCAGATAGGACTGGACTGTTTGGCGAAGATAAGATAGAGACACTGGCCTTCAAGAACCAAAAGTTTCAGGAAGGTCTAGCTCAGGAAAAACAGAAGAACGCGGCAAGGTTGGAAGAGATCAAACTGGAGATGAATGAGAACGACAATGAGACCAAGCTAGCTGTTGCTGATAGGCAGGTAGCCATTGAGCAGGGTAAGCTGGATGATGCTGTTAAAGCCCGTAGAGTCCAAATGTCACTGGAACAGGATAAGCTGGATTTCCAGAAGACCCAGATGCGACTAGAGGCTATGCAGAGTCTATCTAACCCAAAGACACTGCTAATGTTTCAGAGAACTGGGATGATACCAATGCTCGAGCGGATACTAGGCATGTCGTTGAATATGCCAACATTCCCTGAGCTGCTCCCACCGGGGCAGACTATCCCAACACAGCAGTACCTCAATATGGCCTCTCCAGGCGATAGGGAACTCATAATGGCTGAGGCCTCGCTGCGTTCAGGGTACTCGGATATGGATGTGAGGTCGGTCCTACAACGTCAAATGCCTGGTGGTCTAGGTGTGGCCATAGGCTACAGAGGTGAAGGTAGATAATGGTATCTGGAGGAAGTAGGTTCCTTGGTAGGGCTGGGGCCCAGGTAAGCAGTAGTGGAGAGAATGAAGGCTGGCGTCCCTATAAGGTGCCAAATATACTTGTTCCCGTCAGGGACTTCGCCAACCTGGATAAGGAGCAGCTGGAGCTTGCAGTAGATGAGCTGGCCATGAAGGGGGAGTTTGTACCTCCTTCTGGGTTTGAGCAGGCAGACATTATGAACATGAGTGAGTTCCAGCTCCGTGACATACTTCGTCAAGCTGGCGACGAGGTCTCACGTGCTCCCCTGGAGCAGGACCAGTCGTCAAAGAACTGGTTTATGGGTGTCCTGTCAAGTGTAGGAGGGGCTATCGCTGGCCCTGCTATGAAGGTCCTAGATCCTATAGCTGCGTTTGGAGAGATAGGCGCATCTGCTGTAATGGGTACTGTCCAGGGTTTTATACCAGGTGAGCAAGAATATGAGCGTCTTCGTAGAGAGAAGATGGAAGCCCGTGGCCTCAATGGTTCTCTCCTCGACTGGATTACAGATCCCCTGGATAGTATCGCTGCCCAGAGGGAGGCCTGGCATGAGATGGAGGCTCCCTGGGGGACCAAGTTTGCTATGGAAGTGATCTTTGACCCGCTTAATCTAGTTCCTTTTAAGTGGATCACTGCGCCTCTAAAGATAGGTGCAAGGGGGGCAAAGTTCGCAGCACGGGGAATGAGGCCTGTAGAGATGTCTATTGCTCGTCAGCAGGGAATGAAACATGCCTCCCAGATTGCCGATAAGCAGTTCAAGGGGACAAAGAGCCTAGATGATCTAGATGGCGAAGTAAGGAGACTACGGGATGAAGCCGCGGCACGTCCCCAGCTACTGGATCCTCGTATCTTGATTGGAGACCGGACAAAGCGTGGCAACCTCCTAGAACAGGCTAAGAAACTTGAGCTCTCCATTAGCGAGATTCGCAAGGAGATGGCAGACCGTCCCTTCGGAGAGATGTCCTTTAGGTATGCTGCCAATGAGATTAGAGCAGGTAGGATGCCGAACCCCCCAACTAACTGGAAGCCTGGGTTCTTTGATAAGGGGAAGGAGCCGATTTGGAGAGTGCCTAAGTCTGTAGCTGAGATGCAGGCCAGGAAGATTCCGGTTTACGGACCAAAACGGGGGGAGCCTGGTCCAGGGGAGGTGGCGGGAGCTGGTGGTGCAGTGCCATTCAGTCCTGGTCAACTATCAACCTACCCCTTGCCTCCAGTCGCTGGTGGTGCAGTGGGAGAAGAGGGAGCTGCCCATCGTGTAATAAAGAAAGACGAGATTCAGGTTCGTATTGATCCAGCGAGTGAAGAAGGGAGACTTCTAATGGACGTAAGTCGTCCAGCAGGGGAAGAGGGTATCGCACTCATTGATCAGGAAACTGGTGCTTTCGTCCATGTCAGTGCAGGACGGACTATAGCCGAGGTAGCGGAGTTTAGAGGTATAAACCCAGAGGATCTTGAGCTTGCTCCTTGGCAGCCAGTAGCATCTAACGATCCAGCCAATGCTGCTATAGTGGAGAAACTAGTCTCTGAACATCAGGCAGAACTAGATACTATCTTCGGGGGAGCAAAGAATAAAGGCGTTAATTGGATGCCTTCGGATGTCAACTATGAACGTTCGATGGAAGAGTACATGGAGGCGGCCAACGGGGCGCCTGAGGGCCCTGCTGTCCTAGGCGGAGATGGCAAGGCTCTATGGGAAGATGATCCAAATGTGCCGGGTGGGCGACGTATCAAACGAGAACGAGCACAATGGCAGATTGATCGAATCAAACTAGATGCCTCTACAGAGTATGCTTACCCACAGCACTGGGAGCCTCAGGACGTCGTAACTACATTCCAGAACCTAGAGGACCCTGCCGACAAGATAGGCTTCCTATGGTACTACCTAACTGGTATGAGGAAGATAGAGCTCGCTCGTATTGAGAAGGCTAGCCTTGAAGAACTAAGCGGTCAGGATCCTAGCATTAACCTTATAGAGCGTAATGCACTTAGAGAAGAGGTGGCACCTGGTCTTGAAGGTTCCACAGAGAAGAGCCCCTTCTACCACCCGCCTAAGAGACTGTCTTCTCTGGGTAATGATGTCCCTATAAATATAGGAACCAATCGTAAAATTACTCCGGATGCCAGGGATTTCCTAGAGGCCTATATCGAGGGGAAAGAGTGGAATCTAAAGATAGGAACTACAGCTGATGGCCAATCTCTTACCCTGGGACTAGCTGAAGATGGAAGTATGTATAGGGATACCCTCCTTAGGTTCCATCAGCCAAATGCCGATATTAACATGGTCGATAATATCTTCTTATCGTATTCCGGGAGCAAAAAGACCGGCAAGTATATTCCTTTCAATGTAAAGGTAGATAACACAAGAAATGTCCGTATAAGCTACCAGCTGAACCGGCTCAGTGAGAGGATAGGGCTGGCATCTCCAGAGGGTGTCAAGTTCACTGCTAACTCTCTCCGCCACCACTTTGCAACCCAGCTCTATGTAGGTAGTCAGTTTGGGTTTGGTAAAGAAGGGGCTCTAGAAGATTGGATTGCCGATCTTATGGGCCACATAGGCACAAGCAACCTCAATGAGTACTTCAACCTTGGGGAGATAATCTTACGGGATCGTCTCAGGAAGTCCGAACCAACTAATGCACTAGGAAATCTCCAGTTAAATAACCAGTTTATAGATGACTTTATAAAGGTTGTAGATTCTATGCCAGGTGGTGACGAAGGCACAGCTGCCTATCGGGCGAAAGATCAAGCATCAAAGGCCCTAGAACTTTGGCAGAAACTTCGTCGGACGATGTTGGCTTCTGGAGACAGTACGTTTGTTAGGGAACCTGGTCCTGGGGGCGTAGTGTCTCAGGATGCCAGTCCATACCAGGTAGCGGACTGGTCTGATATGCAGAGACTGGCAGCAGCTGAGAATCCTGGTGCTGCAGGAGTCAGAAATGGGGTGATTACGAAGGTACTCCGAGAAGGTGCCGACTCTCCTCATGCTAGACTGCATCCTGACTTTTCTAAGAAGGCATACCTAGACCTACACCTATGGTATGACCATATGAATCGCTACGAAGGTACGATGCTCCGTGTATTGCACAGTCAAGCAGATGAGGCTCAGCCTATCGTTGACGGGGTTAAGCCTACTCCTGTCGCTGATTTCCTTGCAAATGAAGGGGCCTCGTGGACTCCAGAAGCGAAGGCTCTCTACACAGAATACCATAACGCACTGCAAGGCATGAGAACTGTTCGGTCCTTTATGGGTACGGCTAACACACTTCAGGTAGAAGCTAAGGCTGGCAGGAAGATGTTCCAGCAGCATCCAGGTCTCTGGAAGGAGATCCAGGCAAATGACCCTAATACAAGTGTACGAGCCCTTCTTAATGCGAAGAATCTTGGTGTCTCTTTAAGGGACCACATACGCAACTTGGCGACTGACTACAATAGGCTAGGCAGAGCTGTCGAAGGGGACGAAGCAGCGACTGAAGCTCTCCAGCTGCCTACGGAACTAAGGCTGCTCCATGAAAAGGTAAGAAACGAAGTAAGCTCTCTAGAGGCTACCTGGTCTAAGGGACAGGACCGAAGAACCCCCTATGGCAAGAGTGAGGATTTTGCCGCTGCTGCAGCCTCCTACTTCAGGGAGGTTGAAGCCAAACCTCTTATAACTGCCGACTTCCGTAGAACCAGCCAGGCTGGGTATGAGAGAGGGCGAGTCAACTATGAGCTGGGGTTCCAGCCAAGAGAGGGAGAATCATGGGGAGGCCTTGTTGGAAAGGGGCGAGGGGCCATGCACATGGAGCCCCACCTAGTCTGGGAAGTTGGTGGGGATCGGGTGGAGTGGATGGTCACCGATATAACATGGGATGACCAGGCTGGGAAGTGGCTGTATAGATTCAACAGGGTAAGCACTAAGAAAGCTATTATGACAGAGGCCTGGCAGGGGTATGCCCAAGAGTATCATCTCATGGGTCTTAGAAATCGACAGCAGATAGACAAGAACCTCATGCTCAAGTATGAAGATGAGCTGCAGGGCTGGAACTCACTTGGAGCAGTTCCGGACTATAGGGTAGTCCCCCCAAAGAAGCCCGGTGTCCAACCCTGGGACGTAAACAAGACAGCAAAGGCTCTGATGACTAGCCCGAACATAGTTGAGGGCAGCAAGGCCTGGATAGATACTGTGTTTAAAAAGCCGACTGGGGATACTGAGAAGCAGCTTCAAAGTGCGAGGGGCAGACTCACCACAAAGCTCCAGAAGCTCTTAGGCAAACCTGGTAAAGATGGCAAACTGACTCAAGCACACCTGTTTAAACTGCTCTCCGACCCGATGTCTGGTAAGCCAGTACTGGTTAATGATCCAAAGGACCCTACGGGAGGGTCGCTTGTCTTCAGCGACGATGTAAAGGACCTTGTAATTAGACTTAGAAGGGCAAGGGGAGGAGCAGTAGGGGGTGGTGATGGAGGACGTGGTAGACGAAGAGGAGGCGGCGGTGGGATAGACGCGGATAACCCGCAGCCTATGGGAATGGATGAATGGGACAAGAACGAGTACTACCATGATCCAGACTTAGTAGACTTCGCCAATCAACCTAGAAATGTTGCTGACCACAGTACAGACATGAGGGACACTACCTACCGTAAGTGGATGCAGGCTGGGCATAAAAGGGTGTTCGGGGCTAAGATAGGTCGATTCACACAGATGCCAACCGACTGGATATTCGGGGAGAATATGGGTCGTAGCTGGATCAAGAAGCTTATAGGAGGACACGCGTCTGCTAGGGATGCTGCCAGATTCAGGGGAGCACAAGTACTGGGACGCATGCAGTATGGCGGAGACCTGCTCGGGTATAGTTCCAAGTATGGTCGGATGATGAACGTCAAGCTCACAGGGGCGATTCCTCCGCATGTAAGGGCCCTATTCAAAGAGGAGGGCATAGATGAGTATGGCAGGGGATTTACAATACCCAGACCTGGGGTAGGGATACTTTCTCGTGGAGCGCCTAAAGAACTCAGGGGGCTGGCTGACTGGGAGTGGGAGACTAGACGGGTAACTACCATGCTTGAGATGCCTAGAAATGAGCTTGCGAAGTACTATGAACTGACTCCTGAGCAGCTCAGGTTCTACGATAGCTATCACCTATTAGTACTGAACCTCCAGCACATGGCCAAGACGGCAGGCTACGACATAGGACTGTACCTAGCCAGGGACGCTGCTGATCTATCAAAGTTTGGGCCAGATGATCCAAGGTATGTCCCCCACCTGCAGGACTTGGGATCTGAGATCAATAAGGACACGGGTCTTCCCACTGTCCCAATACTCGGGTCGAAGCCTAAGTTCTTTGAAACTCGTGCCTTTAAGACTATGTTACATGGTGAGCTACAGGGGAAACTCGTATATACACAGGACCCTGTAGAGGCTCTCAAGCAGCTCTTTGAGGGTGTCTACGGGTTTGTAGCCGACCGGCAGTTCTTTGATGCAGTTGAGGCATCTGGAAGGGGTGTCGATACCCGTGAGTTCTCCCAGAAGGTGAAGTTAGGGGAAGGGCTGCTAGATGCCTTGAGAGCGGGGACGTTCGTTCCCTCGAAACTTGCTGGGGAGGGAATAAGACGGACTGATGAAAGTCTAGGAGGGAATGCCTATGACTCTTTCTTTCCTGGGCTAAGGGAAGCGGTAGATAACGCATCTAAAGGCGGCCTAACGGATGAAGCCAAGGACAGACTAAGGCTAGACATAGAGGACGCGACCAGTAGATATTTCGAAGAGGGGAGAGCCAAAGACGACCTCACACATTGGAGGGCTTTTAGGAACCTTATACCAACTAATGAAGAGATAGCTAAGCTGGCCTTTCAGCAAGATGAGGCCAGGGAGCTCAAGACCTATGTGGCAAATATGTCAGAGGCCGCAGCATTGAAGGGTCCAATGAAGGGACTGTCTATATGGTCTTCCTATGTAAGAACCCTCTCAACTACCTTTGACCTAGGATCTCCTCTGATACATGGGTTCCCTCTTCTGACCATGGTACCTATCCATGCTATACAGAAGGCAATAAAAACAAGGGATCCATTTGACGCGATAAGGTGGCATGAGACTCCCTGGGCAGTAGGCGTCAGGCATATGTTTGGCTCACTCAGGGACCCTGCAGTACGGGATAGGTATCGTAGTGCCAATAACAATATCATGAAAGAGATGAAGGAGCATGGGGTAGCGTTCTTTGGAAGTGAACTACGAGAGGTAACAGGGGCAGCAATACGTCAGTTAGGAGATATGCCTGGAATTGGTAAAGTTTCCAAAAGGTTTGAGGTTACATTCAATACCTTCTTAGATGTGGCCCGTGTTGAGTACTACAAGGGTATGAGACCATTGCTTAGAATGGAAGCTGATGGAATCACTCCACTGGCATCAGATCTAGGTGAGCTAGCTGCTGCTGTCAACAAGGTCACTGGAGGACTGGATCCAGTTAGGGCTGGCATATCCAACCACCAGAGAGCCGTTGAAAGTACCTACGTCATGTTTGCTCCGATGCTCAGGAGGGCTACTGCTGCCCTGATCTTCAAGGCTGCGGAGGGTGCAGCTTTAGCTCCTCTTGCAGTGGCAGGTAAAGCAAGACTAGGGCTGGAACGTCAGCAGGCTCTAACAGCTATCGGATCTATAATGGCCTGCATGGGTGCCGTGGGATACATGATCTACGCCTCAGGCAACAACAAGAAGGTATTTGATACAGATAGTGCCGACTTCATGTCTGCAAAGATTGGGGAAAGTAGGATTGGCATAGGTACGCCGTTCTATGCACTGTCTAGAATGGGTTCAGGGATAATTAAACAGATGAAAGATGATCCTAATGGACTCTACAAGTTCAGTATAGAAGACCATGCTGTCCTCAAGATGGCTAGGTCCATGACATCACCTTCCACTGGTTCAGTGATAGACCTCATACATGGACGTAACTTCATAGGTGACCCGCTGCGGGATACTGATGGGTCTTGGGAGAAACTCAAGATTATCAGGTACCTTGCTCGTCAAGGCATGCCCTTCTGGGCTGAGACCTACGCGTATGATTTTACAGGTTTCAATAAGCTGTCATCTATTGGGGAGTTTGCGGGGCTGAGAGCCTCACCTCTGCCTAAGTCCCGCCAGCTTAAACAGTTACAGGAAATCTACTTAATGGGAGATGATGACGACGCTGATCTGGTGCATTGGCGGAATAGCCAGATGTCTAAGGGTCTGCCCATAACAGTTGCGGAAGCACCAGCCCTGGTAATGGACGGCATCAGCGCAAGGCACGAAGACATTCGGGAGCTTGAAGAGGCTATGCAAACGTCCCGTCTTGCCCGCGGAGACACAGAAGTCCATCGCATGAATAGCTATATGGAGGCTCTAGATACGAACAGGAAGGCGGCTGACAAGAGTATGGCTGGCTTTAGTAACGACTTTGAGGCTGGTTTGATGAGTGGCAAGACCTTCCGGCAGAAGATCACTGAGGCCTCTGCCGAGCTAAGGGGTGCCCAGGAGAGCCTGTCTGAGGTGTTCAAAGATGTAATAGAGAAGCTAGATACAGGGCGTATAGGTAGGATGGAGGTTACTACTGGCTATCTGGGAGACTTCTTCTATGACATATATAGGGCCAAGGTCACTGACCATCCGACTCTCGAAGATGAGTTCGGTAACTTCAGACCTGAGATATTCAGGCAGCTAGAGGCTAGTTATAGGCTAGAGGTTGGTGACGAGTACCTATGGGACTATATACAGCGACGTAAGAAGCGGAATAGGGACTTCTCCCCTACTGTCCGAGACCTATACAAGGCTCGGGAGACACTGAAACCTTACTGGACACTGTACGAAGATATCTGGAAGCGGGGATCCTGGCAAGCTGAGCTTGTCGCTAGCTACATGAGCCTGCCCACATATGCTAGCAAGGAGCGTTTCAAGGAGAGCTATCCCAAGTTGAGGCCTCTCCTTAGTAAGTATGAACGGGCGAGGAGGCGTTATCGAGAGGAAAACCCCGATGCTGACGCTGCCTTGGTCAGATTCTACGACTACATTCCAGTTGACATGTCAAGGGTATCCAAGAAGAGTAGTCTCTAGGTCTTGACAACTGCACAAAAGTATGGTACAATTACCAATAGTGAGGCGAAGCCTTGCAGGGCTTGGCGAGAAAGCTGCCCGCGGTAACCATTCAGAGCTGCGGTCGAGACCGTGGCTCTAACTTGTTTAAGGGGGATACATGCCAGAGGAAACAGAACTCGAGAGTAACCAGGGTCAACCTGCGGAAGCTCCGAGTGACGCTTACAAGAGTCTACAACGGAAGCTAGAGGCATCCCGACGTCGTGAGCGCGCGTTGATGGAGCAAACACTAGCCCAAGTCGAGATCCAGGCCCAGCTAGAGGCGCTGACTGTAGGTAATCAAGCCGTGCTGAAGGTCTTGGAGAAATCCGGCCTAATAGAGGAGGATGAGTTCCCTCAGGCCGGTGGCGCCCGCGTACCTCCTGAAGCTTCATCGGCCCGAAGAGAGATTGCTCAATCGCTGTTCGAAGCTGAAACCTCTTGGGATGATCCCACT
>Ga0114905_1001317_pt1 | contig 13828 bp, 13 predicted proteins | sample MalvireepMed_b05_FD_83499 | JGI IMG/M metagenome (GOLD analysis project Ga0114905, IMG submission 83499) | Marine viral communities from the Global Malaspina Expedition - Malaspina viral metaG DeepMed_b05 | ecosystem: Environmental > Aquatic > Marine > Oceanic | place: Mediterranean Sea...
CATCGAGCACGCCGCCCTCACCGGCCAGATCATCGCCCAGTCCGTCGGTCTCGCTGCCATCGGGGCCGTCAGGATTGCCGAGCAGCGTGTCCAGCGCGCCGCCGTCACCGGCAAGATCGTCGGTCAGACCGTCTTCGTCGAAGATCGAGATCACCGGGTGGTCGCTCTCGGGCGCCGAGGGGTGGGGCAGGTGGATGCCGCCGGGATCCATCGGTGTGAAGGAAATGAGGTCGCAATCGGCGATCGTCACGACGCCACCCTCCGCGTCGTCCGGGTCGACGGTGATGTCGAACGGCTTGCCGTCAAGCTCGACATCGACCGAGATCTCCGCGCCGGTCTGAGCGGTCAGGTTGTGCTCATTCGCCGCGAACAGCGCGTCGGCATAGGGGATGCCGGATCCCGGGCCGAAGGGCAGTTCGCCATCGAGAAGAACGAGCTTGCCGCTGACGGTATCGGGATCCATCCCGAAGGCGAACTCGGCGCTGAGGGTCAGCCCGCCTTCGACCACCGCGACATTGCCGTCGGGGGCTTCCGCCGGTGGCTCGTGGGTGAGGCGCTCGACGGTTCGTGACAGTCCGCTTAAAAACCCCATTTTCTCTTCCTCCTCTCATGCGTGCCCATGGCGGGCGCGAGCTACATGACCTAAGGCTGAGGCAGGAAGGCCGTTTGATGCAATAAAAATATCGATATGATATAAAAGGTAAGGGCTTCGAGCCGCCGCGGATGGCGGATTGTTTGCTCTTTGCGGGGCAATTCTTGGCTATGGTGTAGATTGTCTCTCTTGACGGTCTTGATCTCAAGAACTCGGCTGGACTCTCAACGCTGATTCTTTTGCCGGCCCTGTGGGGAGGGGGCACTGTATATATCGGATTGAAATTTTCTGGACGAGGTGGTGCCGGCACGGCCTCGTGCAGATGCTGGCCCGTGGCATTGAAACCCAAGAGCCTTCCGGTTCCGCTTCGGGGCTCCGTCGCGCCGTGCGGCCCGCTCAAGATATCCGCCACCAAGCGCTATGGGCGGTCCTGTCATGCGCGCACTGCTAAACGTCACCGCTCTTGTTTCAGAGTGGCTCGGACCTCAATATCAAGGTGATACAGACGGACTTAGGCGGACTTGCGCCGACATTGGCGGGGCCGACGCGAAAATAGGGCATCTCAGCGCCTCGGCGTCGGTGGCCGCCTGAAAGTCACAGGGATTGGGCGTTGGCGCCGAGCCGGTAAACCTTGGTTTTGTGGTTCGGCGAATGCTCGATGTAGCCAAGCTCGATCAGTCGCTTCATCGCGCGGTGGAAGGTGGCGTGCTTCATCTCGTCGACCGCCGTGGCGTGACGCACCTGATCGGAGGAAATATCGGTCGTGCCATCGCTTTGCGCTGCAATGGCGTGAAACGCATAGAGCAAGTCGCGCTCATTGCGGTTCAGATCCTCCAGCCCGAGGTCCTTCTCCATCTGCCACAGGGCAGCTCGTAGCTTTGCGATGCCGGATAGCGCGCTCATCATATACGTCCGAATAGGCCTAAAGTATCTGCATGATAAATTTTCAGACCCCGAGGCGCAATACCGGTTTGTGCAAAGCCAGACTTGAGTTTGTGACAACCTATTCAGAACGTTGCATAAGTCTGAAAAATCCGATCAAAATGAGCATGAATATCGCCAGCCCGGCGAGGTCGCTGAGCACGGTGGGATACGCAATCGAGAAAGAGATCGTAAACGTCGGGTCGAGATCCCCGAGCAGGCTGCGCAGGATGAGGGCGAAGGCCGAGGCCTTGATTCCGGCGAGCAGGATGATCTTCCAAACGCGGCGGCCACCGGTCAGGTCGACCTCGGTGTTGATGCCGGCCCAGCGCATAGTCGTGAAGGCGAACGGGGCGCAGATCGTCACCAGAAGCGCGTGGCCATCTGCCGAACCGAGCATCTCACTCGGGCCGTACCCCTCCATCACCGCCTGAAGGAGGATGCCCGGCAAAAGGTAGGGGATCGATTTCCAGCCATAGAGCCAGGCGGCGAGCACGATCAGGCCGAAGCCCAGGATGACGTAGTCGCGATTGCAGTCGAGCGCGCTACAGATCGCTTCGTGAGACTGCAGCAGGACGATCAGGATGCCAGAGAGCGTGGCCGCCCGGATGGCATGGGTCTTGGCGGAGCCCGCTGTGCGGGTGTCGTCTTCGGTCTTCGAATTCAGCCCCAAGTTTAGCTCCTCAATGCTCGGGCAGAGGCGCGAGTGCAATGCCGTCACTTCCAAGTTGATAGACAGGCCGGCGCGCGGGTTACGCGCGCATCGCTCCTCCTTTTCCTTCTGCGGGCTGCGAAGCCTCAGCAGGGTATCAGTCGTCAGGCCGCATCTCGGGGTCCGTCGCGATCGGCGGAGGTGAGGTGCGTCCTATCGAAACGATATAGCAATCAGGTGTTCAAATCTATGGGGAACACATGTTCCGGTAGAAATTTGCCATCTGAAATCACAGGCTTGCAGAGCCACGCCGCTTGAGTGGCGAGTCAACAAGTCTGAAAATCGGATGTTTTCAACAGCCTGCGTCCTACCAATTCGTTGGTGCGCAAATGCGGTTTCACGAACACACGGTTTGATCGGTGCCGGACAAAAACGATCGCGCTTTGCCCAATGCGGCAGAGTTTCCGTATGTCGTTTGCGGGCGGGTCCGGTGCTCGCGATCGGGCACGGGGGCGCTCACGGGCGGGCGCAGGGCAGGGCGTTCAGCACCGGATTTCGTCAAGCAGCCATGCCCGGAAGCGCTGAACATGCGGGCTGGCCTGCGCAGGCTCGGGCAGGATCAGGGCGTAGTGCTCCCCGGTCTCGAAGCGCCGCGGCGCGGCCAGCGCCAGCGCGCCACGCTCGAGCGCCGGGCGGGCGACGATCTCGGGCACGATGCCCACGCCGAGGCCCGCGATCGCCGCGTCGACGATCATGTCGAAATGGTCGAGCCGGGCGCCGCGCAGGATGCGGCGGGGATCGGTGTCTGAGCCGCGGAACCAGTCGAGCCAGAGTGTCGGGCGGGTCGACTGCTGCAGCAGCGGAAGCTCCAGAAGGTCGGCATCGCTGAGCGCATCCTGCCCGGCCAGAAGCGCTGGCGCGGCCACGATCACCATGGTTTCCGGGATCACCGGTTCAGTGCTGACCCCGGGCATATCATGCCGGCTGCGCATAATGGCAAGGTCGAACGGCTCGCGCCCGAAATCCACCGGCAGCAGGCGCGCCGAGAGATCGAGACTGATCTCGGGGGCGGCCTGCGCGAAGCGGGCGAGGCGCGGGATCAGCCAGATCCGCGCGAAACTCGGCAGCACCGCCATGCGCAGCACGGCATCGCGCCCGCCGAAGGCCATCACCCCCATCGCCGCCGCATCGAGCTCTGCAAGCAACGTCTCGGCGCGATCCAGAAACGCATGCCCTGCAGGCGAGAGCACCAGCCTTTGCCGCACCCGGTTGAACAAGGCCACACCCAGCCGATCCTCAAGCGAGGCCAGCGAGCGCGAGATCGCGCTCTGCGTCAGGCCGAGGCTGTCGGCGGCCATCGTGGTGGTGCCGCGCCGGGCGCAGGCGGTGAACGCCTCGAGCTCGGCGACGGACGGAATGTAGGCTTTGCGCATCGCAACTCCGCGGGAACAGGTATCGGGAGGCTTATGAGAAATTCTCATTCCTTGCGCAAATTAAATCGTTTCCATCCCGGCCAGTGCGGGCGTAGGCTGCGCGGCAAAACGCGAAAAGGATTCCGACCATGGCCGACGCCCCCAATCTTCGCCCCAAGGACAACCCCGCCCTCGCCGGTTTCTCGTGGGAAGATCCGTTCCTGTTCGACGCCCAGCTTGAAGAAGACGAGCGCATGATCGGCGAGAGCGCCCGCGCTTTCGCGCAGGACAAGCTGCTGCCGCGGGTCGAACACGCCTACATGGAAGAGCACACCGATCCCGAGATCTTTGCCGAGATGGGCGCTCAGGGCCTGCTCGGCGTCACCGTGCCCGAGCAGTATGGCGGCATCGGGGCGGGCTATGTCAGCTACGGCCTCGTCGCGCGCGAGGTCGAGCGGGTGGATTCGGGCTATCGCTCGATGATGTCGGTGCAGTCGAGCCTCGTGATGTATCCGATCTATGCCTATGGCTCCGAGGCGCAGCGGCAGAAATACCTGCCCAAGCTGTCCTCGGGCGAGTGGATCGGCTGCTTCGGCCTGACCGAGCCCGATGCCGGCTCGGACCCGGCGGGCATGAAGACCCGCGCTATCAAGACCGAGGGCGGCTACCGCCTGAAGGGCGCCAAGATGTGGATCTCGAACGCGCCGATCGCCGATGTCTTCGTGGTCTGGGCCAAGTCTGAGGCGCATGGCGGCAAGATCCGCGGCTTCGTGCTCGAGAAGGGCATGAAGGGGCTGTCCGCCCCGAAGATCGGCGGCAAGCTGTCCCTGCGCGCCTCGATCACCGGCGAGATCGTCATGGAAGACGTGGAAGTGGGCGAAGACGCGCTGCTGCCCAATGTCGAAGGGCTCAAGGGGCCGTTCGGTTGTCTCAACCGGGCACGCTACGGCATCGCCTGGGGGGTCATGGGGGCGGCCGAGTTCTGCTGGATGCAGGCGCGCCAATACGGGCTCGACCGCAAGCAGTTCGACAAGCCGCTGGCCGGCACCCAGCTGTTCCAGAAAAAGCTCGCCGACATGCAGACCGAGATCGCGCTCGGGCTTCAGGCGGCTTTGCGGGTCGGGCGTCTGATGGACAGTGCCCAGGCGGCGCCCGAGATGATTTCGCTGATCAAGCGCAACAATTGCGGCAAGGCGCTCGATATCGCCCGCATGGCGCGCGACATGCATGGCGGCAACGGCATCCAGATCGAGTACGGCGTGATGCGCCATGCGGCCAACCTCGAGACGGTGAACACCTACGAGGGCACCCATGACGTGCACGCGCTGATCCTCGGCCGGGCCCAGACCGGTCTTCAGGCGTTCTTCTGACCGCCTTTCCGTGACGCGGAATCTTGGGGGCGGTGCCGAGAGGCGCTGCCCTCATGCATTTGGCGGGCGGCGGAGAGGAAAAGGGGGCGCTGCCCCCTCTTGGCGCTGTGCGCCAATTCACCCCGGAGGTATTTTTGAACCAAAGAAGCCCGGAGCGCTGCGCCCACATCTTCTCTTCGTCAAAAATACTCCCGCCGGAGGCCGGCCGGACCGTGCCGCGCAAAGCAACGGTTGATCAGGGCGCAGCCTGAACGCCGCGGTCGCTGCGCGTCAGCGTGCCACGAGGATGATCGCGGCGTAATGGCTCGCTGCGGCGGCGAGCACATGGCCGTGCCAGATCGCGCGCGCATAGGGGATGCGGTTGGAGTGGTGGAAGATCGTGCCGACCGTGTAGACCAGGCCGCCCGCGACCAGCAGGATCAGGGCCTCGGGCGACAGCGCCTTGAGAAAGGGCCAGGCGGCGATGCCACCGAGCCAGCCCTGGGCGAGGTAAAGCGCGAAGCCCAGCCGTGCCCAGCGGTGGATCGAGCGCAGCTTCAGCGTGATGCCGACTGCCGAGATCGTCCAGGACGCGGCGGTCAGCGCCAGTCCGTCGGTGCCGCCGATGCCGAGCAGGGCCATCGGCGTGTAGGTGCCCGAGATCAGCAGATAGATCGCCGCGTGATCGAAGCGGCGCAGCACCGCGCGAGTGGGCGCGTGCAGGGTCAGGTTGTACGCCGCCGAGAAGCCGAAGCTGCCGATCAGCCCGAGCGCGTAGGGCACCAGCGGCCACATCGCGCCGGGGGCGCCTTCGAGGGTTGCCCAGACGAACAGCGCCGAGACCGCCGCAACCGCAAAACACACGCCCAACACCAGCACGACACCATCTGCGATCTGTTCGGCCAGCGTGTGGGGAAGGGTGTATCGGGTCATGCGTGTCGTCTCGGACGGGTCTCCGTCTGTCCTGTTGAAGCGGCTGCAACGGAGGTCTCGGGGCAGGGCACCAAGATCCGCTGGCCGAGAATGAAGGGCGCATAAAGCGGGGGAAGAACAAGATGATACGGAAATGTGGTTAAAATGTGGCGGCACTCTGGCGCCGCATCGGCATGCGGCAGGCAAAGGCGCGCAAGGCCAAGGGCGAGGCTTGCTGCGCCCGGGTGGAGAGAGGCCCGCATGCGGGCCTCGTGGCCGGTGTCAGGCGAGGCGTGCAAGCGGTGTCACCGTGGCCCCGCTGCCCTCGGCGATGCGCTCGAGGGCCTTGCGGAACGCCTGCGTGTGCGGCGCCTGCATATGGGCGTCATAGGCCTCGGGGGTGTCGTACTCGGCCATCAGCACAACGCTGCCGCCTTGCTCGCTGAGGGCCTCGAAGCGGATATTGCCGGGCTCCCCGCGGGAGTCCTCGGCGAGACGGGCGGCGAGGGTCTTGAGTCGGGTATCCTGTCCGGGCCGGGGAATGGCGCGGACCATGACGGAACAAGTCATCTGTCTCTCCGTGAATCTGCTGTTGAGAAAGCTGTGCGCCGCGCAGCGGCGTGTATCGCTAACATAGGCGTGAGCGCGTGGATTGCACGGGCAGGGCGCTTCAAGAAAACGTGTCGGGGCGCCCCCGAGGGGCGCCCCGCCTTCGCTTCGGGATCAGGCCGCGGCGTCCTGCGGCGCGCCGAAGCGCTCGTAGAAGCCTTCCCCCTCTTCGGCCATCTCCCGCAGCAGCGCCGGGCAGGCAAAGCGCGCGCCATGGGCCTCTGCCAGCTGGTCGCAGCGCTCGGCGGCATAGGGGCTGCCGAGGATGTCGAGCCAGGAGAACGGGCCGCCGGACCAGGGCGCGAAGCCCCAGCCGAGGATGGCGCCCACGTCGCCTTCGCGAATGTCCTCGAGCACGCCTTCCTCGAGCGCGCGCACCGCCTCGAGCACCTGAACGAAGAGCAGGCGATGCTGCACCTCGGTGAGCGAGGGCTGATCGTCGGCGACCGGGTACTTCGCCGCGAGACCTTCCCAGAGCAGCTGGCGCTTTCCCTTGTCGTCGTAGTCGTAGAACCCGGCATTGGCCTTGCGGCCCATACGACCCTCGTCGGCCATCCAGAACACCACCTCGTCGACCGCACCATCGGGATAGGCGTCGCCCATCGCGGCCTTCGTCGCCTTGGCGATCTTCACCCCGAGATCGATCGAGGTCTCGTCGACCAGCTGCAGCGGCCCCAGCGGCATGCCCACGAGCTTGGCGGCGTTCTCGATCAGCGCGGGCTCGACCCCCTCGGCCACCATGCGTATGCCCTCGTTGATATAGGGGATGATGCAGCGGTTGGCGTAGAAGAAGCGCGCGTCGTTGACCACGATCGGGGTCTTGCGGATCTGGCGCACGAAATCGAGCGCCTTGGCCACCGCACGGGTGCCCGTGGCCTTGCCCTTGATGATCTCCACCAGCATCATCTTCTCGACCGGCGAGAAGAAGTGGATGCCGATGAACTGCTCTGGATTGCTCGAGGCCTTGGCAAGCTCGGTGATCGGCAGGGTCGAGGTGTTGGTGGCGAAGATGCAGTCCTCGCCCACGTGCTCGAGCACCTTCTGCGTCACCTCGGCCTTCACCTTCGGGTCCTCGAACACCGCCTCGACGATCAGGTCGCAGCCCGCAAACTGGGCGTAATCGTCGGTCGCGGTGATGAGGGAAAGCGCGGCCTCCTTCTTCTCCGGCGTGGCCTTTTTCCGGGCGATGCCCTTGTCCATGTAGGAGGCGGTGTAGTCGCGGCCCTTCTCGGCGGCGTCCTTGGACTGGTCGAGCAGCACCACCTCGATCCCGGCCATGGCCGAGACCAGCGTGATGCCAGCCCCCATCATGCCCGCGCCGAGCACGCCGACCTTCTTCACCTTCTGGTCCGGCACGTCGGGCCGGTTGGCGCCTTTCTCGAGCGCCTCCTTGTTGATGAAGAGCGAGCGGATCATGGCCGACGAAGACGGGTTCAGCAGAACGTTGGTGAACCAGCGCGCCTCGATCTTCAGCGCCGTGTCGAAGGGCACCAGCGCGCCCTCGTAGACCGCCGAGAGCATCGCCTTGGCCGCCGGGTAGACGCCCTTGGTCTTGCCATGCACCATGGCCGAGGCACCGACGAAGGTCATGAAGCCCGCCGGGTGATAGGGCGCGCCGCCGGGCATCTTGTAGCCCTTTGCATCCCACGGCTTGACGATGTCGGCAGGGCTGGCCGCCAGCACCCAGGCCTTGGCGTCGGCCAGCGGATCCTCGGAGACCTCGTCGATTAGCCCGGCGCTCTTGGCCTTCTTCGGGTCCGAGAGCTTGCCCTCGAGCAGGAAGGGCGAGGCCGCCATGGCGCCAAGCTTGCGCGACAGCCGCGTGGTGCCGCCGGCGCCCGGAAAGATGCCGACCATGATCTCGGGCAGGCCGATCTTGGCCTTGGGGTTATCGGCGGCAAAGATCCGGTGGCAGGCCAGCGGGATCTCGAAGCCGATGCCGAGCGCGGTGCCGGGCAGGACGCAGGCGATCGGCTTGCCGCCCTTGTTCTTGTCATCCATGCCGGCGCGCTCGATTTTCCGCAGGATGGTGTGGATCTGCATGATGCCGTCGAAGATGCTCGATGCGGGATCGTCGCCGCCATCCTCGCGCATCTTGGCGATCACGTTGAGATCCATGCCTCCGGCAAAGCTGCCCGCCTTGCCGGAGGTCAGCACGATTCCCTTCACGGCCTCGTCGGCGAGGGCCTCGTCGATCAGCGCGTCGAGCTGCTCGAAGCCCTCGATGCTCATCACGTTCATGCTCTTGCCCGGGGTGTCCCAGGTGATGGTGGCGACGCCGTCGGCGTCGGTCTGCAGGGTGAAATGCTGGCTCATGATCTGGTGTCCTCCCGTCACACGCGTTCGATGATGGTGGCCGCGCCCATGCCCGAGGCGACGCAGAGCGTGGCAAGACCGGTGCTCTTGCCGCTGCGCTCGAGCTCGTCGAGCAGGGTGCCGATGATGATCGCGCCGGTGGCGCCGAGCGGGTGGCCCATGGCGATGGCGCCGCCGTTCACGTTGACGCGGTCATGGTCGACGTCGAAGGCCTGCATGAAGCGCAGCACCACGCTGGCAAAGGCCTCGTTGACCTCGAAGAGGTCGATGTCCGAGATCGACATGCCGCTGTCGGCGAGGATCTTCTCGGTCACCGGCACCGGGCCGGTGAGCATGATGGTGGGATCGGTGCCGATCTTGGCGGTGGCGCGGATGCGGGCGCGCGGCTTGAGCCCGTGCGCCTCGCCGAACGCCTTGGAGCCGATCAGCACCGCGGCGGAACCGTCGACGATACCGCTGGAGTTGCCGGCATGGTGCACGTGCTCGATCTTCTCGAGATGCGGGTATTTCATCAACGCGAGCTGGTCGAAGCCCGGCATCACCTCGCCCATCTCCTTGAACGAGGGCTTGAGCCCGCCCAGCGACTGCATGTCGGTGCCCGGGCGCATGTACTCGTCACGGTCGAGCATGGCGACGCCGTTCTGGTCGCGCACGGTGATCACCGAGCGCGAGAAGCGGTCGTCGCCCCAGGCCTCGGCGGCGCGGCGCTGGCTTTCGACGGCGAAGGCGTCGGCATCATCGCGCGAGAAGCCGTACTCGGTGGCGATGATGTCGGCCGAAATGCCCTGCGGCACGAAATAGGTCTTCATGGCGAGGCTCGGGTCGACCGCGATGGCGGCCCCGTCGCTGCCCATGGCAACACGGCCCATCATCTCGACCCCGCCGGCGATATAGCCCTCGCCGGCACCGCCGCGCACCTGGTTGGCGGCGAGGTTCACCGCCTCCATGCCCGAGGCGCAGAAGCGGTTGATCGACAGGCCCGGGATGCGCTCGTCGAGATCCGAGGCCAGCACCGCCGAGCGCGCCAGGCAGCCGCCCTGTTCGGCCACCTGCGTGGCGTTGCCCCAGATCACGTCCTCGACGGCGTGACCCTCGAGCCCGTTGCGCTCCTTCAGCGCGTTCAGCGTCAGCGCCGACAGCCGCAGCGAGGTGACCTCGTGCAGGGCGCCGTCCTTGCGGCCCTTGCCGCGCGGGGTGCGCACGGCGTCGTAGATATAAGCGTCAGTCATTCTGCTCCTCCTCTCAGGCCCGGTCCGCGGGGGAGCCGGGCATCAGGTCGTATGGGTGTTTCCAGCCGTCGAGCGCTTCGATGTTCGACAGCCAGCGATCGATCTCCGGCCAGTCGCCACGGGCGAAGCCGAAGGGTTCGGGATAAAACAGGTAGCCGCAGCAGGAGAAATCGGCATGGGTCGGGCCGTCTCCCACGATCCAGTCGCGCCCCGCGAGATGGGCGTCGAGAACCTGGTAGGCGGCCTTGAGGCGGCCCTGGGTGAAGGCGATGACCTCGGCCGGGCGCTTGTCCTCTGGCAGGAAGTTCATCAGGAAACGCGTCATGCCGGCCTGGCTCGAGAGCTTGTGGTTGTCCCAGAACACCCAGCGCATCACCTCGCGCGCCTCCTCGAGGGTGGCGCCGCCGAAGCGACCGGTCCTCTCGGTGATGTACATCTGGATCACGCCGGACTGGGTCAGCCTGACATCGCCATCCACCATCACCGGTGCCTCGCCCATCTCGTTGATCTCGGCGCGGTATTCGGGGCTGCGGGTCTCTCCGTTGAAGAAGTCGACCTTCACCGGCGCCCAGTCGAGGCCGGAGAGCGCGAGGGGCAGGGCGGCCTTGTAGGCGTTGCCGGATTCCCCGAAGCAATAGAGTTTGATGGTCATGCGGTCGTCCTTTCGGCTGGGCCTGTGGGTCGGGCCGGAGCGGGGGTTTCGCTCCCCCGCACCCCCGCGGAGTATTTTCGACGAAGAGAAGGGGCTGCCGCCGAGAGCGGGTAACCCGGTGTTAACTTCGAAGGCGGTAACGTTTCCGGGCGGTACAGGCTGGAGAGCCGATGACCGCACGTGGAGAAGCGCCGCCGTCCCGCCGCAGCACTGGCCGGATGGCGGCGTGGACCGAGAGCTGCCCACGATACCGCCGCAAGGGTTCCCCGCCGCGCGGCGCCGGGCCCGATGCGCGGTCCCCCTGCTTCTTTACGTCCCAAGTACTCCACGGGGGTCCGGGGGTGTGAAACCCCCGGTCCTTCGCGCGGGATCGGCGCAGAGGATGGAACTGTGGCGATCATGCTGCGCATTGGCCCTCCCTGCCGCCGCGGCTCTGGTAAGATCTCTCGTGTCTAGCGCTTGCGCGCCTCGAGCTCGGCATTGAACAGCTGCAGCCGGTGCGCCAGCGTCTCGCTGTCGGTGACGCTGTCGAAATGCTCGAAGAGGAAGGACAATGCCTCGCCCTCGTCGAGCCCGGCCTCCCCGGCAAAGCGCCGCAGGCCGCGATAGCCATCCTCGGTCATGGCAACCGACAGGCGGCGGGTCAGGCGAAAGCGTTTCGGCAAGGTCTGTCTCCTTCGGTCAGGGCGGAGGGGCGGGGCGCACGACCCCGCCGCCACCCTCGCGTCAGAAGCTCTCGACGTCCAGCGCCATCACCGTCTCGGCACCGCTCTCGATCCGCGCCAGATGGGTGCGGGTCGCGGGCAGCTGGCGGGCCATGTAGTAGCGCCCGGTGGCCATCTTGGCGTTGAGGAAGGCGCGGTCGGCACCGTCCTCGTCCAGCGCCGCCTTTGCCGCCACCGCCATGCGGGCCCACATCAGGCCAAGGCAGACATGGCCGAAGAGATGCATGAAGTCATACGACCCCGACAGCGCCTCGTTGGGGTTCTTCATGCCGTTCTGCATGAAGAACATGCCGGCCTGCTGCAGATCCTTCGAGGCGGCCTTGAGCGGCTCGAGGAACTGCGCGTCGAACGCTTCGTCCTGGCCCTTGTGCTCGGCGATGAAGCGCTTGACCATGTCGAAGAAGGCCATGACGTGCTTGCCGCCATCCTGCGCCAGCTTGCGGCCCACGAGGTCGAGCGACTGGATGCCGTTGGTGCCCTCGTAGATCATCGTGATCCGCGCATCGCGGACGAACTGCTCGAGCCCCCATTCCCGGGTGAAGCCCGAACCGCCCAGCGTCTGCTGCGCCAGCACCGCGGTCTCGAAGCCCTTGTCGGTGAGGAAGCCCTTGATCACCGGGGTCAGCAGCGAGATCAGCCCCTCGGCGTCCTTGTCGCCCGAGCGATGCGCCTGGTCGATCAGCGATGCGCCCCAGAACACCAGCGCCCGCGCGCCCTCGGTCAGCGCCTTCTGGTCCATCAGGTTGCGGCGCACATCCGGGTGCACCATGATCGAGTCCGCCGGCCCTTCGGGGTTCTTGGCGCCGGTCACGTCGCGGCCCTGAAGCCGGTCCTTGGCGAAGCCGAGCGCGTTCTGGTAGGCCACGGCCCCCTGCGCATAGCCCTGCAGGCCGACGCCGAGACGGGCTTCGTTCATCATGGTGAACATCGCCCGCATGCCCTTGTGCGCCTCGCCCACGAGGAAGCCGGTGGCGCCGTCGTAGTTCATCACGCAGGTGGCGTTGCCGTGGATGCCCATCTTGTGCTCGAGCCCGCCGCAGCTCACGGCGTTGCGGTCGCCCAGCGAGCCGTCTTCGTTGACCATGAACTTGGGCACGATGAACAGCGAGATGCCCTTCACACCCTCGGGGCCGCCGGGGATCTTGGCCAGCACCAGGTGGATGATGTTGTCGACCATGTCGTGCTCACCGGCCGAGATCCAGATCTTCGAGCCGGTGATCTTGTAGGTCCCGTCCTCCTGCGGCTCGGCCTTGGTCTTGATCAGGCCGAGATCGGTGCCGCAATGGGGCTCGGTGAGGTTCATGGTGCCGCCCCACTCGCAGCTCACCATCTTGGGCAGGTAGGTGGCCTTCTGCTCCTCGGAGCCATGCGCGTGGATGGCGTTGTAGGCGCCATGGGTCAGGCCCTGGTACATGTTGAAGGCCATGTTGGCAGAGGAGAACATCTCGCCCACCGCGGTGGAGACGAGGTAGGGCAGGCCCTGGCCGCCATATTCGGGATCGCAATCCAGCGCCGGCCAGCCGCCCTCGCGCATCTGGTTGAAGGCATCGTGGAAGCCCTCGGGGGTGCGCACGACGCCGTTCTCCAGCGTGCAGCCCTGCGCGTCACCCACCGGGTTCAGGGGCGCGAGCACGTTCTCGGCGAGTTTCGCCGCCTCGTCGAGGATCGCCGCGGTGGTGTCGCGGTCGAGCTCGTCATAGCCCGGAATGCCGGTGCTGCTGACATCGAGGACGTCGTGCAGAACGAACTGCATGTCCTTCACGGGGGCGGTGTAGCTCGGCATATCTCTCCTCCTTCATGCCTCCGGCTGATGGATCAGCCGGCCTTTTTCTGCTGCAGCTGCTGGAGCATCCTCTCGCCCCATGCCAGCTGGTCCTTCAGGTCGTTGATCGCGGCATCGAGCTCGTCGCGCTGCTTTTGCAGGTCGTCGAGCCGCTGCTGGGCGATCTCGTAGGTCCGGGCGATCTGCGTGTGCTGCTGGTCGCCCATGTCGTACAGGTCGAGCAGCTGGCGGATCTCCTCGAGGCTGAAGCCGAAGCGCTTGCCGCGCAGGATCAGCTTGAGCCGGGCGCGGTCGCGCCGGGTGAAGAGCCGTTTCTGACCTTCCCGCACCGGGAAGAGCAGCTCCTTCTGCTCGTAGAAACGCAGGGTCCGGGGGGTGACGTCGAACATGTCGCACATTTCCCGGATCGTCATCATCTGCTCGTCGCTCATTGGTTCTGCTCCCCTCACGTAGCGTTAAGATGCCGGGTGAGGTGCGCCTTCGAGCCGAGTCTTACAATGGCTAATTTGGTTGACGTAACTTCCTTTCGCGTCACCTGCATTTCACGGACATTTCGTTACGTAAAGCGGGTGCGCCGTGAGACCGGCATTGGGTCGTGCTCAGGCGCCGCGCCGGCGATTTGCCACAGCGCTTACGGCTGCTCCTCTTCAGAGCGGACAGGTCGGCCACGCAGTGC
>Ga0114905_1001342_pt1 | contig 13695 bp, 15 predicted proteins | sample MalvireepMed_b05_FD_83499 | JGI IMG/M metagenome (GOLD analysis project Ga0114905, IMG submission 83499) | Marine viral communities from the Global Malaspina Expedition - Malaspina viral metaG DeepMed_b05 | ecosystem: Environmental > Aquatic > Marine > Oceanic | place: Mediterranean Sea...
CATCGACCGCGCCTGCTCCTGGGTCAAGGCACTGCCAAACCGACCGCCGAACATCCAGTTGTCGGCCATGAACTCGCCCAGCTCGTCAGTGACATCGAGGAAGTTCTTGAGAATGCCGTGCCCGGCCTTCGCGATGGCCCTGCCGGCCTCTTCGTTCACATCCAGCACCGCCTCGCCAACCGCTTTGTACGGCTTGACCATTGTCTGCAGGGTGTGCTTCAAGGCGTTAAATGAATCGTCGTCCTGGGCGTTACGGTTATCAACGCCGACCTTTTCAAAGTCCTGTGCAGTTGCGCCGTCCTGGCGATGCCTCCGCGCGTACTTCGCCGACATCCGGTCTTCGAGCCAATCGCCTTCGTTCTTCAAAGGCTGGGGTTCGGGCCGTGCGGCAACGTCTTGCGAGATCGTTCCCTGGTTTATTTCCACTTGCAAAGGCGCGTACCGGGCGTCGTCTGTGGCTGCTTCCTGGCCCCCTCGCGCAATCGATGCCGGCACGTTGACTTGAGGAAAATCCGCCGGGACATCCTCCGGTCGTTGCTCAACAATTCCGGCTACGGGGATTAGTGTTGCATCAGCCATTATTTCTTCTTTTCCTTCTGCTTGGCTTTTGCCGCATCTAACGCCGCCTGTCTCTCGTGGATAGCCGTAAGAATGTCTTGCATCTGCTCGTACGTTTCATCCCGCTCGGCTGGGCCGGTAAACGCCCCTTGATTGTTCATAAGCCAAATCGTGGCCGCTTCATGGTCCTTCAGTTTCCAAAGACGCGTTTGTGACGGGATGCCCAGCTTCTCTGCTATCGGGAGTGCCTTGGGGTAGGGACTGCGTAGCCGGGTCCTGCCCATAGTAGACAGCGCGGCTTCGAGCGCCTCTTGCTCCGTGCCGCCCTCGTGGTAAAGCACACGGGTGGCCTTGGAGATCCCGGCGTATAAATTCGGAAGCTCTCTATCCTGTACATTGCCCATCTTGGTTTTCTTCAAGGTCAGGCGCAGATCTTTCTCGATGCTATCGATGACCGAACCTTGGCCCTTCTTCTGGCGGACACTGCGCAGCACGCTAGAGAACGCCAGGGCATCGGCGTCGTTGATTCTGGATTTGTGCTTCTTCGTCACCTCTTTAAGCACTTCATCCTGCAGCGCATTGACGCCTTCCTCTAACTGCTCTGCCGTGAGGCCGGCGGTCTCCATCACGCGCAGTCTCGAATGGATCTCCAGAAAGTAGTCGGCATCCGTCTCGCGCGGGTATTCATTCAGCATCATTGTCATGAGGGCCGTACGCGCAGCCGGCGTCAGTTGCGTTTTTGCGATCTCCATCACTGTCGGCATCAATGCGTTCGCGATGCCGTTGCGCGCCTGGTAGATGCGTACTTGCAAGTTAGACTGGTTGTCGTTTTGCGTCTTTGTCAGCTGCCGGCGCTTTTCAATTTGCTGCTGCTTCGCCGTGGCGGCTTCCTTGCCCTGCTGACGTAGAACCTGCCTATGCAATTTCCATTCCAAGGTATCGCGGTCGTCTTCGGTCAACATGCGCCAGGACGTGCCGTCTTGCAGCTGGCCTAGCAGCTTCTGCGTCTCGGTCGAGTTCGCCGACGCCCTCATGCGCTTGGATACCGCCAGCTTGGCGATGTACGAAAGGTCTGCCGTATTGGCTTTTTGTTCCTGCACATAAGAGATAGTGCCCCGCCCAGCAGCTTCCTTGCGCATCTTCTGAAGATCGTAATAAGCCGATTGTCCATGTGCCGGCAGGCTATCGATATTACCGTCCCACTCTTCGGGAATCGTCCGAGCTATCTGATCGCGATAGATTTGCTCCCGATCGGCTAGAATGCTCTGGTCAACCTGCACGATGCGAAGGCGGCTCAGCTTGTTTGTTTCGCGTTGCAGCGTTACAACCCGGCTGCTGACGAGGCTGGCGATATCCCTTTGCGTAATAGGATCCCAAGACGCGGCTGCAGCTTTGGTCGCAATCAACTGTGCATGGTGAGCAAAATAACCGCTGGGCTGATCTATCTCATTTTTTGCGAGCACGTCTTTTTTTTGCGATTCCAGCGCCACCTCATCGAGGCTCTTGGTTGCTTCCGTAACCGCCTTACTGGTTACAGCTGAGCGATGCATGCCATAGAACGCGCTGCCCCACGACGCAGCTGTACTGCTTACCTTGCCTAAAAACTGCGCCTCGGCGACCTGGCCCTGGCTAAGCGCGCCGCCGGGAACCTTGAAGCTCATAGCTTGGCCGGCAACCCCGGTTACATTTTTAGCGGAGGCGGTATATGTCGGTACGATCATTTAGTTTTTACCCTTAGTTTTTCTTCGTCGACATGCCGATAGACGCAGCCTTGGAGACGCTTCCGAGCAGCGCGCCCTTGCCGGCAGCTTCCAATCCCGTCGCGCGTGCTTCAGCCATCTGCCTTTCCAGAGAACCGCGCATCCGGTCCTGCACCGCGCCTTCACGCTGAGCGTCGCGGCCAACCCGGGCCGCATATTCATTCCGTTCCTGCTGTTGCTCGAACTCGTCAGCGTTGGCGATCTGGATGTATGCCGCCGAACCGCTATCCGTAAGCCAGCCGTTATGCGACAGCGCCAGCTGCGTGCGCGCCTCTAGCTTGCGGAACTCTTCCTCGTCTTCCATTTGATCGAGATCGCTGACGCGCACCAGCTCCTCAGCCTGCTGTTCCTTGATCTTGGCGTCGCGCTCTGCCATCTCCTGGTTGGTCGCGCCAACCTGCCGCTCGGTATCCGCAGCTTGCCCGTAGGCGCGCGCAGCCATCACGCCGCCAATGATCGAAGCCGCAGCAGAGATGGCCGCCATAACTAGCTTAGGTGACATTCACAGAACCCTCGCATATCTAAAGTAATCAGCGCCCTCGATGCCAAACCGGCGCATCAGGCCTTCGTTTTCAAACCCCAGCCATTCGGCCAAGCGGATCGCGCGTTCGAAACCACAGTGGATGTTGGACTGGGCACGATAGAACCCCTGCTGCCGCATCACGTCATCGAGCATTATCCGTATCTTTCGAGACGCCTTGATGCGGTGCTTTCCCAGATCATCGCCGGCGATCATCCAGGCTTCGGCCACGCCGGCCCACAACGGAACCAGCCCAGCAGAAGCGACGATCGTGCCGTCAATCTCCATAGACCAGGACAACCCCTGCACGCGCATCTGCTGAACGTACTGAAAGAAATGCGGTATCGGTTCCGCACCGCCCATCGATTGCTCGGCATGGGCGCGCTCGAATTGTCTTAAAATCACTGATCGAACGTCTGCAGCCTCGGGTAGATCCCGATCACGGTCATCGGCAAGGCCTGGTTCTGCTTGACCACGATCTGGCCTTCATGTTCGTAGCCGCCTTTGAACTCAACATCTTTATCGCCGGTAAACAACGGCACCGCAGTGTCCATCGCCATGGAGCTGTCGCGAAACGGCACCCGGTCTAATTCAGTCTCCGAGCTGCCGACCAGCAGGCCTACCGTTCTATAGAGCCTGATCGTGACATCCGAGATGCGCTTGGTCTTGCCTTGTGCCGTGCCTTCTTGTGATCCCACATCGACGCGTAGGGTTTTCAACAATGAATCGTACGCCAAACCAACATGCGCCTTGGTGGTCGTGCGCGTCAGCGTGATGCCGGCAGGGTCCGCTGCGATGTGCCTGGTATTGTGCGTTGCGCCATTTGCCAGGACGACAACATCGTGGCCGTATAGATGGCCTAAACCTGTCAGTGTACTGGTCGCGCTGCCCGAATAGGACAGCCCAGAGTCTACATAAAAAGCGTCCTCGACATCCGTCCCGAAATCGAATGGCTTGAATCTTTCCACATAACGCTTGACCGCCGTGGTGCGCGTCTCCGCATAGACGACCATCGTGCCCGTTCCGACAGTAGAGAAGCCGATCTTCTTGGCGTCGGTGTCTGCTGATGCCCCCGCGGCGTCGATAAAGATGCCGAAATTATTCGTATCCACATTGCGAGCGTAATAGACCGTCGCGCCATCGGCCTTGAATAAGTTAGTCGCATCGCCTTTCTGCGCACCGCTAGGCACCGTGCCGTTGGTGTCGAAGGTGATCGCTGTGCCGGTCGACAAACCATGATTGACCGACGTGATCCGATCGTTGGTGGTATCAGCGCCGGCGGATTTCAATAACGGCACGTCCATGGTACGCGCAACGATTACCCATAATTCATCTTCAGCATCCGTGCCAGGTATCGAGGTTACGCTTTCGACATGTCCGTATGTGTAATCAGTCCCCGACTTGGTATGCGTCCCGGCAATCTTATGCCGATGCCAAGCGATAACCTCCTCGTCCCTGCGGTACGTCATGCCGACCAGCTGCCCGTCGGTACGCGCCGCCCACAGGATGCTGTCGGGTTCCTTCTGGTAGACCATATCGACGATGCCGGTCTCGGTGATGTGTTCCGAGAGGATCGTCAGATCCGGCGCCTTGTAGCTGTCGGTATCGAAATCAAACACCAGCTCGTGAACTTTTCTCCCATTGCGGTGTAAAAACAGAGTCACATTCTCGACCTGCTGCGGCAGCACGTCGGCTGAGCCGTAATTCGCCTGTTTCTTGATTTGCGTGTTGGTCGGCGTTAGCGGTGAATCCGCACCCGACGCCCGAACCGCGAACTCGCCGCCCACGGTTCCCACCAGGAGTGATCTCGTCGCCGACAGATATCTAATGGCGTTAACCTGGTTGCTGGCAATGGTGTAGACCAAAGCATTGGTATCGAGCACCGTGTTGTCGACCTCGGCAGCGGTGAAGTTCTCATAGTCGCCTGATGTGGAGAACCATAACGTCTGCGGGTAGTCGGTAGACCCAGCGAAGACTAAACGCTCCTCGTAGAAGGAAACAGCACCAGGAAAGCCGGTCGTGGTCGACCAGTGGCCGAGCGCCCATTCCGTTGTCGCGCCCAAAGTCCCCGCAACCGTGACTGTATCGCCGGCGGCTTCTGTTACCAGATCATCAGCGGGTTTCAACAACATCGTGTCGTCGGTTATCTGGACGATCTTGACAGACTTATTATTCGAGGTGCTGCCGGTTATCGTTATCACCATGTTATCGGTGAAGCCTTCCTCGACAAAGTTCCGCGCGGTGTCTGTGAGCCGATCGTTGTGTTCGAGGCCGGTACTTGACGGGTCGCCTTCGGTGAATGAAATCGTCGTATTCGTATATGTTGGCAGCAACTCGGCAGTGCCGTCTGGCATCGTTCCTACCGTCGCATCGACCACCGTCGCTGACGTGTAGCCAGTGATCTTGGCGTAGCCGTTGAAGATCTTCACAAGACGGCCAACGTCGGTCGAGGCAAACGTCGAAGTGGTGGCTGTCAGCGTGATAGATCCCGAGCGACCGTTTGGCGTGATCGTTGTCGCCGTGATGTTGGCCGGGATGAACGGCCCGTTAACAAAATCGACCTCGGTGATCGTCCAGGCGTCGTGGTCAGTTCTGGTAAGTGTTCGTGTGCTGACCGATGGGTGACAGAGATACATAACATCTGCAGACTGCGCGAACTTGAGACTAGACAGCTGCGCGGTGGTGTATGGCGTCGCAATCTCGTAAGCCACGTTGGCGACGCCGGCAGATGTGTAGGTCGAGTAGTCTCTCGAATCCACACCAGACAACTGAAACGTATGGGTCGTCACGCCTGCAACTTTAAACGTGCGGCCGTTGAGCTGGGTCATGCCGGCCACTGATGAGATCACCACATGGTCGTCGTTCGAGTAGCCGTGCGAGGTTGCAGTCACGACCGCCGGGTTGGCCTTGGTGACACCGGAGATGGTCTTGTTGCCTTCGACGACGCGACCGCCGTCCTTGTAAACCCGCATGTAGAGGTTGCCGAACTCCAGCACATAGGCTTGCGTCGTCGAGAACTCGAACGGGATGAGCCGTGTAACTGCCGATGAATCTTTGAGTTCACCGATGAACTCCGTACCTGGCCGGCGGGTAACGCCTCCATGGGGGTGGACGATGAAGTTCTCCAGCGTCTCCGCAGCGGTAGTGTATTTAGCCAGATCCGTGCGGCCGTGCAGGCGCGGAGAAAACTCCCCAGCGGTCCAGGCAACAAAGGCAGGTGACGCCTGCGCCATGTTTAGAACCTCGCCGCCGTATAGGTGTCCGCGATGATGGCATCAGGGTAGCCCTCGGTGGCGTCAATGAACCGGGCTTCCTTGAGCTTCTCCTCGTACAGCGTGAACATGTCTCTCGCGAAGGAGCTGGACCCGATCAGCGGGTAGGCAATATCTGAAGCCAGCCGTGCGGCGATCGTCTCCACCAGGCCGATGTCCCATTGCGTCGGGTCAGTCAGCCGCCCGATGTATCTGATGTAAAGGGTGCCCTCGTCGGTTAACAAATAACGGTTAGCCTCAACCTGGTAGTCGGTGTCGAGCCGCTCAAGGTCGCCGTCGTCGCTTACGGACAGCACACGCAGGCAGTACGGATCGGTGGGCAACGTATAGCGGTAAGCGTATTTATAGGTCGGCGCGGTGGCGTCCTGCGCCAGCAGCTTGCGGGTGATCAGGCAATTCCAGGGGTGCGCTCGGAAAGTGTTGTCGCGAACGAACTCGTAGCGTTGATTGCACACCCGTGCGGCCTTCGAATCTTCGGTGAGCGAGGTGATATTGTTGGCACCCACCAGGTTTAATGCCGAGTTGCAAATGTCAACTGCTGAGGTCATGGGCCTGCCTTATAAAGAGAGGCGGGGAGCTGCCTGGTGTTGGCGCACAGACAGCTCCCCTAGTTAGCTACTTGACCGCCCAGATCAGCGACAGCGTGATGTCCGCCGCGATCGTGAGCGCCGCATCGAGGACCGACACCTTAACGTCGATCAGACCCTGCGGGTCTTCCGTGACGCTGGCGATGTAGTCCCAGACCGGCAGGCCAGAGTTGGCGTGGTCAGTGAGGACAGATGCCGAACCAGCCGATGTAACATCATGGCCGGCAGACAAGGCATCTACGTCATCCGTGAACGACTGCTCTGAGCTGTTGGTTTTGAACAATCCGATATCCAGAGTGGGCGAACCTGACGAGGCCAGGTCATCCCAGTAGAGAGTGGATTGCGGGAGGATGATAGCGTGCGACGGGATACGCGCGAGCGTGTAGGTCGACGTTGCTGAATCATCCGCGTTGGTGGTTATGGTATCCACTGTGGTGCGCATACGCCCGTAGTGTAGACCCGCGTTGGGGAGTGATACAGGCGTGGTATTAGCCAGGCCGGTCATCACTCGACTTCCGTATAGATTTACGACAGCCATTAGGACTTCCTTCCTTTAAGAAAACGGGGGAGCCGTTAAGCTCCCCCCAGTTGCGGTGGTGGTGTGGTTACTCGTTACTCGTTACAAGCGATCTCGACGACCTTGACCTCTTCCATGCGTGTGCCGCCCAAAGTCATGGAGCAGTACACTTGGGTCGAGTAAGACTTGTCTGCACGCTCATCGATCCGGCTGGACATATCCTTGCCGATCGCCAACGTGAAGCCGTCTTGCGCCCAGGCAACAACCTGCCGGGACGTGCCGTCATCAGTTAAGCGATTGGTCACGATGAACTCGAAGCCGACGAAGGAGTTGATCTCACCCTGTGCTAGTGCCTTTACGGTATTGAAATCACTAGATGTCACAGTGGTGTTGTTCAACAGGTCTTCGATTTGCTCAGGAGCGACCGCGATCCAGCGCTTGATGCTGGGGTCCACGTCCGCCTCGTCGAGGATCTTCTTGGCGCTGATCAGCTTGGCAATAGTCAAGCCGGCAGAACCGTGAACGATCTTCTGAGCAGATGGCAACGCCGTGCTGGTCGTACCAGACGAGCCAGTAGATGACGTGCCGATAATCGCCGCGATGACTACATCGTCCATCGCCCTGCCCATCGCAGAGGCTGCTGCTTGAGCATACGTCGATGTCGGATCTGCCAACATGCGGATCTTGTCCTGATCGTCAATTAGATCAGCCCACTCATAATCGTCCATGACGACCATTCTGCGGGAGTGTGGTGTATCCCTTACCAGCTACGGGTTTCCCCGCCGACTTGCGTCGTTTGTGGCCTGGACTTTCTCTTAACCGTCGCCTGCCGCGTTACGGTTCCGGCCGTCAAGTCTCTACACGTTCGCCTTGCGGCGCTTCGCTCGGGATTACCATTTTACAGGCTTCCCCGAATTTGACCGGGTTTCGGCGGATGGTTTCCCACCCGCTAGGCAGATATCAAACTACCAAGGGAGTGTCGGCATGTCTTGAGCTGCGTTTTACAGCTGCAGTCGAACCGACTTGGTCGAAAAAGGCCTTCTCGCCAGTTACCGACTCAACGCGTACGGCTTTACGAAACCGTGAACCTTTCTGCTGCGAGAGCAGAGCGATGTTCGCATTGAATTGCTGGACAAAGGCCGTCGTTACTTGAGTGCTCATGGTTAAAAACTCCAAGCAATAACGGTGCTCAGAGGGCTATCCGCATGATTGCGGACCTTCCTGTCATTTCGGTTGACTAGACCGCTGGGCTTTCCCGGCTGTCAGCAGGACGCGTGAGCGCTACCCTGGCGTTCTTGGCGTGTCCGCTGGACCCTTACGGGCTACCCAGCATCGATGCCCACACAATCACGACGCCACGTCGGTGCCGTGGATATATTCGTTTAGCTTTAAAGACTCGGCGACAGCGGCGGCATGGCCGGGATGCGTTGAATCCCAGTATGGACCGCCCTGTACCTGTATCGTGTTCAGCTCGCGCTGCGCGTCTGCCGGGGTCATGGCATCGCCGCCGGTCTTGGCGCCACGGAGGGTATCCTCGCCCAGCCTGCCCTGCATGAAGTCGCCGATGTTGACGAGCGTGCGCACCAGGGTCGGGTTGGACGCCAGCTGCGTCCCGTCTTCGAGCTTTAGACCCAGCAGCTCCTCGCCGCCGTACTGGTTAAGCACAGCCTTTGCCGTGTCGATCTTGGTATCAAACGCCTTGCCGTATTCCCTTTGTAGGGAGCGGACGCCTTCTTGTTCCTTGGCCTCGGCGGCGATCGCCAGCTCATCGGGCGACTGCTCGACCTCGCCGGCCATGATATTATATCTGTCGGCAAGCTCCTGTGCCTGCCTGGGCGTCATCCCGATCTTATGCGCCGTACCCTTGAACCAGTCGACCAGCTGGGGGTTGGCTTCCAAACCCTCTGGCACGTTGTTCATTTGCAGGTCGTAACCTTCAGGAGATTCCGGCCTACCTAGCTTGTCGTAAACCTGGGTCCATTCCTCGTCGGTCGAGTGCTCGGTTGGCACTGCGATCTTGTCGAGGCCGACCATGCGTTGCGCCGAGATGTAGGACCGCCCCATTGACTCCACCGATGGCTGGTTGGCGATCGACGGGTCCATGCGGAGATCCTCGGGCAGGGATGATTTCCAATCCTGGGTGACTTGTGCGGCAGGCTCGCCAGACGCTTGCTCGGGAGCAGGCGCTATCTCTTGTGCCATTGCTACGTCAGACATGTTCTATTCTTCCTCATCTATTGCAGTGGTTGGTAACTTCCTGTTGTCGTCTGCGGACAGCATGTCCTCGATGAACAGCACGACCTGGCGCTGGCCTTCGTTGAAAAAGGTCTCGTTGGCATTGGTCGAAAACGTAGAGGTATGCGCGTGGCAGCGTCGTCGCAGATCTGCCAGGACACGCCGGCCGTCGTCAGTGTCGAAGACAAATTTGTATGCAGCCTTGAGCTGCTCTAGATCCTCTGGCGTCACTGTTGCCCCATGTCTCCGACCGCCTTCAGCGCCGGCGCGGCGGCGCCAGCAGACTCAGCGGCCTGTTGCATCTGGGCCATCTCCGCCTGTTGTGCCTCGGCTTCCTGGCGCTCCTCGCGGATCGTCATTACCTCGCGCTCCGATCGCAGAACCGATGCCGGCACGCCGACCGTCCGCGCGACAAACTTAACCAGGCCGTCCATATCAACGTAGTCGAAGATCCCCGGGTCGATCTGGGCCAGCGGGTTGAGGATCTCGAACATCCGCAGCGTGGAATCTATTTCGCCCTGGCGCTGAGCCTTGGCCAGCGGCGAGACGTATTCGATCTCGATGTTGCCGGTCTGCATGTATTCGGGCGCTGCATCGAACAGCCGCAGCTCGGCCATCAGGTTGAACGATCGCTGGATCAGGGGTTGTAAAAGCTCAGACTGTAGCCTGCCCAACACCGGGCCGAGCAGGCGCATGCGTGATTCGTTGCGAGCAATCACTTCCGTCGCCGTCATATTGGGCGAGTCGCGCAGCTGTAATTGATCCACATAGAAGGCCTGCTTGATCGCTTCCCGTCGTTGGTCTTCGATCTGCAGCCCGAGCGGCGTCGCCTGCGCAGTCACCAGCGGCTCGATACGGTCCCGGGTGCCGGAACGGTAGAAGTTCAGCCCACCAGGCGTGACGCGGATAGGCAGGATAAACCCATCGTCAGGCACCAACAAAGGCGGGTCGACCATTTTCTGTGCCGCCTTGATCGTGGTGCGCGACATCTCCATCAGCATCTTGGTATCTGCGAGAGCCGTCATCGACGGCGATCTTCCGTACCCCACCTCGAACGACGACTTGAGATACCTGGGGCAGGTATAGGGATTTTCCTTGAAGCCGCCTTCGGAGATCTTCCACTTGTTCTCGGCGTCGACGTAACAGGACGACCAGGGCATGTTGTATTTATCAGGAATGCCGGGGTCATAGGCATCACGAGGCATTACGAAATGTAACAGATCGATAAGCCTTAGCGGATCTTCCTCGATTTGCTTCCACAACACCGGGCCAACGTCTTCGCCGAACATGTTGCGAGCGTCCCGGCCGGGGATCTTGTAGGCGCGGATCACGGTGTCGACGCGGCCATGCTCGTCCTCCGAGAGGTAGCATTCCGCGATGTGCCGTGTCTGGAACCTCAATACAGTCTTGGCGTCGGATTCGATGAACATCACCGCCGTGCCAAAGGTGACCAGGTCGGTATACAGCTCGTGGATCTGTTCCTGAAAATTCGACTTCGCAAAAGCGTCGTACATGTCGTTCTGCGCGGTTTCCAGCCATTCCTTGGCCATGTCGTCGGAATCGAGCACTGGGTCTGCAAAGCGCAGGGAGAACCAGGGTGTCGATGCAGAAGTCAGCATCCCATGGAGCGAAGCGGCGAGCAGCTCGGCGGCGTGTATGGCGGTGCCGTCGAAGATCAGGTCAGTGCGTTTATCGCCGGGAGAGCGCTGCTTGGTGATGTCGGCCTTGCGGGGCACCATGTAGTCGCCCAGCTCCTGCCAGTGCATCTCCCAAACGGAGCGCTGGGACTTGAGCGTGTCGTAACGGCGCAGTAGGTCGACGATTTGCTTGCGGGTGGCTTCGTCCTGTTGTTCGTCCATCGGCCTATCCACCTAGCTTCGTTTTCTTGGTCAGCGCCTCGGTCGCGGAGAGCTGCTGCGGCGCGCGCCTAAACGGCCGGCGACCCTTGGTGCCAAACACCGCACCCGTAGACGCGGCACCGGCCTGGGCGTCCGTTCCATACACGGGCGGTTGCGGCTCGACCTTTTGTACCTTGGGCGCTGCCGGCGTCGATGGTGCCGGGACGGTTGGAGGTTGCGGTCCACCGGGCGCGGGTTGCGACCCACCAGAAGCGGGTCTGGGTGCGGGTGCCGGCGCAGGTGCCGGTGCAGGGCGCGCGATCGGCACGAGTGACCAGATGGGCACTTCACGGGTGTCGTAGGTTCTCTTGCCTATCCGTCCGCCGACCTCGTCATACTGCACCTCTCGTGCAGATTCGTATTCGTATTCTTCCTTGCTCGCATCCCGAAAGTCGTAGCCACCGGGGCCGATGTCCTTATCCGCAATCTGGTACGTCGTGCCAGTCTGCTCATATCGGTAGCCTTCGGGTATCTTGGGGGCGCGCTTACCCATCAGGTCATCAAGCCTTTTTTCTTCACCAGCGCCGGGTCAAGCAACCCTTGCGGCCCTGTCTTGCGGGTTTTGCGCCTGCCGGATTTACCAGCCAGCTCCCGCTCCTTTTTCCGCGCCGCGTCTTCGCTATCCAGGTAGGTGGACTTGGGCCTAACCGGCTCAGGCGGTGCCTGGACGACGGCTTGCTTTTCCTCTTCGCGGCGCTTCAACACCTCGGTCGGTGTCTGTGTTCCGGCAGGCTCGCCATAGGCCCTTGCAGGCGTGACCGGCGGTGGCGCTGGTACGGGAGCAGGAGGTGGAGGTGCGGCTGATCGTTTACCCATTGTTCTCTATCCTATCCTGACCAAGCTGTGTCGCCGGGGGTGCTGGTGCCTTCAGAAAGACCAAAGCCCGTAACATCGGGATCGCCCTCAGCTAACAGACCCTTGCCTCTTTTCTGTTTGCCTTTCGACTTTCGCTTGCGCACTGTCGTTGTCGGTTCAGGCTTCCCCGAGTTCTCATCGTACGGGAACTTTGTCGCGGGGGCCGGCTGTATAGCCGCTGCCGGTGCCGGTTGTATGGTCTGCGTCGCGGGTGCCGGTGCTGGTTCCGATGGGGCCAGGACAGGCTGCGGTGCAGGTGCTGGCGCAGGTGCAGGGGCCGGCGCAGGTTGTGCCCGGTTAGATGACGATTTGCCCATTGTTTTTCCTTAATCCTCGACTAACAAGCCCTTGTGGAATTTAGGTGTACCCGGCTTACGGCGCGGCCCAACTTGCGTTCCCGGCTTGCGCGGCCCGATCTGTGTCGTTGGTGCCGGTTGTATAACCTGTGCGGGTGCCGGCTTCATAATCGCGCCAGAGATCGGCTCGACCGCCGGCTTCTCGAACCCAGCCGCTTCCGTGGCTTGCGCAGTGATGGGGTCTACCGGCAGCAGTTTTTCTTTAGCCGACGATGATTTGCCCATACCTAGCCTCTATTCCGCCATATTGTCGCCGCATTCCAGCCACCTGCACTCCTCGCGCAGCATGCCGTAGATGCAGCCATCCTCGTTATCCGCGTAAAATTTCCGAACAGTACCCTCGTAGACCCAGCCCAGGCCTTCGACGACCCGGCGGCTGCGGCTGTTACTTGCCGCGATGACGCACGAGATCCGCTCGACGCCGAGCTGCACGAACGGGTAATCAAACAGCAGTGCTATCCGCGATCGGGTTAACACCTTGGGGTCATCACAGGCCGCGTGGTACTGCACGTCTCTGCCGCGAAATTCGTTGAACGCCCCGCCGTACAGTATCTTGCCATCAGAACGCCGGCGAAAGCCGATGCAGCGGCAGGGTTCCAGGCTCTCGGCATACGGTATGCGCTCGGTAATCCAGTTGGCGAGAACGTAGTCCAACGGCCCCATGTTCGGATCTTGCGTTGCATCCAGCATGACCTCGATGTCGGCTGTCTCGCCGTACGCCGGGGTCACGCCACGGCACCGCCTAGTATCTGATAGTCCATTTCTGCATAGGCTTGCGGCACGCCGCCGGCGAAGCGGTGATCATCCTCCAGGGCAACCGCCATGGTGCGGATCGCGTCGGCCCCGTGGCTCGACCAGTCATGCACAGGCGACATCCTGAACGACCTGGTGCGCTCGTTGTACGCACGGTGATATTGCCGTAGTGCCTGCAGGCCGTCGGCGCACAAGTCACGATCGAACCAACAGCGGGGCAGCATCATCGCCGTAGCGTGGATACCATCTTCGAGCGGTAACTTTCGAGCCACGCGGAAGTTGATGCCGAGATCTGCAGCAGTTTCAATGCGGGAACGACCAGTACCCAATTCACGCACCTGGATATCGTGCGGAGCGTAATGTCGACCGTATAGATAGCCACGA
>Ga0114905_1001346_pt1 | contig 13665 bp, 10 predicted proteins | sample MalvireepMed_b05_FD_83499 | JGI IMG/M metagenome (GOLD analysis project Ga0114905, IMG submission 83499) | Marine viral communities from the Global Malaspina Expedition - Malaspina viral metaG DeepMed_b05 | ecosystem: Environmental > Aquatic > Marine > Oceanic | place: Mediterranean Sea...
CATCATCCTGGGCGGTGTCTACGGCGCGCGGCCACTCTTCCGCTTCATCAACGCCTCGCGCCTGCCCGAGATGTTCACCGCCGTCGCCCTGCTCATCGTCGTCGGCATCGGGTTCCTGATGATGCTCGTGGGCCTTTCGCCCGCGCTCGGCACCTTCCTGGCCGGGGTGGTGCTGGCCAACTCCGAATTCCGCCACCAGCTCGAGTCGGACGTGGAGCCGTTCAAGGGCCTGCTGCTGGGGCTCTTCTTCATCACCGTCGGCGCCGGCATCAACTTCGGCGCCTTCCTGACCGCGCCCTTCGTGATCCTGGCCATGACGCTGGGGGTGATCCTTCTGAAAGGCACGATACTCTTCGTGTTGGGCTGGCTTTTCGGCCTGCGCGGACGGCAGCAATGGCTCTTCACCCTCAGCCTCGCACAGGCGGGCGAATTCGGCTTCGTGCTGATCTCGTTCTCGCTGCAACAGGGGGTGCTGACCGGAACGCTGGGCCAGCGCCTTCTGCTGGTGGTGGCGCTGTCGATGCTGATCACGCCGCTGCTCTTCATCCTCTACGAATGGCTGTCGGCACGGCTGGCCGCCGAACCGGACGACACGCCCGAGGATGACGAGATCGATGAGAAGGGCACCGTGCTCATCGCCGGGATCGGCCGCTTCGGCCAGATCGTCAACCGCATGGTGCAATCGGCGGGCTTCAAGACCGTGGTGATCGACAACGACCTGAAGACCATCCAGCTGATGCGGCAATTCGGCTTCAAGGGTTTCTTCGGCGATCCGACCCGGCCGGAATTGCTGCATGCCGCGGGCATCGACGACGCCAAGGTGCTGGTTGTGGCGCTGGACGATCCCGCCGCCACCACCAAGCTGGTGGCGCTGGCCAAGCAGCTGCGCCCGGAACTGCACGTGGTCGCCCGCGCCCGCGACCGCACCCATGTCTACGCGCTTTACCAGGCAAAGGCCGACGATATCGTGCGCGAACTGTTCGACAGCTCCCTGCGCGCCGGGCGCTACGTGCTGGAAAACATCGGCCTGTCGGAATACGAGGCCGCGGTGGCGCAGGAGACGTTCTTTCATCACGACCGCCACACGGTCCGCGAACTGGCCGCGCTCTGGGATCCCAAGATCCCCACCGCGCAGAACGAAGCCTATATCGCCCGCGCCCGCGAGCTAGAGAAAGACCTCGAAACCGCGCTGCTCACCGCCATCGACACCAAGAGCGACGCGGCCTGATCCACCCGCCGCGGCGCCGGTTTCTGCTTGAGACTGCGGCGGCGGGCGCCTACCTCTGGACCCGAGACAACCGCGCGTCCCGCCCGGGACGCCGATAAAGGAGTGCCCCATGCCGATCCGCCCGTTCTTCGATGCCAATGCCTCTGCCGGGGGCAAGAACCTCGGCGATCTGCCGGAATGGGACCTCACCGATCTCTACCCGTCGCCCGACGCGCCCGAGCTCAAGCGCGACCTCGACTGGCTTGAGCAGGCATGCGCCTCTTTCGCGGCCGATTACGAGGGAAAGCTGGCCGATCTGGATGCCGCCGGGTTCCTCGACGCCGTGCACCGGCACGAGAAGATCGAGAACATCGCCGGACGCATCATGTCTTTCGCGGGTCTGCGCTACTACCAGCTGACCACCGATTCCGCGCGCACCAAGTTCCTCAGCGACACGCAGGAAAAGATCACCACCTACACCACGCCGCTGGTCTTCTTCACGCTCGAGCTGAACCGGCTCGACGACGCGGTGCTGGATGGCCATTTCGCCGCGAATGACGACCTTGCCCGCTACAAACCCGCCTTCGACCGCATCCGCGCGATGAAGCCCTACCAGCTTTCGGACGAGATGGAGAAGTTCCTGCACGACCTCAGCGTCGTCGGCGACGCCTGGGAACGTTTGTTCGACGAAACCATTGCGGGACTTGAATTCGAGGTGCAGGGCGATGCGCTGACCATTGAGGGCACGCTGAACCTGCTCACCGATCCCGACCGCCCGACACGCCAGGCCGCCGCCGAGGAACTGGCGCGCGTCTTTGCCGCCAACATCCGCACCTTCGCCCGCGTGCACAACACCGCCGTGAAGGAAAAGGAGATCATGGACCGCTGGCGCGGCATGCCCACCGCCCAGACCGGCCGGCACCTTTCCAACGACGTGGAGCCCGAGGTGGTCGAGGCGCTGCGCGACGCGGTGGTCGCCGCCTATCCCAAGCTCTCGCACCGGTACTACAACCTCAAGCGAAAGTGGCTGGGGCTCGACGTGATGCAGGTCTGGGACCGCAACGCGCCGCTGCCGCTCGAGGACCCCAAGACCGTGACCTGGGACGACGCCCGCGCCACGGTGATGAACGCCTACGCCGAATTCGACCCCCGCATGGCCGAGATCGCGCAGCCCTTCTTCGACAAGGGTTGGATCGACGCGGCGGTGAAGCCGGGCAAGGCGCCGGGCGCCTTCGCGCATCCCACGGTGACGGACGTACACCCCTACGTGATGCTCAACTACCTCGGCAAACCGCGCGACGTGATGACCCTCGCGCACGAGCTGGGTCACGGCGTGCACCAGGTGCTGGCCGCGGGACAGGGCGAGATGCTGTCCTCGACACCCCTGACGCTGGCGGAAACCGCGTCGGTCTTCGGCGAGATGCTGACCTTCCGCCGGATGCTCGATAACGCGCAGACCGACACCGAAAAGAAGGTGCTGCTCGCGGGCAAGGTCGAGGACATGATCAACACGGTCGTGCGCCAGATCGCCTTCTACGACTTCGAATGCAAGCTGCACGCCGCGCGGCGCGGCGGGGAGCTTACCCCCGACGACATCAACGCGCTCTGGATGTCGGTGCAGGCTGAATCGCTGGGCGATGCCTTCGAATTCATGCCGGGCTACGAGACTTTCTGGGCCTATATCCCGCATTTCGTGCACTCGCCCTTCTACGTCTACGCCTATGCCTTCGGCGACGGGCTGGTGAACGCGCTTTATGCCGCCTACCAGGAACAGCCCGAGGGGTTCCAGGAGAAGTATTTCGACATGCTCAAGGCGGGCGGGTCGAAGCACCACAAGGCTTTGCTGGCGCCCTTCGGCCTGGACGCGAGCGATCCGAAATTCTGGGACAAGGGCCTGTCGATGATTTCGGGCTTCATCGACGAGCTCGAGGCGATGGAAGACTGACGCGTATCGGGACGGCGGGTGGGGCATCGCCGGAGGCGCGCGTCACCCGGCGGGCCTAGTTTGCAAAGAAGTCCGTCTCGATCGCGCCGGTGACGGACCGGCAATCGGCCAGATCGGTGGGCCGGCTCAGCTTGTCCTTGCGACACAGCTCCGCCTCGAAGGTCGCGGTCAGCCGCCCGACGCGGCCCCAGAGCTCCAGTTCGACGATCTCGACCACGGGCCGCTGCGCGGCGCCCCGGCTGGTCCAGAACGGCCCGCCCATGCCCTCGGGCATGTGCACCACATCGACCGAAAGCGGCACCACGCCCGGCGCGATGCCGCCCAGGAACCGCGCATCGACGCTGAACATGCCGCGGGTCGAGAATTCCGGCTCCGGATGCCCCTGCACCAGCATTTCGGACAGGCGCTGCCCTTGGCGCAGGCTCGCCGTCGGCACCGTTCGGCCACCCTGCTCCATGGTGATCGTGTACCAGCTCCGGCGGTCGGTCCCGATAAAGGCGGTGATCTGCCCCAACGTCTCGGCCGCGGCCGGCAGCGGCACGAGCAGCAAGGCGGAGAGACACGCGCGGATCATTGGCATCCTCTCCCCGCTGCGCGGCCCTACTTGAGCTGCGAATCCTTGGATCCGCGCCGGTTGATCCCGCCGCGCGCCTTGTAGGTTCCGTCGCGCTCCTGCTGGCAGTCGATGCACAGCTTCACTCCCGGCAGCGCCTGGCGGCGCTTTTCGGGAATCGGCTCTTCGCAATCCACGCAGAATGCCGCGCTCTCGCCCTGCGGCCCGCGCCGGGCCTTGAGCCGCGCCAGTTCGTCCTGGATCGAGGCTTCGATCTGTTCGTTCACCGCGCCGTCGCGGGACCATCCGCCTGCCATGAGCGTTCCTCCTCTACCGAAGATAGGCTTGCCGCGCGGTACGATCCAGCCCCTTCGGCAGGCCTTGACACCCGTCCGCCCGCGCTAATTCATCCGGCAAGGAGGCTCATGCCATGACCCGCACCCTGCTTGCCATCGCCCTGACCTGTCTCACCGCCCTGCCCGCGCAGGCGCTGGAGCGGTTCACCTTCAACAGCATCGACGGCGGCCAGATCGACAGCGCCGACTGGGCCGGCAAGCCGGTGCTGGTGGTCAACACCGCCTCGCGCTGCGGCTTCACCCCGCAATACGACGGGCTTCAGGCGCTGCACGACCGCTACAAGGACGCGGGCCTCGTGGTGCTGGCCGTGCCGTCCGACGATTTCCGGCAAGAGCTGTCCTCGGCCGAAGAGGTGAAGGAATTCTGCGAGGTCAATTTCAACCTGACCCTGCCGATGACCGACATCACCCATGTGCGCGGGCCCGACGCGCATCCCTTCTACGAATGGGTGGCCGACACCGCCGGATTTGAACCCGGCTGGAACTTCAACAAGATCCTGATCGCCCCGGACGGCAGCATTGCGGGCACCTACGGCTCGACCGTCGGGCCCGACTCCCCCGCCATCACCGGCCCGGTCGAAGAGATGCTGGCAGGTCGCAGCTGAACGGTGCCGGGACCGCGCAATCCGCCGATCGGACCGCCCTGCGGTTGCCCGCGCATTCTGTTTCCCGCACACTTTGGCCGACGCGAGACCGCAGACCGATCTACCGCTTCGCCCGGCGCCACCCGGCGGCCCGCGCCTCGGCCTCTGTGCAGAACCAGCGTTCGCCTTTGCCCCCGTCGATCCGCGTCTTGTCATACCAGGCCTGTCCCGGCACGTGGTAGATGCGCTTGCCGTCGCGGCTGATGTTGCCCTTGATCCGGCACTCGCCCGAAGCTTCCTGCACCGGAACAGCGCGCCCCAGACGCCGGAACGCCGCCGGAGAGGTCACGCCGGTCGCATGCAGCCCGGCCCCTGCCACCGCCGCCTGCTTTTCCTGCAGATCGTAATCCCAGCCATAGGTGCGATAGGCAAACGCCAGCCCGTCAGAAACCAGCATCTCGCCCAGGTCGCGGCCCGCAACCGTGCATTTCGCCACAACGCGGCCATAGCGATCCGTGTCGACGGCTGCGCAGACCGCCTGCCGCCCCTCGATCCGGGCGCGCAGTTCCTGCCGCACCCAGGCGCCGCAGTCCCAGGCCGGCGCGCCCTGCCCGCCGCACATCTGGTCCATCTCGGGCGCATCCACTGCGTGCAGCCGCACCCGCGTGCCGCCCACGTCGATCGTATCGCCGTCGATCACGCGGACCGACCCGGACGGCCCGGCCCAGGCTGAGGTCGCGCACAGCAATACAAACAGGGAACAAAGTCTTAACATTTGGTTAATCTCGCCGGCAAAGCCGGCGGGATCAACCGATTTCGCGCATCGTCCTTAACGCTGCGCGGTCTTCCACTCCGGATGGATCCAGGGCGAGTCGTTCACCGGCGCCAGACTGCGCCCCAGGATATGATCCGCCGCCTTTTCGCCGACCATGATCGACGGCCCGTTAAGATTGCCGTTGGTGATCTGCGGAAAGATCGAACTGTCCGCCAAGCGCAGGCCGTCGACGCCGATCACCCGCGCCTCCGGGTCCACCACCGCCATCGGATCGTCGAGCCGGCCCATCTTGCAGGTGCCGCAGGGGTGATAGGCGCTTTCCACATGCTCGCGGATGAAATCGTCGAGCTCGTCATCCGTCTGCACCTCGGCCCCGGGCTGGATTTCCTTGCCGCGATAGGGCGCAAAGGCGTCCTGCGCGAAGATCTCGCGCGTCAGCCGGATGCAGCGGCGGAAATCCTCCCAGTCCTGCTCGGTGCTCATGTAGTTGAAGAGGATCCGCGGCGCATCCTCGGGATCGGCCGACCGCAAGGTCACCTCGCCCCGCGACGGCGAACGCATTGGGCCCACATGGGCCTGAAAGCCATGCCCTTCGGCCGCGACCTTTCCGTCGTAGCGCACGGCAAGCGGCAGGAAATGGTACTGGATGTCGGGGTATGGGACCCCGGCCTGGCTGCGGATGAAGGCGCAGCTTTCGAACTGGTTCGACGCCCCCGGCCCGTCCTTTCGCAACAACCACCGCGCGCCCACATAGGCCTTGCCCAGAAGGTTCCAGTATTTGAACAGACTCACCGGCTGCGTCGCCGCCATCTGCAGGTAAAGCTCCAGATGATCCTGCAGGTTCTGCCCCACGCCGGGCCGATCCGCGACGACCTCGATCCCGTGCTCGGCCAGATGCGCGGCGGGGCCGATCCCCGACAGCATCAGCAGCTTCGGCGAGTTGAGCGACGAGGCCGCGAGGATCACCTCGGCCCGTGCGCCGATCACCTCGACCTGGCCGCCCCGCTTGACCTCGACGCCCACGGCGCGGCCATCGCGGATCACCACCCGCCGCGCCAGCGCGCGCACGACCTTGGCGCCCTTCTTCTGCGCCGGACGCAAATAGGCATTGGCCGCCGACCAGCGCTGACCCTTGCGGATCGTCGCCTCCATCGGGCCGAAACCCTCCTGCTTTTCGCCGTTGTAATCCTCGGTCGCCTCGTAGCCCGCCTGCACGCCGGCCTCGACGAAGGCCCTGACCAGCGGGTTCTCGCGGGTGCCCCGGCTGACGTGCAAAGGCCCGTCCGAACCGCGCCACTCCGAGGTGCCGCCGTTCCAGTGCTCCATACGCTTGAAATAGGGCAGAACGTCGGCATAGCCCCAGCCGTCGGCGCCGCTGTCGCGCCAGTGGTCGAAATCCATTGCGTGACCACGCACGTAGACCATGCCGTTGATCGACGACGACCCGCCCAGCACCTTGCCGCGCGGACAGGCCAGCCTGCGGCCGCCCAGGTGCGGCTCGGGCTCGGTCTCGTAGCCCCAGTCGTAGATCTTCATGTTCATCGGGTAGCTCAGCGCACCCGGCATCTGGATGAACGGCCCGCCGTCCCACCCGCCATGCTCGATCACCAGCACGTCCTTGCCCGCCTCGGCCAGCCGGTAGGCCATGGCACAGCCCGCCGATCCGGCGCCCACGATCACATAATCCGCGTCCATCTCTCACTCCGTCCGGTGAGTCTCAGAGGGTCAAGGAGCGCCGCAAGCGACCGCCGAAGGCGGCGTGCCAGGGTCCTTGAGGCTCTGCGGACTCGCCTCTTACACTCGATCCGGCGCGTTCAGGGGTGAGGCGGACAAGAAAACGATCCTGTGAATCGTATTCCAGCCGAACGCCCCTGAACCGCCTCTCAGCAAATTCTTTTCGTCCCCGATGTCGAGGACGCCCGCCAGGGCGGAGGAGACGCCGCCTAGAACGGCGCCTCCATATGCCCCATGCGCACGAAGACCGTCTTGAGCTGCGAATAATGCTCCACCGCCGCCTTCGAATTCTCGCGCCCGACCCCGGACATCTTCACGCCCCCGAACGGCGCCTCGACCGGCGCGTCGTTATAGGAATTGATGAAGCAGGTCCCGGCCTCGAGTTGCGCGATCACCCGGTGCGCGCGGGCGAAATCCTGCGTGAAGACCCCCGCCGAGAGGCCGAATTCGGTATCGTTGGCCCGCGCGATCACCTCGTCCTCGGACTCGAATTCCAGCACCGACAGCACCGGGCCGAAGATCTCTTCCCGCGCGATGGTCATGTCATCGGTGACACCGTCGAAGATCGCCGGGGTCAGCCAGAACCCCGGCTGATCCAGTCGTTCACCGCCACACACCAGGGTCGCGCCTTCCTTGACGCCCTTGGCGATGTAGCCCTGCACGATCTCCATTTGCCGGGCGCTGACCAGCGGGCCAAAGCTGGTCTCGGGGTCCATCGGATCGCCGATCACCGCGTTTCCCAGCCGCTCGGCGAGGCGCGCGACGAACCGCTCGCGGATGCCCTTCTGCACGAAGACCCGCGTACCGTTGCTGCAGACCTGCCCCGAGGAATAGAAGTTGGCCATGATCGCGCCACCCACCGCATCCTCGAGATCGGCATCGTCGAAGATCACCAGCGGCGACTTGCCGCCCAGTTCCATCGTCACATGCTTGAGCCCGTCGGCCGCCGAGGCATAGACCTTGCGCCCCGTCGGCACCGATCCGGTCAGCGACACCTTGTCGACGCGGGCATCGGTCACCAGCGCGCCGCCCACGGCGCCCATGCCCTGCACCACGTTGAAGATGCCGGCGGGCAGACCCGCCTCGACCAGGATTTCGGCCACCTTCAGCGCCGACAGCGGAGTCGTTTCGGAGGGTTTGAAGATCATCGCATTGCCGCAGGCCAGCGCCGGCGCGCCCTTCCAGCAGGCGATCTGGGTGGGATAGTTCCAGGCGCCGATGCCGACGCAGAGCCCCAGCGGCTCGCGGCGGGTATAGGCCCAATCCTCGCCAAGCTGGATGTGCTCGCCTGTCAGCGTGGCGGCCAGCCCGCCGAAATACTCCAGCGCATCAGCGCCGCTGGTGGCATCGGCGACGCTGGTTTCCTGGTAGGGCTTGCCGGTGTCCCAAGTCTCGAGCACCGACAGGTCGTGGTTGCGCTCGCGCATGATCGCGGCCGCCCGCGTCAGGATGCGGCCGCGCTCGCGCCCGGTCATCAGCGCCCAGTCCTTCTGCGCCCGCCGCCCAGCGGTGATGGCTTGCTCGATCACCGCCGGTGTCGCCGCATGGACGCTGGCGATCACCTCTCCGGTGGCCGGGTAGACCACCTCGATCAGCTCGCCCTCGGTATCCTCCACATAGGCGCCGTCGATGAAGTGGCTGCCCTGCGGTTGCGTGTCATAGGCCATATGGCCCTCCTTGCATTGTCTTTGTAGGCGACGGTCCCGGCCCGCGGGCCGGGACCCCCGGCTCAGTCGAGCACGGGTTTCTTGTAGGTGCCCTTCACGTCCTGCATGACATCGCGGTGGCGCATGGCGATCCAGACCAGCACGCCGACATAGAGCGCGATGACGATGCCGCCGATCCATTCGATCTGCAGCCACTGGCTCTTGAACAGCAGCGTCAGGCTGAAGAGGACGGCCGTGTTGGCGGCGACATAGGTCCATTTGCCGAACCGCTCGGTCGTCAGGTTCAGGTTGTCGGTATAAAGCCGGATCAGGCTGTCGAGCGAGTTGATGACGAAGGTCGTGCCGACGATCACCATCGCCCAGTTGATCAGCCCGTCGGTGGGGATGCTGTTGAGGTAGTAGTAATAGAGCACCGCGAACCACACGGCGAGCGGGATCGACGGGATGATCATCAGCGCCGCCAGCATGTGCTGCACCTTCATCCCGCCGACGAAGCGCGAGGTGAACTGCCCGATCATCACCGACCAGGCGAACCACCAGAAAAGGTAGAACTCGTGATATTCCGTCAGCGGCAGCACGAAGCGGTGGATGTTGCCGAAATAGCCGCCGATGTTGCTGATCGTCGCGCCGAATTCCCCCAGGCCGATGCCCGCGTGAAGCCAGAGGCCGAGAATCAGCAGCAGGAACAGCACGGTCGACCCCACCGACAGAACCTTGACGAACTTGATGTCGGTGGAGCTGTAAGAGGCCGCGAGGATCACCGCGAAGACGATCACGTAGAAGGTCGTGACCACCGATTCCCCGTCGCCGATGCTGGGCAGGTAATACGGCAGGTAGATCAGGAAGAGCGAGCCGGTGAAGGCGCAGGTGGTGACGATGACCACGTTGTTCACCAGCCGCACAAAGGGCTTTTCAAAGAACTTCACCCGCGGCTCGATGGCACAGAAATAGAAAGCCGTGAGAAAGTAGAAGGCCCAGATCAGGAAGCCCCAGAACCCGAATTCCAGCGCCAGCGGGTTGGTGAAGGCATAGGCCGGGTTGGCCTCGGTGTCGGCATAGAGCGGGAAGTCGAAGGCCAGCGGGAACATGATCAGCCCCACGTCGAGCCCCGAGGTGAAGAGGATCGCGATGAACACGAACATCGGCACCGGGTCGCGTCCGATCAGGCGCAGGTTCCACCATTTGATCGTGACGAAGATCACCAGCCCGAAGGCCAGCAGGATTCCGAAGGAAATCAGATAAGTCATTGCTTTGTCCCCGATTATACTTCTTGCATCCGGCTTGGCGCCGAACGGTATGTCTTATGACAACAGGCCAAGACCTCTATTGTTCCGCTCTTTCGGCAGGAACCCGCCGCGTCCGGCACCGCGCGGGAACCTTTCGGCCCCCGCCCGCGCGCCTTGTCGGAGCCTTATTCGGCGGGGTCCGCTGCGCCCGGGTAGATCGACGGGACGCCGTTCCTTTCGCGGATGCCGTCATTGTAGATCGCCTTGAAGAGGCCCAGGCACATCAGCACCATCACCAGGCTGAAGGGCAGCGCGCCGATCACCATGGCGGTCTGGATCGCGGTCAACCCGCCGACCAGCAGGAGTGCGGCCACGACCAGCCCCAGGGCCACGCCCCAGAAGATGATATGCGGCCGCGCCTTGGGGCCTTCGTCCCCGGCGGCGTTGATCGTGTTCACGATCAGGACGGCGGAGTCCGCGGATGTCACGAGATAGGTCATCAGCAGGATCACGATGATCACGGCCATGATCCAGCCCAGGGTCTCGCCCAGCATGATGCCGGTCATGGCGAAGATCTTGTCGCCGTCGGTAGCGCCGAAGATCTGACCCTCGGCCACGCCGGAGAGTTCCAGCTCGATCGCCGTGCCGCCGGCGAAGGAGAACCAGACGAAACACATGACCGCGGGCACGAACACGGCACCCAGCACGAATTCGCGGATCGTCCGGCCCTTGGAGATGCGGGCGAGGAACAGACCCACGAAGGGCGCGAAGGCGACCCACCAGGCCCAGTAGAACACCGTCCAGGCACCTTGCCAGTTTTCCAACGCCTGGCTGACCTCGCTACCGTCGCTCTTGTAGACGGTGAAGATCATCGACGGCAGGTTGATAATGTATTCCCACATGCCGAGAAACAGCGCCTGGATGCCGAACCACGTGGCACCGAAGATCATCAGGAAGGCCAGCAGGAAGATCGACAGCCCCATGTTGATGTTCGAGAGCCACTTGATGCCCTTGCCCACGCCCGACAGGGCCGAGAGGGTCGAGGCACCCATGATGATGAAGATGGCAAAGAGGATGCCCACGGTCGACGCCGTGCCCTCGTCGTTCAGCAGCCAGTCGCCGATGCCGATGCGGCTCATGCCCGCGACGAACTGCTCGACGCCAAAGCCCAGCGTCTGCGCCACCCCAAGGATCGTCGCGATCACCGCCACGATGTCGATCACATGGCCCAGCGGCCCAGACAGCGCCTTGCCGAACAGGGGTGTGAGCGAGCTGCGGATGGTCAGTGGCAGGCCGCGGCGATAGGTGAAATACCCCAGCGCCAGACCCGCGATGGCATAGGACGACCAGGCGGAAAAGCCCCAGTGCAGGTAGCTCCACTGGTAGGCGTTGAGGAAATTGTCCTCGCCGCGCGCCGTGGCCAGCCCCTGGATCACCTCCGGATTGTTGTTGAAGTGATAGATCGGCTCAGCCACCGCCCAGGTCAGCATCCCGACCCCGATGCCCGCGCCGAACATCATGGAAAACCACGAGAAATTCGAGAACTCCGGCACGTCGTCCGGGCCGCCCATCTTCAGCCGCCCGGCGGTCGGCCAGATCGCCAGCGCGATGCAGACCAGCACGAAGGCGGCCATGACGTAGATGTACCAGGCGGCAAAGTTCGCCAGGATGAAAGTGTTGAGCCCCGAGAGCACCGCCCCCGCCTGCGCGGGAAAGGCCACGGCCCAAAGCACCAGCCCGCCCACGGCAAGCTTGGAGGTGACCGTCACGTCAAGGCTGAAGCCGTTGTAGAACCCCGACGTGGCCGTCTTGATCGGCAGGTCGGTCAACGGAGGTTTGATTTCCGGCATATTACTGTTCCCTGTTGTTGCATCCGGGGCCTTTTTATGCCCCGCCGCCCTGGCCCCCGGGCGGCGGGGTCGTGTTGTCGGTCCCGCGTCACTCGCCGCGCGGGAACCGTTTGTTCTCTTCGAGAAAGTTCAGGTCCATGTGGTTGCGCATGTACCGCTCGGACGCCTTCTGCAGCGGCTGGTAGTCCCAGGGGTAGTAGCCGCCCTGGCGCAACGCCTCGTAGACCACCCAGCGGCGGGCCTGGCTCTGGCGCACGTCGGCGTCGAAGGCTTCGAGGTCCCAGCGCGCCGCCGCCATGACCCGGAACCGCTCCAGCGTGTCCGCATGGTCCGGGTCCTCGGCGAGGTCGGTCAGCTCCTGCGGATCGGCCTCCATGTCGAACAGCTGCTCGGGATCGAGCGCGCAGTTGGTGTATTTCCAGCGCCCCTCGCGCAGGCAGACCAGCGGCGAATAAGAGGCTTCGGCGGCGTATTCCATCATCACCGGGCTCTGCCGCGCCTTGCCCTGCCCCAGCGGCACCAGGCTTTCGCCGATGGTCCAGGGCATCACCTCCTCCATGCTGACGCCGGCGAGTTCGCAAAGCGTCGGGCATATGTCGATGTTGCTCACCGGCGCGTCGACGCGGCCCGGCGTCATCTGCGGAGCCGCGATCATGATCGGCACCCGCGCCGAGCCGTCGAAGAAGGACATCTTGAACCAAAGGCCGCGCTCGCCCAGCATGTCGCCGTGATCGCTGACGAAAAGGATCGTCGCTTCCTGCCGGGTACGTTCCAGCACGTCGAGGATCTCGCCCACCTTGTCGTCGAGGTAGGAGATATTGGCGAAATAGGCGCGGCGCGCCCTGCGGATCTGGTCTTCGGTGATGTCGAAGGAGCGCCAGTCGTTGGCGTCGAAGATGCGCTTGGAGTGCGGATCGTGGTCGTCATAGGCCATCGCCGGAACCTGCGGCAGCAGGTGCTCGCAGTTCTCGTAAAGGTCCCAGTACTTGCGCCGCGCCACGTAAGGGTCGTGCGGATGGGTAAAGCTCGCCGTCAGGCACCAGGGCCGGTCGTCGCCACCCCGCGCCAGATCGTAGAGCTTGGCACAGGCGTTGAAGGCGACCTCGTCGTCGTATTCCATCTGGTTGGACGTCTCGGCCACGCCCGCGCCGGTCACCGACCCCATGTTATGATACCACCAGTCGATGCGCTCGCCGGGCTTGCGGTAATCCGGGGTCCAGCCGAAATCGGCCGGGTAGATGTCGGTGGTCAGCCGATCCTCGAACCCGTGAAGCTGGTCGGGCCCGACGAAATGCATCTTGCCGGAAAGGCAGGTGTAGTACCCGGCGCGCCGCAGGTGATGCGCATAGGTGGGGATGGACGACTGGAATTCCGCCGCGTTGTCATAGACCCCGGTGCCGCTGGGCAGTTGCCCGGACATGAACGCCGCCCGCCCCGGCGCGCAAAGCGGCGAGGCGGTATAGGCGTTGCGGAACCGCGTCGAGCGTGCCGCCAGCCGCTTCAGATTGGGGGCGTGCAGCCACTCCGCCGGGCCATCGGGGAACAGCGTCCCGTTCAGCTGGTCCACCATGATGATCAGGATATTTCCGCTCATGTCCTCCCCCGTGTTAGCGCCTCGGCGCAATCCATTACCTGTTCCGTGGCCTCTGCCCCCATCGCCGTGCCGCCCAGGGCCGCGCGCAGGTAAAGCCCGTCGATCAGCGCGCCCAGCGTGTCAGCCACAGGCGCCGGGTCGCTGGCGTGCAGACGCAGCGCCGCGATCAGGTTC
>Ga0114905_1001350_pt1 | contig 13650 bp, 11 predicted proteins | sample MalvireepMed_b05_FD_83499 | JGI IMG/M metagenome (GOLD analysis project Ga0114905, IMG submission 83499) | Marine viral communities from the Global Malaspina Expedition - Malaspina viral metaG DeepMed_b05 | ecosystem: Environmental > Aquatic > Marine > Oceanic | place: Mediterranean Sea...
CACATGAGGCGGCAGGGCAAGAGGGCGATTTATACACGCCGGAAGAAGAATCCGAAAGATTGAAAGAGGCTTTCATAGGTGGTGGTCTTGTTGGTGGCCCAATTAGAGGTGGAGTGGGAGCAGTCTCTGATGCAAGATCAGTCCTTGAACAAAGAAGGTCAGAATATCTTGGGGATCAGCTTAGTAATATAGCGGCCTTACAGGAAGCAACGAGGGTTGCAAAACCAAGCCCCGGAACTATAAAAGTTCCTGATCCAATAAAGGGTAGAACTGAAACATTTGTTCCTGAAAAAGAAGATTTTGTAAAAGGACTACTGGAAGAATACAAAAGAGACACAACGCCAAATAAAGCCTTTGAGCCAATTGACAAAACAAAACGTACAACCCAGATTCTCCCTTCTGGTCAACTCACCCCCGACACACGACCCGAAGAAGAATTGGCTCCTGAAACTCAGACCTCAACTGTGTCCACACCGCTTGTTGAGGATGTCTCTCCAACTGAGGATCAGGAGCCTTCTGCTGAAGAAACTCCAGACCTAGAAGCAGAAGCTAAACCTGAAGTAGAAGAGGTAGTAGAAGAAGTAGTAGAGGAAGAAGTTGAGACTGAACCTGAACCTGAAACCAAGGTAGAAGAAGAAGTTAAGGTAGAAGAAGAACAACCCGTGGAGCAGGTTGTAGAAGAGTCTGTGGAGCAGGAAGAGCTGGTGGGGGGCGAACAGAAAGTTGAGGTAGAAGAGGAAGTAGTAGAAGAGAAACCGAAAGTTAGGGAAAAAATAATCCCACCCCAGACTGTTAAGGCAAAGAAGCTCGTTTCAGAAGGAGAACCGGGATTTAAACGCAAGGCGATCCAAGGTACAAATGCGACAGTAGTTACTCCTGATGGTTCAATGGAAGTAGGAAGGAACCTTGTATTACTTGATCTTTCAGAAGTGGAATTTGCAAGAGATAGATTGCAGGGTAGGGATAGAGGAAGACAACAGTCTGCCGATCTTGCCAGAAACAGAGCCGTAAAGTTTGATCCTGCCCAAGTGGTTGAGTCTTCAAGGACTTCAGATTCGGGGCCGCCACTTATTACACCATCCGGGGTTATCCTTTCAGGAAATGGAAGAACTCTCACAATAACTGAACTTTACGATAATCCAGACCTTTCCGAACAGAAAGAAAAATACTTAGCAGAACTGAGGAAACTTGGTGATATTGAGGGGATGGATCGCCCTATTTTGGTGCAACGCCTCAAAACAGATGAGTGGGGCAAGACTGAAAAGGAGCAGTATGAGCAAGCAGTTAAATTTGCTGATGCAAGCAATATCCAAAAGGTTGACACAATGTCTTCCTTTGAAAGAGCAAAGTCTGATGGGAAAGTCCTGAAGACTATTGCCCATCTTATGAAAAGTTCAGATGTAAAAGCGGCAACTAACTCAGATTTTATACAGCAGTTTGCGGCAAAAGCTGTTTCAGATACAGAGGCTGGAGACTTTTTCCAAGCCAACGGGAGGGATATATCTGTTTCAGGAATACGGCGTATTGAAGATGCACTTCTTACAGCCGCCTATGGTGAAAACGAAACTGTCCTTGCTGCCTTGGAAGACCCGGCTGATAAGGTAAAATCGCTTAAAGCGGCAATGTTAAAGACCGCTCCAAGATTCTCCGAAGTAGCCAATAAAATAGATAAGGGCGATATCCCTGCCGATATGGATATTGCACCTTATATAATAGAGGCCGTTGAGAAAATTAAAGCCTTTAAGGAAACTAGGACTACACTTGCAGATGACCAAAGGCAAGATAGTTTGTTTGGACAGGAAGAATCAGAATTAACGGGAACCTTAGTAGATGCCTTTCATAATGATGATGGAACTAGGATTAGATCAAAGGAATTTATTACAAAAGTTCTTACAAAAACTGTTGACAAAATCCTTGCACAAGACTACTCTGCTGGGATACCCGGTTTAGAACAATTTGCTGAAACAGCTCCAGTAGGGGATATTTTAGCAGAATCAGTTAAGGAAACCCAAACAGAACAGGAGATTAAAGATGCCAAAGCAAAAAAGAAAAAGAAGCAAGGAGAGCTTGAGATTGATGAAGGCGATAGTGCAACAGTCCCTAAAGGAAGTCCTAGCGGAAGAGAGCCAGTCCGAGCAGCCCCCCAAAAAGGAACAAAAGGAATCCTAACAAGGACGAAGAAAATCAGTTCCTCTGTCAGAGAACAAATTTTTGTTGACATGGCAGAGCAAGACGAAAGTATGTCTGCTGATTTAGACCTTGAATCTAGGATAGCAATAATTAGAAACCTGCCTCCAAAGGTTCTTGCAAAGAAAATGCAGAAAATGGTGGAGAAAAAGTTCAGGTTTAAGTTCGTTGATGATGAGCTTCCTAAAGGTATGCAAGTATATAAACAACCTGCCCCACCTACTGTAGAAGTTACCATTAACAATATGATGAACCTTTACCAGAATGGTGAAGGTATGGCGGCAGCTCTTGGGATGCCTTTGCAAGTCATGGGATTGGATGGAACATTGGGATTACAAGGCAGACTCCGAACAGGCCCAAAGGGTTATCCTGCATGGTACAACCAAAATCCCCTACAGATGCAAGTAGGCGGTAACACTATATTCCCATTTATTACAATAACAGGAAGATCACAAGCATTTGCCCATGAGTGGGGCCATGCTCTTGACTATCATATCCTAACCAAACTGGGTGAGGGATGGCACAAAGGAGCAATGTCTGGCAGGTTAAGGGGGAAGGAATCAAGCGATGCATGGTTGAGTAATAAACCTGCTCCAGAACGATTTAAGTTTGCCTTTGCAGATTTGCTTAATTCGCTGTTTTACGAACATGGTGCAGATGCCGCCGCAATAATGGATTTACAACAAAAACTTACCAAGGCAAGATCACAGAAAGTAATTGACAAATACAATCGGCAAATACAGGAGCTGAAAGAAGGAATGAGCAAGAAGCACCTGGACAAAAGTAAATTCAAGTTGGGTGCAGAATACATAGGTAATGTTCAAGGAAAGCCAGAATATTGGAGTGAGCCTACTGAACTATTTGCAAGAGCCTTTGAAGCGTATGTTGCCCATAAAGTAACTTTACAGGCTCATACACACAAGGACACATTTGATCTGAATAAAATACAACTAGGGGAGGGTATCAACCCCAAGATGCCGGGAACAGAATATCTGGGGAAGCCCAACTCTGACTATATAATGACTGAAAAGGATGTTTCCTCTTTTGCACTTATAGATAAAATGTTTCCGCAGGAATCGGATCGTTTAAATATCTTCTCCAAATTCGATGACCTGTTTGATGCAATGGCAGATGTCTTCTACAAAGACGAAGAAGCGGCTTCAGCAAAAGAAGGCCCAATACACGACTACCCCACATTATATAAGCCTGAAGACCAAGGGCCGCTGACAACAAAATCGGGATGGGAGGAATCAAGCGCAGTAACCAAGAGGAAGGCAAACCGATGGGCAAGGAGAGCGGAGAGGCTTGCAAAAAGGAAATTAAAATATCAAGATGTAGGAAGGGTGAAAAATGCCTATTTTAAATTGCGTGACTTAGTATGGTCTACATATATGGGGTCTAAGCAGGGCAATTTTGAATCATTCCAAAGACGTTACCCACATATCAAAGAAATTGAAAAGATAATGAACCTTGTAATGCCTGATCCCGGTGGTGAAAGGTTCACAAGTAACACTTGGAATGATGCTGTACCAAGGGAACTCAGACGTAGAGCCTTTATCTTTAAAAATATCTCAAACAAATGGAAGGCAGAGGCATTTACTGAGGAGGATTTAAAGACTCTCAGGTTGTTTGCAACCTCTGATCCTGAAACTCTAGCCAAAGCCAAGAGGGGTGAAATAGATAAAAACATAATGGGCTATGCCGAGGATATGAGGAAAATGCTCAACAGCCTATGGGATTATGCAAACAATAGTCACGTTGAAATGAACTTCTTGGATAAGAATGCATACCTGCCCAGAATGATTGACTTGTCACTTGTCCATGCTGATCAACCGAAATTCCTTAAACAAGCAAAGAAACTCTACAAGAACGTAATCTGGAAGAATGATCATGGTGTCTTGGATATTACTGATTCAGACCAGCTCGTTAGTATCGGAGATATTGCAGGAGAAAAAGACTACAGGGATTTAAACGAAGAAATCAATAAACTGGCAAAACTCAGTAAACGTGTAAAAAGGTTAAAAGATGAAATAACTGAGATGGAGGATAGTAAGGAATATATTGAAAACAAGGAGGAGAAGATAGGAGAGGTTCAGGAGAAAATTGATGAGATAATGGCACATGAGGATACTGCAAAAATAATAACTGAGGGATATGAAGCTATCTCTGATGCTTGGGCAGAAGCTGGTGCAAGTGATTGGAGAGTGCGATTATTTGTGAAAGCAGGAGAAGACCCATCAAAATCATCACCAGTAGGAGGCAAGTTTACCAAGAAAAGGAAACTACCTCCTGAAGCAGATACCATAATGGTTGATTTCTACCTATCCCCAGTTGATGCAGTCCAATCCTACATCACCAGCTTGGTCAGGAAGGTAGAATATGAGAGACTGTTTGGTAGACACAAAATTCCAGTAGGAGATAAACGCAAACCCGGATCAATGCAACTCAGGGACTACAAGGAATATCTTTTTGACAAGATGGCAGAAAAGGGTGTGCATGAGAATGATATCCAAATGATGCGCTATGATCTGGATGGTATTTTAGGCAGGACTGCTCCTATAGATACTGGCACAATGAAAACCTTGAATACGTTCCATAGTTTCGCTCTTATGGCGTTACTCCCAAGAGCAGTTGCAACTTCATTGCCTGAACCTTTTGTTGCAGGGATTAAAATGCGGTCTACAATGAAGGGGCTAAAGACCTTTATTCATACTCTGGACGAACTACTTGGTAAAGTAAATAAAGATGCCGCACAACGCACCCAACTGAAAAAACAGATTGGGGCAATCCTTGGGGTTTATGACGATCCAGATATTGGCGAGATGATGGCAGAGAGGATGGGAGGCCACTTGGCTGACGATCCAAGGAACCAAGAACGTATGAATACATTCTTTGTACGGACTGCATTGCAGGGTGTAACGAATGCACAAAGACGAGCGACTATGATGGTTAGCTTCCAGTATCTGAGGGAGCTGGGAGATCAGTACAACAACCCTGTAGGAATGAGTAAGGAAGCAATTGCCCAGAATAAAAAGGCTGCCGAACTGGAGTTGATGGATTTGGGTATTCCAGAAAATAAGTTAAAAGAATTTTCTGAATACATGACAAACGTCTATAAAAATAATGTATCTCCCGATAGCCTTATGCTTTCAGATGGAACCTTATCGGAAATGGCACAGTTGCTTTCCATCTCAACTCTCAGGATTACCGACAGGAGTATCCAGAATCCTATGATCTCTTCCAGACCAAGGTATGCAGAAAATGTAATTGGGAGGCTCGTTTATTCTATTCAGTCATTTAACTATTCGTTTACCCGTAACGTCTTGGTATCAGAATTTAAACGCTACCAGAGAGATAAGAAGCATCTAGGGAGTATTACCGCAAATACGAATGCGGCTAAGTTAATGGGGCCAATATTCCAATTATATATGGGTCATGTAATGGTGTCTGCTTTAAGGATGTACCTGCTTGACAGGGAAAAATGGGAGGAGAAGAAAGAGGATGGAACACTTGAAGGATATGTTGCAGAAATTTCATTTAACCGATCCGGGGCATTAGGTTTTATAGAACCTTGGTATCAATCATACAGGGCAATTCGTTACCAGAGAGACTTGGCTACAAGTATTGTTGGTGCAACTCCGGGTTTTTATTTGCAACCTGCCGATAAAATTATTAAATACTTTATTGATGAGACTAATTCACCCAATACTACAAGTGCAGAAAAGAAAGCACTTGAGGCTTTCTACACTCTGGTAATAGTTCCTATCATTGTTGCCTCAGTCTCTAATCCTACGTTCCTTGCGAATCTTGGCCCTTCTGGGAACTTTATAGCCGGAATGTTGGCAATGGTTGGAACATCCAAAACAGCTAAAACAACTGCATCGAAAGCAGTTTTAGACCTCTATAAATGACTAGAGAAGAAAAAATAGCACACTTATTAAGGTTACAGAAGTTACACGAACAGGCTGTAGCCCATTTGCGTAAAATTCCTCCCAACTATTCCCCACCTAGATAATTTATTGTCAATAAATATTGACAATATTTCCCGTCTTTGATATTATATATAGCTAATACAACTAGGGCCGTTGATATAACCACTCATAGGGTTTACAAGTTTTATTGTAAAGAGACAAAAGGAGAGCATGGAAAGCACTACTATTCTCAGGAGGAGAATGAAAAAAGCAGGGATCACCCTAAAATCGGTTGCATATTTAGCAGGAGAAAGTGAACAAACTGTATGCCGGGTTCTGAATGTAGACCTGATTGAAAAGATTCATGCCGCCGGAAACACTTTAGTCAAGGAAGCAAATAATACCCTGACCAAAGAGTTGTTTGAAGAAGAGTATGCAGAATGAAGTGCATTGTCTGCAACACAGTCTTGGGTAAAGGTAAGCAGAGATATTGCACTAAGACTTGCTACGATTATCGGCACAATGAAATCCAAAAGCGAAAGTACCTCAAACGCCGTCCAAAACTACCAAAAAAACCTTGCGTTTTCTGTGCTACAGTTTTCCAGCCAAGAGACAAGCGGCATATATGCTGTGATGTAGTTTGCCGGAGGCTTCTTGAGAATAGAAAAGCCAGAGAAGCTCGCAAGGCAAAACCTAAAAAGGAACGCAAACCAGCAACCCTGTATTTCTGTACGTCTTTTCGGGAGGAAGAATTAAGGGACAAGCCAAAGGTAGGAAGTAAGTTAGAGAAACTAATAACTCCAAAAAGGAGGAAGGAAAAAAAGCAAAAGAAGAAAGGTAAAATTATAGTACGACCCCTGCCAATTGCCAATTCTGACTATTCCGGGCAGATAAAAGAATTTGAGAAAAATGGTGGAAGGATTCAGGTCTTTCCACCTCAAATAAATGGAAGAACACCTGATGTAAATATAACCAGTATATCCGGATGGTCTGTTGAGACTATGTTTGGATATGGCTACGAGATTCAACTTATGGAGGAGTTAAACGATGCTGGCTGAGATAGACCCTGTAGCGAAACCAAGAATGACACGCAGGGATAAATGGTTATCGCCCCCAAGACCATGTGTCCGGAAGTACCGCATATTTGCCGATGATCTTCGGCAGTCTGTATTGTATGACGAGTTTGTTCCCGGCTTTAGGCTCCTCTTGGAATTTCATATTCCAATGCCTAAGTCATGGTCTAAAAAGAAGAAAGCCAAAATGGTGGGCAAGCCCCACCAGCAAACCCCAGATTTAGATAATCTTATAAAAAGCCTTGATGCAATTGTTCCGGATGATTGTGGTATCTGGGACATATCTGCAAAGAAGTTCTGGGCAGAAAATGGGAGAATCCGGATGGAGAATAAATAATGGGTGTGACTCAAGATTCTTCGCACGAAAGGGTAGCTACGAGGTACCTTAAAATCTGTGAATCTGATGAGTCACCACCTATTGGGGAGTATATGGATATGCTAATTGAAGGTAGTCACAAGAAGACTACAGACGAACTTCATGCGTTTACAAAGGCAACCAGAAAAAGGCTAAGATTAGGGAAAAAGGGGATTGCAAGACGGAAACGGATGGCAAAATCAATAGGTGAACACTACAAGAAAAAACCATATTTAGAGCCTTTATAGAGCGACATGGATGTTGCTTAATGCGGACACTTCAGGTAAATCCCGGAGGTAGACTCGGGCTATATGCAAAGATGCACTCCCGGTTCACGAAGTGTCCGCTCACATAATGGAGGAAAATGACTCATAAAATATCTCTTTCAGAAAACGAGCAGAGGATTGCAGAGTGGGTTGGGAAAAAGCGAACTGCAAACGCAAGAAGAAAGAATCTACCAGACACAAAGATTGGTGATCAGTCATTTGAAGTAACTGATCTTGAAGGCTTTGCGGCTGAATTGGCATTTTGCAAATTGATGAACATATATCCTGATCTGGAAACTGGAGATAATTTACCCAACTATGATTGTGTGGATTGTAATGGAGTTACCTATGATGTTAAAACAACTCCATATTTGGATGGGCATCTAGCGGCAACTCTTAAAAAGAAGGAGAATCCTCCGGATAAATATGTTTTGGCAGTTGGAAAATTTCCAGACTATGATCTAATTGGTGAAATTAGTGCAGAAGAATTTTTGCAGGAAGGTAATATTGGAACCCTTGGGAAAGGCCTATGCTATAAGTTGACTCAAGCAGAACTTAACCCCATAAATATATAGGAGAGATATGGCAGCAGTAGTGAAGATGAAACCTGAACAAGACCCGGAAGTACGCAAGGGTAAATATACAGGAAGTAACGTGGCAGGATGTATTGGCAGTAGCCGATGGAGCCACCCAAATAAGGAATTTGATATACTCATTGGAAAAACATTTCCGGATGATTTAAGTGATAATCCATACGTTAAGGCAGGACAATGGGCCGAAGACCAGATTGGCAAGCGGTTTGCTAAAGAGATGCATCTGGGAATCAGGTTTGTAAACAGGACATACGTTTCAAAAGATTGGGACTTGGCAACCGGACATATTGATGCAAAGATCACAGGCCAGAATGTTGGTTTGGAAATTAAGACTGCATCCGAATTTAAGAAAAAGGAATACAGCGAACACTTAACTCCAAACCCTATAATTCCAATTGAGTATCGTTGCCAGATTAATCACTACCTTTATATTACAGGCTGGGATTATTGGTGGTTGGCAGTATTGATTGGAGGCAACGATTTCAGGGTATTTAAGATTGAGCGAGACGAGGAAGCAATTGCAGAGCAGGTTCGCAAGGTGAAAGCGTTTCATTCAAATTACGTTGTTCCAAAATTATCCCCACCAGCTCGCACACCAGAAGAAGCACTTTACATTTTTCCAAGTGCTGATCCGGAAGAGAAAAGTATTGATGCAACTCCAGAGTTTTTAGAGTTACATTTAGAGGCAAATTTACTTGCACAGGAAATGAAGACAAAGAAGGCAAGAATGGCTGAGATTGAAACGGATATGCAAAACATGATGGAAGATGCAACATACGTCAATACTCCAAACTCTAATGAACGGATCGTACAATGGAAAAATGGTTCACGCTCACAGCTCAATCAGAAGGCATTGAAGGGTGATATGCCGGAGCTGTGGCAAAATGAAAAGTATATTAATAAATCTACTTTTCGCACTTTTAAAATCCTAGAAGGAGAGACAAATGGAAATAGAAATAAGTAAAGGTAAGAAGAAGAAATCCCTGAAGGTTGGAGCATACGGACAGGGTGGATCAGGCAAATCCTATTATGCCAGGAACGCATTGATTGCAGATTTTGAGGGTGGTCTTAGTGAAATTGACTGTGAGAGCGTTAATATGGTTGGAAGAAGTACAGATGATCTGCTTGATTTTTTCAAGTATGTTTACACGCACCACAAGGATATTAAACAGGATACAATTGCAATTGACTCCATAGATTATGTAGAGAAGCAAGTTCATGCAGAAATATGTGAGGAGCGAGGAGTTAAGTCTGGTTCAATCAATGACAAAGACCTTGGGTATGGAGTGGGGCATCAAATGTCATTGGCACGTTTCGTAAAACTCCTGAAGCCAATGGATCACTTGAGAGACTTGGGATTTAATATCCTTATTATTTCCCATGCAAAAGTTGTAGAGATTAAAGACCCAAATGTTGACCAATATTATGATCGCTGGGACTTGGCTCTTGAAAGAAATATGCGTTCATATATTCGTGAATGGCTCGATATTTTGGGATATGTTTCGCTGGAAACTTTCACAAAAAAGCAGGAGGCTACAGGATTTGGGATAACTAAATTTAAACCAACTACCACAGGTAGGCGTTTGCTCAACATTGGGAATGATCCCAGTTATGAGAGTAAAACGAGGGTAGCACTTCCGGACAAGTTGGACTTGGAGTGGAGTGTATTAATGTCTGCAATAGAAGATTCTAGGGCAGGTTCGGGCAATGATGCCAAACAAGAAACTAAGAAACAGGTAAAAAAGGAGAGTAAAGATGGGAACATACGACTTTAGTTCTGCTGATGCAAGAACAGTTGACAACGATTTCCAACCCTTGCCGGATGGAGAATATCTAATGTCAATTGATTATGCAGAGATAATGGAAACAAAATCCGGAAGGGGAGAGCATTTAAAACTGGAGCTGGTAGTTCTGGAATCCCCAGATGGAGCTAATCAAAACAGGAGGGTCTTTCAGTATCACATGATCCGGCACGATAACGAAGCCACTCAGCGAATTGGGAGGGAATATATTGAGGAGCTGGCTCGTGCAATTGGGCTTTCTGAACCAATAAATATTCAGGATACAAACCAATTCTCTAATCAAGCAGTCAGAGCCAGACTTAAAACTAAGAAGGGTTCTGGTGATTATGGAGATTCAAATGAGGTGGATAGATACTTTGCTCCCATACACGCATCTCAATCTACGCAAGTATTAACTCCACCTCCAGCCGATGCAGGGGAACCAATCAAAGATGATATCCCTTTTTAGCTCGGATTTATTTTTGTCAGCTATGGGCATCTACCTTTGTGGTGTTGTCTGTGGTGTTTCTGGCCTTGCCTTATGTGTATTCTTATATGTAAGGCAAGGTAAACTAATCATTTTTTCTTATGATAAAACAACATTGTGAACATTGTGATAAACCTTACTTACCAGTTTCCAATAACCAAAAATACTGTAGCCGTACCTGCAAAGACAGAGCTGCTTGGAAACGTAATAAGGAAACCGGACATATCCGGTCATTTAAAGGTGGGTATCCCAGAGCCGTTGTTATTCAAAAATGGCTTGATGCCCAGAAACAAGACGAAGGAACAGTTGGCTGTAAATATTGTGGAGCCAGAGTTACACCAGAGAATTTTCAGTTGGATCACATGAAGCCCCTTTCTAAATTAAAGAAGTCACAAGTCAAACTTGCAAGCAACCTAATTATTTGCTGTGAAAGCTGTAATCGAGAAAAAGGCAGCCGTTATACTTACGAGGAATTTTTAGCAATTAAACAAAAATAGTGTGTGGAACTAAATGGATTTAGACGAAACGTGGAAGGTCTTTTGCTCTAAATTACAGAAGATCAAACCTACCGACAACGGCATTGAAGCCCTTTGCCCTGCGCATGACGATAAAAGAGCCAGCCTGACTGCATCCTTCACTAAGGATAAGATTCTCTTTAAATGTCAAGCCGGATGTAGCTTTGACGAAGTTGTCAATGCTCTGGGTATGGAACCAAATGATTTTTTTGCCCCCGATTTACCTGCACCTCCAAAGAAGAAAGTTGCAACATATAAATATAAGGACAAGGAAGGCAATCATGTCTTCAGCGTTGTAAGGTTTGAACCTAAAGACTTTCGCCCCCAAAGACCTGACGGCAAATACACCCTTGAAGGTGTTGAGCGTGTCCCATATCGGCTTCCGGAAATGCTTAAAGCAATTGAGGAGGAAAGAACTGTCCTGTTAGTAGAAGGTGAAAAGGATTGTGATAACCTTGCCAAGCTGGGATTGATTGCAACCACTTTTCCAGGTGGTGCAGGAAAGTGGAGGGCTGAGTATTTGCAATACTTTAAAGGTGCATCCGTTTGCTGTATGCCGGACAATGACAAGGCAGGTCGGGAAGGTACAGAATTACTTGCATATAAACTTTTACCTGCAACTTCACGAATCCTCTGGCTGGAGCTTCCGGATGTTCCGGATCGGGGTGACATATCAGATTGGCTGAAGATAAAAGGTAATGATGCAGAGAAGTTCAAGGAAATGGTGCAGAGTCATGCTGTGGTCTGGGAGAAGGTTACACTTCCCAAGAAACCTGAAGTGCAGACGTTGCATAAGGATTTTTTCTATCCAAAAGGATTTGTTGGAGACTTAACCAAATTCATTGTTGATAATTCCAAGTACCATCAGCCAATCCTTGCACTCTCTGCCTCACTTGCATACGCTGGGGTTTTAATGGGAAGGAAAGTTACAACTGAAGAAAACACAAGGTCTAATTTATTTATTGCTGCACTTGCTCCAACTGGTCATGGAAAAGAATCTGCAAGACACATAATAAAGAAACTGGATGCAGACTTGAAACTGGAATGCTTTGGTGCAGAAAAAGTTACTTCAAGAGCTGCAATAGAAAGGGTTCTTGCACATAGGGAAAGTTCATTGTTTATGATTGATGAGTTTGGCCTGTATATGAAAGCAATCTTTTCAAACAATGCAAGTTCGCACCAGCTAGAGATCATGTCCACATTCATGGAAGTCTTCACTTCCTCCGGTGGATCATACTTTGGACAGGATAAAGCATCCGTTTCGGAACAACAAAGATTTGAACTGCAACAGCCCTGCTGTAGTATCTATGGCACTAGCACCCCTTCTACGTTCTGGCAAAGTTTAAATTCCGGAAAAGTTAGGGATGGATCGCTTAACCGCTTCCTCTGTTTCAGCACTCCCCTGATTCGACCTGCTCGGCAACGTGCAAAGATCATCAGTAAGTTTCCAAAAAATATAGTTGACCGATGCCAGTATTTTAAAAACATGAGTATTCAGCCGCATAAAGTTAAAGGCGATATGTCAGAAAACATGGCAATTCCGGAACCGGAAGTTATTGTGTATTCTGATCCTGCATGGAATTTGTTTGAGAAACTTGAGGATTATTCAAATGAGAAAATTGATTCCTCTGGCGTTACTGGTTCAATGTGGGTAAGAGCTGCGGAAATGTCAAAAAAGATTGCATTGATTAATTGTGTCTCAGATGATAAATCTGAAATCTCTGCGGATCATGCGGAGTATGCTTGTGAGTTGGTAAAGTTTTTGAACAAAAATACCTGCACAGAAATCTTCCTGCACTTGGCAGACAATGATTCTGAAAGAACCAGTAAAAGAGTTGAGAGATTAATTATTGATTCCAGTACAAAAGGATTATCGACAACAGATTTATACAGATCAACAAGGTTCCTGCGTAACTCTAAACATCGCAGGGAGATTCTGGAAGACTTAACGGAGGCTGGATTGATAGTTTGCCTGAAAGATGAGAGTTATGGCTCTGGAAGGAAGTCTGAACGCTGGTTTGCTTCTGAAGCTATCTAGGAAGACAGCTCCAGAAAACAAAGGTAGTTTCATAAGGGTGAGGCTTGTTCGTTATCACCTGCGTTGATCTGAGCTTCTTTTTTTAGACCATTTAGCACACAATTGGTAACAAACCATGTTTTTGTCTGACGAAGCCCATATATCTCTTCATACTTGTCCAGAAACTTTTCAAGCAGTTTATCTGCCTGTTTTGAGATTCGGACTTGGGGTAAATTCTCTTTCATTTTATCTCCTTTTAGGTTATAATTAAAATTCATCACGTTACCTCGGTGATGGGTTTTGCCCCACTTCGGTTTTAGGGTTATCCGGAGTGGGGTTTTTTTATGCAACCTCCTTTTTTTCATATTGTAGTTGTTCATAGATTGAAAAAAATTCATCACCAAACCAATCCTCAAGATACTCTTTCATTTTTTTAGTGATGTATTTATCAAATGCAATTCCATG
>Ga0114905_1001355_pt1 | contig 13611 bp, 10 predicted proteins | sample MalvireepMed_b05_FD_83499 | JGI IMG/M metagenome (GOLD analysis project Ga0114905, IMG submission 83499) | Marine viral communities from the Global Malaspina Expedition - Malaspina viral metaG DeepMed_b05 | ecosystem: Environmental > Aquatic > Marine > Oceanic | place: Mediterranean Sea...
ATTACTTTCGAGGAAATTGGTGGTTGAGCATGGTCGCTCCAAGACGATGGGTTCCTCCTGCACGACGCAGGCCATTCAGGCCACCGGCGCGTCGGGTGCTGCCATCTGTGGCTCCAGACTTTCCGTCGTGGACGCCGTGGACGAGCCAGTCCCCAGGCGTGGGGTCCGGTACTCCATCGGCAGGCTCGGATACGATCGCCGCGAACACTTACTGCCATTCGACGTACATCCCATTCACGGGGCAGTCGGTTCCAACAGACGAGTATACTCGGCTGAAAAAGTGCGTAGACGACAGCGACTATGGCGGTTGGATAAAGACCAAGACGGCAGGCACTCCGGTCTCGATTCCCAGTCAAGTGTGGAACGTGGCTGGAGATTGCGTCTACTTGGGCACCAGCACGCAAACATCCGAGCCGTCACCAGTGATCAATTGGTGGCTGTTCACGGCATACAGCCAATGCTCGGACTGCGAACCAGGGTGCTACATCCTCGTGGACTGCGCTGGAAGCGCGTCAGCCAAGTACACCAACCAGGATCTTTCGGCTCATGTAGGCAAGGTCGTAACGCTCTCCGGCACCGGCACGACTTGTTGGCAAGTGGCCCAGACGTTTCCTTGTGCGGCACCAACGACGGTAACTGTGGCGTCCAGCAAGGCGTCGTGCGCAGCATGCGCACCGGACTGTTGCACCTGCGGGACTGGAGGCACGGCGTGCAAGCACGACGAGGACAACGCGCTGCTCGTGGTCAACATCCAGCAATGCACTTGCCCTCTAGATTTTTACGGCACACTGATGTCTATCACCGGGAGCATTCCGTTGACCTCATGCGCTACGGGTACGCCCGAAGTTTCCACATTCGAGGGTCCGGTGCAAGTTGTCAAAGAATTCTGGCAGACGACAACCTGCGGCGGCACCCCATTTGGTTCACCCGAACACTTCACGGAGACATTTACGGCAAAGATATCTTGCGGAGACAGCGCAACATGGACATGGGAAATTACTGCTGGAGGAAACCCACCGTCCATCTCCTATCAGAGATCGGGCAACTGCGACGGTTGGACGCATTCGGCAAGCTGCTTTCCGTCAGAGGAAGTGGTGGTTTCAGGAAACACGAATTGTGAGTAATCAAATTGGACTACCTGATCGAACATCTATACGAACTGGAGAAGGCAGGGGTTCGACCCAAGGGCTATGCGCAGGACGTGATCGACCATGCTGCCTTGGTTCGGGAGATTCGAGGCCAGAAGGTCGCAGTCTTGTTTCCAAGTGCCGTCGAAAAGTTGATGGAAAAGTACAGCGAGTATCAGGAACTTCGGTTCGGGAACATGGTGGAGAGTGCAGCGCAGAGATTAGTGGGGGTCAAGTCCAAGGGCTGCGGGAAATGCAACAAGCGAAAGAAGAAGTGGAACAAGTACGGTGTTCGGTGGAAACGAGGCCAAGCCCTCAAGACGTTGGAGATAATAAAGCCTGATGGCTGAGTGGCACGACATAGTTTTGCTTGATCGAAAGTTCGTGGTCGCGTCTGGAACCTACTCTAGCTCCAACACGACATGGTCTCTGGGCATCACAGACAACACGATTGATACCGTCGTGCTAGGGCCAGGGTTCGGCTCCAATTCAGGCAAGATCGTTACGGTCTCATCCAGTAGTGGAACTGTGACGGCGACTGGGGTCAACTATTCTGCCGACGAAGTATGTATCGGTCGGGCCTATACGAAGTCCATCGAGCTGTCTCAGTTCTATGTCCGAGGCCGAGACGGCGTACCAGACTTCGACTCGACCCTGACGTACCGGAGGCTATCGGTTATGTACCATCGGACTGGTTTCCTGCGTCTCAAGGCAACGCAGACAAACCATGCGGATAGAACGAAGGAGCTTGACGTGGACCCAATCAACGAGAGGGGGTTCCTGCGGCTCTGGGTTCGAGGAGACTCAAGCAAGGTGAAACTGCTGATCGAGAATGATAAACCGAAGCCATCCACGGTCAGTGCGATCGAGATGGATGTGGACTTCGTACCTAGAGATGGAGGCGGGTGATGTCATCTGCAGCTGGAGCAATAATTGCGACTGGGGTGTCTGTCGGACTCGGAGCCCTCATGGGTAAGAGTAAAGCGGAGGAAGCCGAAGCGGCTGCGCAACGCAAGAATATGGCAATCCAGTTGTCTGGCCTGTCTGCTAGGCGAGCAATGGATCTTGAGATCTCGATGCTACGCGATCAAGTAAAACGTACAAGCGAGGAGATCGAACGGCAGTCGGATCAGACTCAGGGCAGTATTCGCGCTGCCGCTGCCGTTGGCAAAGGCGGAAACATCGGGGCACTCCAGCGACAGGCCGAGGAAGTCGAGGCACGAGATCTAGCGGCCCTCGACATTGAAAGGCGACAGCGTGAGCGATCTGCACGCATCGGCCTTCGGGCTCAGACGGCCCAGCTTGCCGGCATGGTGCAGTCTCCACAAGCTGCTGGAGCGACTGCTGGCCTAGCAGGATTCAAGACGGGCGTCGGGATAGGTCAACTGGTTTCAGGACTCACAGGACTCTCAGGGATTGGAGGAGGGACTGGCGCCGGATCCACGACTGGCGCCGGATCCACGACAATTCCCTCACAGATATAGGAAGCTCATAATGGCAATGCCACTCGGATCAGTCGGAGAGGGCAGCGGTCAACCGCCTGTCGGATATTCCAGGGGAAGAGGGACTCTGGAGAAACTTCTTGCGCAACCAAGAATACGAGGGACCGTGACTCCTGTGACCTCTCTACCACCGACTGCTCCAGGGGAAGCTAGAGATGTCCAAGCAAGGCAACTGTCTGAGGCAGAGAGGGGCGCGGTTAAGACGGTGGGTGATCTTGTTGACATTGTTAGGGATTCAAAAGAGACGGCTGATGGGATTGAGAAAAACCGAGCTTTGTTAGATGCCGATGCGGCATGGCCGCAAATGGTTGGCAAAATCGCCGATGGGACTTGGATACATCCTGAAGGCAAGACTTCTGCCGAGACTGCCGACTTGGTTCTAGATGCTTATTTGAGGCCGGACGGCGAGCAAGTCCAAAGCGATGCTTACGAAGAGGCTGTTCGGAATTCGCGGTTACGAGGGAAGCTCATCGCGCAATTTGAAGAAGTACGGGTGGCAGATTTAACAGCAAAAAGAAAAATTACCTCTGAATCCCTGGTAGAAGGCTTGGTCTCCATAGAAACAATGGACGACGCGCGAAGTAAGTACGATCTGTTCAAGTCGATCAACCCACAGATGGGCAAACAAGAACTCGAATCTGCATTCTTCGGTGCTGCATTCAGTAAGTTGTCCGAACTGGGACATGGAAATTTTGAACTGATTCTCGAACTGCTTGGCGAACAGCCTGAAAACCTATACGAGAATTCCGGTCTTATTCGGGATAACCTTAGAACTTTTTATGGTCGGGATTACCAAGCACGGAGGGGCGAGGTTTTTAGAGAACAAGTGGAATCGGAATTAAGCCGAGCTAGGAACGATGCGATTAGAAATATGAGAGAGGGAGGCCCCAACGCGATCTTCTTTTTGGGGGAAAACGGAGAGGAGCAGCTTTTTCAATACTCCCAGGGGGTCGGGTATGTAACAAACCAAGAAGGCAACAGAGTCTCTATGCTTTCCCCTGAACAAAGAAGTAAATTGCATAAAGATTTGTTGGACGAGAGAGACTCTATATTAGAGCTAAGGAATGAAATACTCAAGAGACAGGATAATAGGATACTATCATCGGATATTCCCCTCGCATTAGCTTGGGATGCGTATGGCGGTGACGAGGCCAAGTTTTACAATTTGCTCAAGAGGCGAATGACCGATGCGTCAGAAGATCCAAGCATAACCTTGGCTGATATTGAAAATTTCAAACGTATTAGTATTGCACACCAAACCTTAACTCCAAACTACAACAGACAAGAGTTTGCCAATTTATATGAAAAGGCACACACCAAATTGGTGAACAACTATCGATTGCGAAGGCTGCAAAGTGTGCAAGCCCAGTTGCTAAGGCTGCGTAACGATCCTGGGGCTAGTCCTGAAGATATCGGGAAATCCTCCACGGCTGCGTATACGTGGCTAAATGATCAATTAAAAATTTGGGAGAAAGATCCCAGCGACCCAGAAGGGATCACGCATGAACAATTCATTGACTGGAATAAAAAACTAGTCCAATCAAATGCAAAGGCGAATTGGGACAGAGCGACTTTGGATCATGTGCGTGCCATACTCGGAACCCCCTCGAGACGTGGCGGTCTTTTACCCGAGCACGCCCCTTATGTTATGAGGCTACTAGCGGAGAGTGGCCATATTGAAGTAGCCCAAGAGCCAGGGGGCTCTACTGTTAAACTGCTTGGGGTTAATAATCCTAGCGCGTTTGCGGCTGCCTCGCGCATGCTCGGTGATGTTCCAGAAGAATGGATAGAAATGATTGCAAGGGGGTTTAATAGTTCAAGCCAGCAGGTGATGTCGGAGGCAGCCAGCCATCTCTTCATTCTGCACCAGTTCAATCCATTACTATCTGACAAAGTTATTGTGGGCTTGGGCGAGGACGCTAAATTCAGGGCGGAGGCGTTTCTTACCGAATCTTCTTTTGCCAAACAATTACCGATACCGTCGATTGCTTTTTACAGTCACAAAACAATGAGTCTCCCTGACGGTACGCCTGAAAAGGAAGCAGCTAAGGCCGGCCTTCAGGCGTATATGGAAGGCATTCAGGGTGTTGTTGCTGACGTAATGGGTAAAACACGTATTGATATTCCCATTAAAAATATAGAGGGAATAATGTACCAGGTTTTCTGGCCTACTGAAGAAACGTCAAATATTAAAGAAGCGCTTATTGGGGATCAAAGCAAAATTCAGGGAGTATTTGAGGAGGTCGCCAAGACCTTCTTGGAAAACGATACGTCTGGTCTACTAAGCAAGAATTGGACGTCTGCCACAGGTGCGGCGCTTGCTTCGCTATTTAGCGTACTCCCCGGAGTTGATGAAAATACTGGTATAGCGAAAATAAGTATCGATCAACAGCTCATATTTTGGAACATGATTGTCGATGAGTATAAAACACGGAGAAGTCTTTATGGAGGGGAAGACCAGAGGGCCTCGGTAGACATTGCGAAGGCAGTAGGGTTTAAGAAGTTCCTGGCTAAATACGCACCTGTTGAATGGGACAACGACATCCACTTTTTTCCAGGTCAATCTGTTCCCGTGAGTTTGACGGATCCAATTTCGGATATTCTAGAGCAACTGCATGATCCAGATGATGGCGGGGAAAGTCTGCTACCAAGCTCCCCCGGAAACATCCTTGCCTCCTATATTCCAAAGTTGATCTCCCGAGAAAACCCGAACCCGAAAACTCCCAAGGGGCTCCGGGAAAGGGGATGGATCTTGGTCCCACGAGCTGACGCGAGATACGCAAGCAGATTGACTTATTCAGATCCTGAAAGTGGAGAGAGCGTTGAGTTCTTCGTAAAGGCGGATTCAGATCCTGCACGGGCGTTCGTAGAAGAGGCGAAGAAGGCTTTAGCGGTAGTGAAGGATGGCGTGCAGCGGCAAAGGGTAGAGGCTGCGCTGAATCAAGCGAAGGAAGGAACCCCTGAAGGCGAGTCTTTCGTTGGTCCGTGGACACAAGCAGTCGGGAAACTACCGCCTCTTAAACCAGTTCACTCCGATTGGAGAGGCGTGTTACCGGAAGGTATGACGGGAGGCCCAACGATCGCAATCCCTGATGAACCACAGGACTCTCCATTCACGCGAAACGAAACAGAACGAATTCAATTACTTGAGAATCCATTTGAGCGGCATCTTGTGAAGCCCGTGGGTGCTGATAGGAAATCAGGAGTTCAGTCCGGCCCAGCGCAGTACATCCAGCCATAGCAGCTGCTACATTGGCAAAGAAAAACGAGTGAGCCTAATGGCCGAAAACAGACCAACTATTCGAGGAAGAGGAGGTACTCCGCTCGTGCTCGGCGAGCCTACCATTCCCGGCACCTTGGGAACCAGTCCTCGTGGGCGCTTCTTGGATTTCGTCAGACGCGTTGGCGAGGAAGAACCGTTGTTCCGTCTACATCTAAGCGAAGATCAGAAGGCGGTTAGGGCTCTAGAGACTGAGCCGCAGCAGTCGCTTATACAAGCCTTGTCCACATCAGGCATGAATTATTCCATCTTTGGTGGCCTTACTAGGAATGCGATCGACGAGTTTTTTGGGAAAAAAGCATACCCAGTCGATCCTGATTTTGAATTGCATTCACGGATCACGCCCGACATGATCTTGCAGCGCCCGTGGCTTCTGTCGGATATGCAGGAAGGTTTCCTGGAAGGCATTCAAAGCGAGCAAGCATTCAATCGCTACCTGATGGATCGGGACAGGAGCGTTGCAGCGCTTGACGATCTATCTCGTCGCAATCCTGCCATGCAATTCACGTTGGGTTAGGTATCCCAAGTCCCCGATATGCTTGCTTTAGCGATTACGGGCGGTGCGGCAGGTAGGCTGGCAACAGGGATTTTGCCCCAGAAGTTTGCTGCACGAGCTGGACCCCAAGCATTAAAAACATTCTTATTCGGCAAGACTACCCCAGCTAGGTTGACGAGGCCGCTGGCCTCCGGCTTAGTCAATGCGCTGCAAGAGCATGCTGTTGAGTGGATCGATCCACTCAGAGTAAAAAAGATCGACGAGAACGAAGCGTGGGCTTTTGCGTTTGGCCTAGGCCTGGCCGGAACCCTTGAGGGCGCATCAGCAGGACTAGGCACGTTGTTCAGGGTGAATGGTGCGCATAATAAAGTAGTATTTCAAAAGTTACGAGATGACTTGGAGCCGCAGAACTTAAGGAGCCTGGGCGAGTCACTTAAAGTAGGCGAAGATCAGCTGGCGAAGCTGCTCGAGGCTCCGGTGGTTGGTCCCCGGACGATCATTCCGCCTAATACGCCACGAGCTAAATTACTGGTGAAGAAGTTGGAAGAGAAGTACGACGAGGCTGGTGAGTATCTGGGGGTTTCCGATTCCGTTGATGATTTTATGACGATCGCCGCTCGAATGGAAGAGACGGGGCCAGATGCCGATAAGATGTTGAATGCGCTTGATGTTGATGGCACCAAGTTTGATGCGGCAGTACACAGGCTTGGCGATGTTTGGCGTCGTCGCATGGACAGTCTTCTCCCAGGCGTGTTCCAGTTTGCCAGAGGGAAGTTTAGGAGATCAGTCGATCTTCCGTTTCGATCTCTTTATCGCCTGATGTTCGATGAGACACTTCTGACATCTAAGCAAGCAAAAGACCCTTTGAATCATGTTACCTACACACATGCAGAGGGCCTAAAGATGCAACTGGAAAGGCATCTTCATAGCGCCAGAATGGAGATTCAGGAGGCTCTTGACCAGCATTTCAAAGATGGCGGCGGGCCTATTGTATGGATGCTCGACGGCGACACATCGCCGTTGGTGATTAAGCCTTCTGGCTTAAGTAGAAGAGGTGGCATCAAAAACCTGAACCTGATGATTACCGACTACATTCGCAAGTTGGAGGAAGTCGAAGTCCATGGCCGATCACCAGACGACATCGCGAACGTGCCGCAGGCTGTAAAGACGGGGGCGGCTGCGGTCAAAAAGTGGCGTAGAGACAGAGCAAACCAGTTGTATCAGGTAGGGCTCCTTGGCGTATCCGAGGATGCAATCACAGATGCAGCCAATCGACTAGCTAGTACCAAGAGATCACTCCAAACGCTGGACGAGGCGGTCAGCCATCCTGGCCCTCCAGATCCAGACTTGCCTCGCCCTGGAAGAACGGAGTCGGAGATTGCGGAAAGCGGTGGTCGCATCGTGAGGGAGTCCAGCAAAGCACGGGCAGCCCTGCAAAGGGATATCGACAAGATAGACAACGTCAGTCGAATCAACCAAGAGATTGCTGAGACAGCTGACGAGCTGAAACTTCTTGAGGAAATGGATCCCGATACGGCAACATTTGAACTGGACGAATTCAGGAAGAAGTGGAAGAACTACCTAAGCAGAGAAAGAAGGAAAAAGAAGAAGCCAGAGATAGTCGGTAGGCAGCCTTATGATCCACCTACTATCGATACGATGGTAGATGATGCCAATCTTTGGTACCAGAAAAGGGTTTACGATCTCAGGATGAAAACTACGTCATTGAAGCGTAGTCTTGGATTCGCTCGTGAACGACTAGATGTCATAACAGATACAAGGTCGGGGCTCGAATTCAGGATTGCGGAGATTGATGTACTTATTAGACAGATAGAGGAACCCGGCGACATTCAAATTCGAGCCCGCAATCAGGCTGCCGCCTTACAGAAATTGCGCCCGAAAGTCGAGGCGCAGATCCGTCGAGAAGCACAAGAGCTTGAAAACATTAAGCAAATTGTGAAGACGCAGCAGAGGCAAGTAGGTCGAACGTGGCTACCGGCCAGAATCCGAGATAACAGGACATTATTTGCTAGGCTGTTGCGTGAAGATTTCGATCACTTCCGCATTTGGAGCCACGACACAGGTAAGAGGTTGACTGAAGAGGAACTCTTGGCCCGACCATTAGAGCCAGGCGCACTCGAAAGACATCCAATCCTATCGATGAGGACATCCCCAGGTACGACTTCCCCACTCCAGAGGGTCGAGCAGTATTTGGGCAAAGAGATGAAAGATTGGACCGAGGGAGATCTACGGAATGCTGATGCTGCCTTTGGGAATACCCGGCACTACGATGACTATCTAAATAGCCTCAAAGAATGGCACAATAACAAGGTGGAACAACTCATCAACGACATGACTGATCCCTCGCATGCGCATGGTGTCGAGGATGCTATGGGCAGCAATCATCTGAAGAAACGCAAACTTCTCATTCGAGAGTCGCGATACCGCCGGTTCTTGGTCAACGACATTAACGCGATAATGAGTCAGTACGACAATGCCCTTGTCGGAAGGATCGCAGAGCGGCGAGCCATCCAACTTGCGAAAGATCAGTGGGCTCCATTCGTTAAGGACGTGCTGGGAGAGGAGTTGGACTTAAGCTCGGAACAGTTGATCAGGGCGGTGGAAAGAAATCTGGACATGCAGATCGATTTTGCTCGAATGGTCGGCAACCCTGCGATGGAAAAAGCACTGCTTGAGACTAAGGATCACATACCTAGGCTTCTGACTCCCAAGATCGCTGAACTGCGAGGCATATCCAAAGCGTTTGGTGATCCATCGCTAGAGGTTGGCCTTCTGAGGCTCGCAACGAGGGCGGCGCTGAAAATTACCAGCATGGCAATGCTGGGCAAGGTTCTGGTCAGCTCGCTTGGTGATCCAGTCAACACGATGATGTCCTCCAATGTTGGTCGCGCTCAACTCAAAGCAATCGCCAATGGGTTGCGGGAGTTTGCTTTTTTCAAAGAATTTCGCAACGCAAACCGACACCAGTTGGCCGGCTTGGCTCTGTCCCTCGACGAGGGCCTAATGCGATGCAAGAAGTACATGAACACGGACGATATGCCCGCCAATCAGAACTGGGGGAGAGGGAGGAGGGCGGAGTTATATGAGAAGGCGGATCAATTTGTCGATCGGCTAAACGAATCCTTCTTTACGATGACTCTTATGAGTCGATGGAATGCTGTATGGAAAGGGCAAACGGCTCGCCTGATGATCCATCATATGTATCAGGGTGCGATCAAGATGCAGCGTGCCGCAGACTTAGTGAAGCAGGGCCAGACCGAGTCGCAGGCACTTCGCAATGCAGGTCTGACGCGAGGCGAGGCTGGGCGACTTAACCGTCTTGGCTTGAATGCGGAAACTTCTGGTAGGGTTGTCAATCAATTTCGCAAGTACGGGGAGGACACCAAGGGTAATCGAGTAACCAGTGAAACTAATTTCGATGAGATGATTCATCCGAACTTCTTGAACTGGGACGACAAGAACCTTATTGAATCTTTCACGGCAGCGGTGAACAGTGAGGTGGATAATCTAATCGTGACTCCAAAACTTATGAGTCGTCCCCTCTCGCACAATGGCGGATACGCTTTTTTGGCAAGAGCCTTTAATCAGTTCCAGTCATTCGCCTTTGCCCACGGTCAACAGCTGGTTCCCATAGCTACGACCACGTCACCACTTTTCTTGTCAAAATGGCTCATGGCGCAGATTGCGGTGGGTGCTCTTGTAGATGCGCTACATCTGGAACTCAAGGTTGGGAGGAATCATAGGGACTTTGAAGAATCGGCGAAGAGGTGGACAGATCCGAAGAAGATATTCGGCCAACTCTACGCCGCGATCGACAGGACAGGCAACACGGGCTGGCTGGCAAGGCCGTTGAATATTCAAACGGAAGGCGGATTCGGACTTGGAAGACTGATGGGTAATAATGTCAGCAGTGCTCAGGCAGCGCAGGCGGTAGGGATGTTGGGCAATTTAGGCCCATTGGCAAGCTGGACGAATATGATGATGGGGGCAACGCTAACTCCGTTCTTCACTGATGCCGAGATGACTCCCAGTCGTGTACACATGGCACGCCTAGGAACTCCGTACAACAATCACTTTTTGTTGGCCGGTGCATTTAGACTGACCTCCCGCTTGGGAATTGAAAACCCACTTGGTATCGGATATGGGTTAGATCTATTTGGAACGTACCCGGGGCATCAACACAGGAGTCGCAAGCATAAGTATTTAGAACCAGAGTAATCAATATGGCAAAAACTCAACGTAAAGTTAAGAAGTTGTCTAAGCGTAAGAAGGTTGCATCAAAAAAGAAGGTCGCCACCTTGCTACGCAAGGCACAGCGGGCCACAACGAGGTACTAAAATGGGACGATACGCAGAACCGGGAACCATCGCTAGGCACCTCGACCAGAGGCTCTGGGGCTACATGAAAGACGGCGTTCCTGTCTTGGACGACGAGGGTCAGGAACTGTACAAGCGACCGCCCAATGCGGCGGAGCTGGCCCAAGCTAGGCAACGCCTCAAGGACATGGGGTTCAAACATCGGACGATGCACAGCGATGACCTTGACGAGGCTGTGACCGAAGCAGCCAACAAGTGGAATTTCGTAGCCCATGCAGAGCAGTCGAGGCAAGAAATCGCATCACAGCAACAAGAAGATCTACCAGAAGTCTCTGACGCCTGATCGCCAGTTCGCCTTTTACAAGGCTCTGGCTGATGACTTCCCGTTCTTCTTGAACCAACTCTGGGGTGCTATCGGTCTGCCTCCGCCGGCGGTGCATCAGGTAGACATGGCACACTGGATCGCCAATGGGCCAAAGCGGAGAGGGGTTCGCGCTTGGCGGGGTGCGTCTAAAACGATGATTATGATTGCGTACAGCCTGTGGAGGCTGCACCGCAACCCGGAAGAGAAGATCCTTTTCGTCTCCCACGCCAGTACACATAGCCAGCAGTCCCTGTTCCTGGCACGCCAGTGGATCGAGATCGTGCCGTGGCTGCGGCACATGCGTCCGGGGAAGGAGCGTCGCGACAGCGCCATCCGCTTTGACGTTGGCACCTGCCGCACCCATCACGATCGCGTTGCCTCGTGGACGGCCAACGGGATCACCGGCATGATCACTGGGTCTCGCGCGACCTTGATCTGCGGTGACGATGTGGAAACTGAGGAGACGTGCTCCACCCTGGGGCAGCGAGAGAAGCTGGTCGAGGCAGTTAAGGAATTGGATCGCATAGTCAAGCCCGTGGGGGCAGATATCGTCTACCTGGGCACGCCATTTCACGAACAGGAATCCCTTTACGATGACCTGCCGAAGCGGGGTTACGAGTTCCGGGCTTGGCCCGTGCAGTTCCCCGGTGAGAATGAGAAGGTGCCCTACCTGAGCCCTCTTGTCGAGGATATGATTCATGGCATCTCATACTCAGACCTTATGGACAAGTACTCCTACCTAAAATGGGCGAACCAGCAGTCTCTAGCACAATTTCTACAGGCGGCATGATCAAGGCTGAACGTGGCGGTTCGCTCTGGCCTGAGTACTTCGTCGATGCGGAGCTGAAGGCTCGCCAGCTGCGAGAGGGTCCGACCAAGTGGAACCTCCAGTACATGGTCCGCACCGGGTTATACGACCGGCGCGACTTCCCACTTCGCCTGGAGGATCTTCTGGTATTCCCGGTCCAGCGAGATCGATGCCCAGTGTCTATCACTTGGGGGACGATCAATGCCCACAACGTCAGCACTGCGATACCTCAGATCGAATCTCTAGGGTTCGGGCACGATCAGTTCTATTCTCCGATCCAGGTCGATGAGCAGTGGGGTAAGTTCTCTAGAACTGTGATGTGGGTTGACCCGTCTGGGCGAGGAGCGGACAAGACTGGTTTATGCGTAGTCAGCGAGGGGTTCGGGAAGCTCTGGGTCCACTGCTTGGACGGGCTCGACGGCGGCTATAGCCCGCAGGTTTTGACTAGGATTGCCCAAGAGGCCAAGAAGTACAACGCCTCAGAGATCTGGGTCGAGAACAACTTTGGCGCTGGCATGATGACCTCGTTGCTTGCCCCTCATGTCAAACAGCTCTCCGAGTCGGACGACCAGTGGGCCAAGAGCGGCGTGTGGAATGCCAAGCTAGAGGACTATAGGGCCACGGGCCAGAAGGAGCGCCGCTATGTGCCCCCACTGGAAGCAGTGACCACGTCACATCGCCTGGTGATAGATCGATCTGTGGCTGAGAACAGGAGATTCCAGCAGCAGCTGACCAGAGCCACGCTGGAGCGGGATTCACTAGCCCATGACGATGAGATCGAGAGCTTGGGGATGGCTGTTGCGTTGTTCAGCGATGAGATGTCTCTGGACCCAATAGTCGCTGCTGACCGCCATCGGAAGGAGATGTTGAAGAAGGAGATGGACGAGATGAGGAAGCGAGCTGGACAGAAGGTTGCCCAGCCCGCTTGGTTTTCCTACCACTGGCGTAATTGAACCGCTTGCCTCGACAGATCCGATCCAATTCCTCGCCGGTCCCGCACCGCCTACACATCAGGGTGGCCTCGTGCCACTGGTGACCGCAGGCCTGGCAGTAGTATGTGATCTCAGCCAGTGATCGACACCCGCTTGATGTGAACCTGCACATCTGCGAGCTGAACATCGTTCAGTTTGCCCATTGGCTGGCCGTACAGCTTGCCAGCGAACTTATCGAGCCGCATGCCCGCCTGTTCATCATCGATTCCATCTCGCTCCATGAGCCGATCGATCAGCGAGTCGGGGGTGACTTCGGTGCTCGTGGCTGGTGCTTCGCTAGGGCTCGGAGCCTTGGCCTTGGACGCCTTCTTCTTCGATGCCTTAGCCTTGCCTCGATTCATCTGGGCCTTGAGCTTCTCGGCCCCGGTCATCTCTTCGTCGATCGCTTCGGGGAAGGCTTGGTCGATCGTGGTCTCGCCATTCTTGATTGACGCGGCCACGCTCTTGAGTACGAGCAGCTCGTCAGGGCCGATTGCTGCCACGTCAGGGACGGCTAACGTGCGACAGATTGCCTCGGGCTCTACGCCCATCTTCCCGAAGAAGTCCACCATCTGGGCTCTACGGTCCTTTATCGAGGTCACGCTCGCACCCCCGAGTGCCATCGCCCGCGCCTTCTCGTAAATCGGCTGCCAAAAGGCTTTTGGAACCCCCTTGAAAACGGCATTGCGAATGGCTATGGCTGCTGCCGCATTGGCGGTAGTGGCG
>Ga0114905_1001356_pt1 | contig 13603 bp, 11 predicted proteins | sample MalvireepMed_b05_FD_83499 | JGI IMG/M metagenome (GOLD analysis project Ga0114905, IMG submission 83499) | Marine viral communities from the Global Malaspina Expedition - Malaspina viral metaG DeepMed_b05 | ecosystem: Environmental > Aquatic > Marine > Oceanic | place: Mediterranean Sea...
GCCATCGCCGACGCCGCACCCGGGCTCGAATACCTGCACAAGGCGTCGGTCCAGGACGCCTTGTGCAGGTATTCGAGCCCGGGTGCGGCGTCGGCGATGGCGATGCAGTGTGACGGGCGGCGCTGGTCCTGCGCCATGGCGGAGGTGGCGGCAACGGCGAGGAAGGCGATGGCAAGGCGGATCATGAACGTCTCCTGGCTCCGGGAAGGGAGTCGGAGTGAACTCCGACCTACGCGGGGCCAGCGCCAAGTCGAAGGCAAGGCACCGACCTGCCGGTCAGCCTAGCCTGACAGCCGCGTTCGCCAAAGCGCGCAGATCCGCCAGACGGCGCCCACGTGTTCACAACGGCTTGATCTGCAGGTGAACTAGCCGACCGTCGTCTTGCCGCGCCGGTCGCTGCGCAGGCAGGCATAGAGGACATGGGTCCGCCAGCGGCCGTTGATCTGCAGGTAGCTCTGCGCCACGCCCTCGTACTTGAAGCCGGACCGTTCGAGCAGCCCGCGCGAGGCCGCGTTCTCCGGCAGGCAGGCCGCTTCGAGGCGGCTGAGCCCAAGGCGTTCGAAGGCGTGATGGGTGACGGCGGCGATGGCCTCTGCCATGTAGCCGTTTCGCGCGTAGGGCTGGCCCGTCCAGTAACCGAGCGTGCCGGCCTGCGCGGGGCCGCGCCGGATATTGTCGAGGGTGATGGCGCCCACCAGTGCTTCGTCGTCGCGCCGGATCAGGAACAGCGGCACTGCCGTCCCGCCGTTGATCGAGCGCGACGCCCAGTAGACGCGGTTTGTGAAGGCCTTGCGCGACAGGTGGTCGGCGGCCCAGGTGGGTTCCCACGGTGCAAGGAACCCCCTGCTTCCCGACCGCAGCGTCTGCCAGGGCGTGTAGTCGGAATGCATGGGGGGGCGCAGTGTGAGACGTTCCGTCTCGATCCGGAGCTTCCGCCGGAAAGAGAGCATCACGCAGCCCGCCGTGCCTGCAGTTGTTCCAGGGTGGGCGCGCTGTCGACGGGGCCGTAGAGGGCCAGCGCCGCCGCGGATTGCGCGGCCTGCGCTTCGGCGAAGGCCAGAACACCCTCGCGGGTTACCGCGTCGATCCGGGCGACCGTCTCTTCGATCGGCGGCACCTTCCCCCAGATCTGCACCATGCGTGCCATGCGCTCGGCCCGGCTGGACGGGCTTTCGAGCCCCATCAGCAGCCCGGCCTTCATCTGGGCGCGGGCGCGCTCGATCTCCGCATCCGACATGGTGTCTGCTGCGCGCTTCATCTCGTCCACGGTGATATGGGCGAGGTCGCGCAACTCGGCGGCGCTGGTGCCCGCGTAGATCGTCGTCATGCCGGTGTCCGCATAGGCGCCGGTCTGGGCGAAGATCGTGTAGCAGAGGCCGCGTTTTTCGCGCACCTCCTGGAACAGTCGGCTGGACATGCCGCCGCCAAGGGCGATGGAATAGACCTGCGCCGTGTAGAAATCCTCGTCGCGGTAGCCCGGAGATTCGAAGGCCAGCGCGAAATGCGCCTGTTCCAGCGTCTTCTCGTTGCGGCTTTCGCCGCCGGCAAAGCGTGCGGGGTCCACGCCATCGGCATCGCGCGGCGCCAGCCCGCCGAACAGCGCCTCGGCCTGTTTCACCAGCGCGTCATGGTCCACCGCGCCGGCCGCCGACAGGATCATCTGGTCCGGGCCGTAATGTTCGTGCACGAAGCCGGCAAGATCGTCGGCGGTAAAGCGATTCACGTTCTCCGCCTCGCCCAGGATCGTCCGGCCGATGGGCTGATCCGGATAGGCCTTTTCCTGCAGCCAGTCGAAGATCACGTCGTCGGGCGTGTCGAGCGCCTGGCCGATCTCCTGCAGGATCACGCCGCGCTCGGTCTCGATCTCGCGCGGGTCGAAGACCGGGTTCATCAGGATGTCGCCGATCACGTCGAGGGCGAGGCTGGTATCGGCTTCGAGCACGCGGGCGTAGTAGGCGGTGACCTCGCGGCTGGTGTAGGCGTTGATGTAGCCGCCGACGTCCTCGATCGCCTCGGCGATCTGCAGCGCGCTGCGGGTCCTGGTGCCCTTGAACGCCATGTGTTCGAGGAAATGCGCGATGCCGTTCTGTTCGGGCCGTTCATGCCGCCCGCCGGCGGTCACCCAGATACCGATGGAGGCGGATTGCAGCCCCGGCATGTGTTCGGTGACGATGCGAAAGCCGTTGGGCAAGGTGGTGAGGTTCACGGTCACGAGGGAATACGCTCCTGGATCAGGGTCTTGAGGTCAGCAAGGTCGTTGCGGGCGCGGGTCACGCGCTCGGGCCGGTCGAAAAGGTCGGCCATACGGTCGGGCAGGGGCGGGCGGAGGCCGCTGGCCTCTTCCACGGCGTCGGGGAATTTCGCCGGATGGGCGGTGGCGAGGGTGATCATCGGTACGCCCGGGTCGCGCTGTTCCTCGGCGACCTTCACGCCGATGGCGGAATGTGGGCAGAGCAGTTCGCCCATGGTCGCATGGGCCGCCTTGATCGTCGCCATGGTCTCGGCCTCGCTGGCGCGGCCCGAGGTGAAATGTTCGCGCAGGGCTTCGAGCGCGCCCTGGCTGACGTGGAAGCCGCCGCTCTTGAGTTCGTCCATCAGCTGCGCCACCGGCGTGCCATCGCGCCCGTAGGCGTCGAACAGCGCCCGTTCGAAGTTGGAGCTCACCTGGATGTCCATCGACGGGCTGATCGAGGGCGTGACCTCGTCCATGCGATAATCGCCGGTGCTCAGGCAGCGGTGCAGGATGTCGTTCTGGTTGGTTGCCACCACCAGCCGGTCGATGGGCAGCCCCATCTTCTTGGCGATGTAGCCCGCGAAAATGTCGCCGAAATTGCCCGTGGGCACGGTGAAGCTGACCTTGCGCTCGGGCGCGCCGAGGCTCGCCGCGGAGGAGAAGTAGTAGACCACCTGCGCCAGCACCCGGGCCCAGTTGATGCTGTTGACGCCCGCCAGCCTCACACTGTCGCGAAACGCGAAATCGTTGAACATGTCCTTGAGCCGCGCCTGGCAGTCGTCGAAATGCCCGTCCATGGCGACCGCGTGTACGTTCTCTTCGACCGGCGTGGTCATCTGGCGCCGCTGCACCTCGCTGACGCGGCCATGCGGGTAGAGGATGAAGACATCGACCGCGTCGAGCCCCCGGAACGCCTCGATGGCCGCCGACCCGGTGTCGCCCGAGGTCGCACCGACGATGGTCACCCGCTCGCCGCGCCGGGTCAGCGCCTCTTCGAAGAGCTGCCCGATCAGCTGCATGGCGAAGTCCTTGAAGGCCAGCGTCGGCCCGTGGAACAGTTCGAGCAGGAAGTGTCCCGGCGCCAGCTGCACCAGCGGGGCGCGGGCGCCGTGGCCGAAACCGGCATAGCCCTTGGCGATGAGATCGGCGAATACCTCGTCGGTGAAGCCGTCGCCGACAAAGGGCCGCATCACCCGGAACGCGACCTCTTCGTAGCTCAGCCCGTGCAGCGCGCGGATGTCGCCGGGGGTCATCACCGGCACCTCTTCGGGCACGTAAAGCCCGCCGTCGCGCGCCAGCCCGGACAGCATCGCCTCTTCGAATGTCAGCGCCGGGGCGCGGCCCCGGGTCGAGATGTACTTCATGTCTCGTGTCTTTCCTTCGCGGATCGCTGGCGCCAGATCAGCGCGCCGGTCATCACCGCCCAGACGAGGGCCAGCGAGAACCAGGTGATCGCGTATTGCAGATGATCGTTGGGAATACCACTGGTGTCCACCGGCAGGGGATCGATGCGGGCATCGCCGGGGTCGACCTCGCGCGCCACGACCAGCAGCGGTTCGGTCTGCAGCGCCTCTGCCATCGCGCCGATGTCGCGGGCGAACCAGGTGTTGCCGGCGATGTCGTTCTCGGGCGTCGAGGAATTGCGGTCGTCGGGCCAGTGCAGGTTGCCGATCACCTCTGCCGGGCCGCCGTCAAAGCTGTCGTCGCCCTCTGCCACCGGCACGAAACCGCGGTCCAGCAACACCCGGCGCCCGCTGGTATCGAAAGCCGAGACCAGCCGGTAGCCTGCGCCCACCACCTTTTGCGACACCAGCACACGGAGCACCTCGTCGCCGATCACGCCGTCGAGCGCGACGGGCTGATACCGCTGTGCCTCCGGATCGACCAGCACCGGCAGGGGCTCGGGCGCGCCGCCGATGCGCGCTTCGATCTCGGCCAGCACGCCTTCCTTCCACGCCAGCCGGTCCAGCTGCCAGAAGCCGAGCCAGAGCAGGATCGCGATGCCGGCGAGGCCGAAGATCAAGGGTGCCAGAATGCGTTTCACCACCAACGGGTCCCGTGTTGCGGATGCGCGCCTGCCTTAGCCCGGCAATGCATCGGTCTTCAACTCAAATGCGCTGTCGCCTCACACCGCGCGGCGCGCTTGCGCTTCTCCGGTTTTCAATAACCCTCGGGGGAGTCGCGGCCTGCCGCGACGGGGGCAGAGCCCCCGAAATGCAAAACGCCCGCCATGAAGCGGGCGTTTGCGAAATTTGGACCTGAGAAGTCTCAGCCGCCCCAGACATAGACTGCGGCGAAGAGGAACAGCCACACCACGTCGACGAAGTGCCAGTACCACGCCGCCGCCTCGAAACCGACGTGCTTGTTCGGGGTGAAGTGCCCCTTCATCAGGCGCAGCAGGCAGACCAGCAGGAAGATCGTGCCGATGATCACATGCGCGCCGTGAAAGCCCGTCGCCATGAAGAAGTTGGCGCCGTAGATGTTGCCGGAGAAGCCGAAGGCCGCGTGGCTGTATTCATAGGCCTGGAAGCCGGTGAAGAGCACGCCCAGCAGGATCGCGAGGATCAGGCCGTTCTTCATGTCGCGGCGGTTGTTCTCGTGCACCAGCGCGTGGTGCGCCCATGTGGCCGCAGCCCCCGAGCAGAGCAGGATCAGCGTGTTGATCAGCGGCAGGTGCCAGGGGTCGAAGGTCTCGATCCCCGCCGGCGGCCAGACGCCGTCGATCGCTGGGCTGTCCGGGCCCATGGGGTAGAGCGCATGTTTGAAGAAGCTCCAGAACCAGGCGAAGAAGAACATCACCTCGGACATGATGAAGAGGATGAAGCCGTACTTCAGCCCGATCTGCACGACGGGGGTGTGATCGCCCACCTGGCTTTCGTTCACCACTTCGGCCCACCAGCCGAACATCACGTAAAGCGTGCCCACGAAGCCGATCAGAAGCATCCACGGCCCGCTGCCGTGGAAGAACAGCACCGCGCCGAAAAGCATGACGAACCCGGCCAGCGCCCCCAGCAGGGGCCAGATGGAGGGGTTCAGAATGTGGTAGTCGTGGTTCTTTGCATGCGCCATCTTTGGTCCCTCGTTGGATAGGCGTTAGTTGACGGAGGTGTCCGCGTCGGTGTCAAGAGCGGCCTGCGCGTCCTCGGGCAGGTCGATCTCGTAGAAGGTGTAGGAGAGCGTGATCTCCTTGATGTACTTGGCGTCGCGGTCGGTGGCGATCTCGGGATCGACGAAGAAGTTCACCGGCATCTCGACCCGTTCGCCGGGCATCAGCACCTGCTCGGTGAAGCAGAAGCACTGGACCTTGTTGAAAAAGCCGCCCGCCTCGTAGGGGGTGACGTTGTAAGAGGCCTGTCCCGCGATCGGCTTGTCGGTGGGGTTGTAGGCTTCGTAGAAGGCCAGCCCGTCCTCGCCGATCTTCATGGTCATGGTACGTTCCATGGGCTTGAATTCCCAGGCCATGCCCTTTTCGACATTGCCGTCGAAGCGCACGGTGATCTCGCGGTCGAGCACGGTGTCGCTGCCGGTTTCCGCCACCTGCGTGACGCCGCCAAAGCCGGTCACGCGGCAGAACCAGTCGTAGAACGGGACCGAGGCCCAGGCCAACGCGCCCATGGTCACGACGACGCTGGCAAGCTGCACAACGGTCTTGGTCTTGGGATCCATCGCCATCAGTTGCTCTCCGATACGGATGCGCGCACGGGTTCGTAATCGCCCCGCGTCACCTTGACGACCGTCAGGCCGAAGATGATCGCGATGAACCCGACGAGGATCAGGCCCACGCCCAGGTTGCGTCCGAACCGGCGCTTGTGAAGCTCGTGTGTGCGGCCAAGGCTCATGCCCAGAGCCCCAGCCCGAGGCCGGCAAAGCCCAGCCGCGTCAGCGCCGCTTCGATCAGGATCGCGCCGAAGTGTGCAAAGAGGTAGAGCAGGGACAGCTTGAAAAAGGCTTTCTCGGCCTTGAAGTTGTCTGCCTCGGAGGCGTCCTCATCGCGGCGCCAGATGTCGACGGCCCCCTTGACGAAGAGCACGTTCAGAACCAGCGCCACGACCAGGTAGATCGGCCCGCCGACCGAGGTGAAGGCGGTGGCGATGGCCAGTGCGGCCAGCAGCAGCGTGTAGACCAGGATGTGGTTGCGGGTCGACCGGCGGCCGTGGGTCACGGTCAGCATCGGCACGCCCGCATGGTCGTAATCCTTGCGCATGAAAAGCGCCAGCGCCCAGAAATGCGGCGGGGTCCACATGAAGGTCAGGCAGAACATCAGAACCGACTCGACCGAGATGCCGCCGGTTGCCGCCGCCCAGCCGATCATCGGGGGGAAAGCGCCCGCGGCGCCGCCGATGACGATGTTCTGCGGGGTCCAGCGCTTCAGCCACATGGTGTAGATCGCCACGTAGAAGAAGATCGTGAAGGCCAGAAGCCCGCCAGCGACCCAGTTGGTCGCAAGACCGAGGAAGACAACCGAGAAGCCCGACAGGAACAGGCCGATGGCCAGCGCCTCGTCGCCGGTGACCCGGCCCGAGGGAATCGGGCGGCGGCGGGTGCGGGTCATCACTGCGTCGATATCCGCATCCCACCACATGTTCAGCGCCCCCGAGGCGCCGCCGCCGACGGCGATGAAGAGAATCGCGCAGAAGGCGACGAAGGGATGCACGGCGCCCGGCGCCGCCAGCAGACCGACCAGCGCCGTGAAGACCACAAGCGTCATGACCCGCGGCTTGAGCAGGGCGAAGTAGTCGCCGAACTGCGCCTCGCCGTCGAATCCTGCCTGCTGAATGCTTGCGTCGGTCATGGTCGGTCCTTGGTCAGTCGACGGGGCCGCATCGCTGCGCCCCCGCGTTTCAGGTCAGCGTCGGTGTCAGCGCGACGCGACGTCGTAGCTTTGCGGGGTGCCGGCGTATTCCTCGATCGCCCCCTCGAGCCATTGCTCGTATTCCTCTTCGCTCACCACCTTGACGGTGATCGGCATGTAGGCATGCGCCTGGCCGCAGAGCTCGGAGCACTGGCCGAAATACACGCCTTCCTGCTCGGCCTTGAACCAGAGCTGGGCGAGGCGGCCCGGCACGCCGTCCTGCTTCACGCCGAAGGCGGGGATGGTCCAGCTGTGGATCACGTCTCCACCGGTCACCTGGATCACCACGGTCTTGTTCACCGGCACGACCACGGCGGTGTCGGTGGCCAGCAGCCATTCGTCCTCGGAATAGCCGGCCTCTTCGAGCTGCGCCACGACCTCGTCGGTCTTGCGGTTCTCGCCGCCGGTGGCGGGCGAACCGATCATGTAGCTGTCGAAGGCGAAATCGTGGTCGACATATTCATAGCCCCAGTACCACTGGTAACCGGTCGCCTTGATGGTCACGTCGGCGGTAGGGATCTCCTGCTGCTTGAACAGCACGGGCAGGGAGAAGGCGCCGATGAAGACCAGGATGACGATCGGGATCACCGTCCAGGCCACTTCGACGGGCGAATTGTGGGTGAAGGACGCGGGCGTCTTGTTGGCCTTCTGGTTGTAGCGCACGATGCACCAGCCCAGCAGCGCCACCACAAAGGCTGTGATGGCGAAGATGATGATGTTCACCATCCCGTCGAGCCAGTGAATGTCGCGGGCCAGTTCCGTCACCGCGGGCTGAAAGCCCATGGCGCCGTCGGTCGGACGACCGATGATCTCGAGCCCGTCCTGTGCCAGCGCGGGAGTGGCGGCGAGGGCGCCCGAAAGGCCCGTCAGCATCGTTTTAAGTCGCATGTGTCACCCTGATCGGTTGCGGTTGTTCTGTCGGCGGTCGGGGCGGCGCAGGCCGGTTCTGTGGTGCGCGGACGCGGTGCCCCATTGAGTTGCTGTCGCTTAAAACCATATTCTGCGAGGCAGATAAAGATTATTGCTTGCGGCAAACGGACGCTTGCCCTCCAAAAGTATGAGGCCCCTCCTTCATGACCGACACCCCCTTCCGCCCGTTCGAGACCGCGCTCGACCGCGGTCAAAGCCTTGCTATCCTGCGTGAAACCCTTGCAGGCGCGGATGATGGCGAGCTGTTCCTCGAACGCCGGCGGTCCGAGGGGCTGCTGCTGGACGACGGCCGGGTGAAGACGGCAAATTACGACGCATCCGAAGGATTCGGCCTGCGCGCCGTGCGCGGAGAGGTGGCCGGATACGCCCATTCCACCGATCTGAGCGAATCTGCCCTGCGGCGCGCGGCACAGACGGCACGGCTGGCGGTGGGCGACGGCGGCGGTGTATTGGCCGATGCACCGGCGCGCACGAACCGCACACTCTATACCGACGCCGACCCCATCGCCGGGCAGGCCTTTGCGGTCAAGATCGACACCCTGCGCGAGATCGACGCCTTCTGCCGCGACCTTGATCCGCGCGTGGTGCAGGTCACCGCCTCCATCGCGGCCTCGCTGCAGGAGGTCGCCATCCTGCGCGCCGATGATACGCTGGTCACCGACGTGCGGCCGATGACCCGTGTGAACGTCTCGGTGATCGTCGAAGAGGACGGCCGCCGCGAATCGGGGTCCGCCGGCGGCGGCGGGCGGGTCGCGCTCGACGGGCTGCTGACGCCCGAGGACTGGCAGGGCAAGGCGCGCGAGGCGCTGCGCATCGCGCTGGTGAACCTGCGCGCCGAACCCGCGCCGGCGGGCGTCATGGACATCGTGCTGGGCCCGGGCTGGCCCGGCATCCTGCTGCACGAGGCGGTGGGTCACGGGCTCGAGGGTGATTTCAACCGCAAGGGCGCCTCGGCCTTTGCCGGGCTGATGGGGCAGCGTGTGGCGGCGCCCGGCGTGACGGTTCTGGACGACGGCACGATCCCCGACCGGCGCGGGTCGATCACCGTCGACGACGAGGGCACGCCCTCGGGCAAGAACGTGCTGATCGAGGACGGCATCCTCGTGGGCTACATGCAGGACCGCCAGAATGCGCGGCTGATGGGCGTGGCGCCCACCGGCAACGGGCGGCGGCAGAGCCACGCCCATGCGCCGATGCCGCGCATGACCAACACCTACATGCTCGGCGGCGACGCCGATCCCAAGGACATGTTGGCCGAGCTGAAGGACGGGATCTATGCCGTGGGCTTCGGCGGCGGCCAGGTCGACATCACCAACGGCAAGTTCGTCTTTTCCTGCACCGAGGCCTACCGCGTGAAGGACGGCAAGGTGGGCCACGCGGTCAAGGGGGCCACGCTGATCGGCGACGGCGCCACGGCGCTGCAGCAGATCCGCGCGCTGGGCAACGACATGGCGCTGGATCCGGGCATGGGCAACTGCGGCAAGCAGGGCCAGTGGGTGCCGGTGGGCGTGGGCCAGCCGTCGGTGATGATCGGCGGGCTCACGGTGGGCGGCGCGCAGGCCGGGTGAACGCGGCGGCGCCGGAATTCCCGAGAATTCCGGACCGTTTTCCTCGAGGAAAACGACGCGCACCACCGCCGGAACCTGGCGGCCCGGACATCTCGAGATGTCCGGTTCGTTTTTCTCGAGAAAAACGCGGCCCGCGGAGAGGTGTGTCTTTCTGTTGTTCCGTTCACCGCTCGTTAACCGGATATGTCCTATCCAGGGTTTGCAAGCGACGGAGTCAGGATGGCCGCGGATAACCAATCTTCCACTCACCCCTTACTCCCACCCACCTCGGAAGACGTGCGGTTCGACTGGCTTCGTCTCTTGCGCTCGCGCCGCGTCGGCATTTCCACCTTCTACCGCCTGATGGCCGAACACGGCAGCGCCGCCGCGGCACTCGCGGCCTTGCCGGATATCGCTGCCGCCGCGGGTGTCTCGGGCTACGAGACCTGCCCCGAGGGCGTCGTTGCCGCCGAACTCAAGGCGGGCCGGCAGGCCCGCGCCCGGCTGCTCTGCCGCGGTGACCCGGATTATCCCGCGGCGCTGCTCGACCTCGAAGACGCGCCGCCACTGCTCTGGGCGATGGGCGAGGCAGGCGTGACGTCCCGTCCGATGGTGGCGCTTGTCGGCGCGCGCAACGCCTCGTCGCTGGGGCTGCGCATGGCGAAATCCCTGGCCCGCGGGTTGGGAGAGGCGGGATGCGTCGTTGTCTCGGGCCTGGCGCGCGGGATCGACGCCGCGGCCCACGGCGCCAGTCTTGGCACCGGGACGCTGGCGGTCATGGGCGGCGGGGTGGACGTGTTATATCCTTCGGAAAATGCCGGGCTGGCAGAGGATATCGTGCGGGCGGGCGGTCTGCGGCTCAGCGAACAGCCCATGGGTCTGGCGCCGCAGGCACGGCACTTTCCGGCGCGCAACCGCCTGATCTCGGGCCTCGCGCAGGCGGTCGTGGTGGTCGAAGCGGCGCCGAAATCCGGCTCGCTCATCACCGCCCGCTGCGCGCTCGACCAGGGTCGCGAGGTGCTGGCGGTGCCGGGACACCCGTTCGATTCGCGCGCTGCGGGTTGCAACATGCTCTTGCGCGACGGCGCGCGGCTGGTCCGCAACGCCGAGGATGTGCTGGAATCGCTGCCCGACCGCGCGCCAGCCGCCACCGGGACGCAACCGGCGCTGGACCTGCCGCCGCCCGCCAGCGTCGCGCCCGTCCGGACCGGCCAGCCCGTCCCGAACGCCCAGCCGGCACGGGACCGCCGCAGTCCAGCCGAAACCTTCGACCTGCACCGCCAGATTCTTGCGCGGCTCGGGCCGTCGCCCCTGGCGGAAGATCAGCTGATCCGCGACATCGCCGCCGCGCCCGAGCAACTCGGCTCTGCCCTGGTCGACCTGGAGCTCGAGGGCCGGATCGCGCGGCAGCCCGGAGGGTTACTGGCGAAACTCTCCTGACGCCGGGCCCCGGTGCCCGGTCCGGCGCGCGCGGCGGCGCCGCCCGCGCCGCTGTCGGCACGGCCGCAGCCATGCCGATCCTTGGCCATTTCAGGCGCGGAGACCCGCCTGCCACGACCCGCGTTACGGCCTGGAATGCCGGCCCGACGCGGCCGCCGCCGGCGGCGCGTCAGCCCCGCGGCCAGACCTTGGCACCGGGGCATCACGGGCCGGTGTGATTGACAATTCCCCCTTGCACCCCACATGGCTGAGCGCCATACGCGCCTTGTAGCCAGCCTCGAAAGGGTCCGTTTTCATGCCAGTCGTCGTTGTCGAATCCCCGGCCAAAGCCAAGACAATCAACAAGTATCTGGGCGCGGGCTACACGGTTCTGGCATCCTACGGTCACGTCCGCGACCTGCCGCCCAAGGACGGATCCGTCGATACCGAGAACGGATTCGACATGACCTGGGAGATCGCCAACGACAGTCGCAAGCACGTTTCGGCCATCGCCGAGGCGCTTAAATCCGACAACGCCCTGATCCTCGCCACCGACCCCGACCGCGAGGGCGAGGCGATCAGCTGGCACCTGAAAGAGGCGCTGACCAAGCGCCGGTCGATCAAGAAGGATACCGAAGTCAGCCGCGTGACTTTCAACGCCATCACCAAGCAGGCGGTGACCGAGGCGATGGCCAATCCGCGCGACATCGACGCGCCGCTGGTCGAAGCCTATCTCGCGCGCCGTGCGCTCGATTACCTGGTCGGTTTCAACCTCAGCCCGGTCCTGTGGCGCAAACTGCCTGGGGCCAAGTCGGCCGGCCGCGTGCAATCGGTCTGCCTGCGGCTCATCGTCGAGCGCGAGATGGAGATCGAGGCGTTCGATCCCCGTGAATACTGGCAGGTCAAGGCGCAGTTCGCGACGCCGCGCGGCCAGGAATACGAGGCACGTCTGACGATGCTGGCGGGCAAGAAGCTCGACCGCTTCGACCTGGAAAACCGCACCCAGGCCGATCTTGCCGTGCAGGCGGTCACCAGCCGCGATCTGACGGTCACCAGCGTCGAGGCAAAGCCCGCGAGCCGCAACCCCTCGGCGCCTTTCATGACCTCGACCCTGCAGCAGGAGGCCAGCCGCAAGTTCGGCATGGGCGCCAAGATCTGCATGTCCACGGCTCAGCGGCTCTACGAGGCCGGGCACATCACCTACATGCGGACCGACGGCATCGACATGGCCCCCGAAGCCGTGCAGGAGGCCCGCGCCGCGATCAAGGACCGGTACGGCGACAAGTACGTGCCGGGCAGTCCGCGCATCTACAAGAACAAGGCCAAGAACGCGCAGGAAGCGCATGAATGCATCCGCCCCACCGACATGGCCAAGGATGCAGAGGCGCTGAAGCTGCGCGATGCGGATCAGCGCAAGCTCTACGATCTGATCTGGAAGCGCACGCTGGCCTGCCAGATGGAGGCGGCGCGGCTGGAACGCACCACGGTCGAGATCGGCAGCCGCGACGGCCAGGTCGGGCTGCGCGCCACCGGCCAGGTTGTGCTCTTCGACGGATTCCTAAAGATCTACGAAGAAGGCCGCGACGAGCCGCTGGACGAGGATGACAAGCGCCTGCCGCAGATCAGCGAGGGCGAGCCGGCGAAGTTCGGCAAGACCGGGCTGCGCGCCGAGTACGAGAAGGCCGCGACCCGGTCCGACGACGTGGTCGAGGCCAAGGACAGCGCCGCCGCCGTGCTGTCGGACAATGCCGCCGTGCTTGCCACTCAGTCCCACACCCAGCCGCCGCCGCGCTACACCGAGGCGACTCTGGTCAAGAAGATGGAAGAGCTGGGCATCGGCCGCCCCTCGACCTATGCCAGCGTGATCACCACGATCCAGGACCGCGAATATGTCCGCAAGGACAAGAACCGCCTGTTTCCCGAGGACAAGGGCCGGATCGTCACGATCTTCCTGCTGAACTTCTTCAAGCGTTACATCGAGTACGATTTCACCGCGGCGCTCGAGGACGAGCTTGACGACGTGAGCGCCGGGTCCAAGGACTACAAGGACCTGCTCGGCCGGTTCTGGCGAGATTTTTCCGCGGCCATCGCCGAAACCTCGGACCTGCGCATCGCCGAAGTGCTCGACGTGCTGGACGACGCGCTGGCGCCGCAGCTCTATCCGCCGCGCGAGGACGGGTCCGACCCGCGCATCTGCCCGCTTTGCGGCGAGGGCCGGCTGCACCTCAAGACCTCGCGGACCGGCGGGTTCGTCGGATGCGGCAACTATCCCGAATGCCGCTACACCCGGCCCATCGGCGGCGACGCCGCCGAAGCCGAGGATCGCGTTCTGGGCGAGGACCAGGGCGACGAGATTTCCCTGCGCACCGGCCGGTTCGGGCCTTACGTGCAGCGCGGCGAGGCGACCGAGGAGAACAAGAAGCCCAAGCGCGCCAGCCTGCCCAAGGGCTGGCAGGCCGAGGACATGACGCTGGAAAAGGCGCTGACCCTGCTCAGCCTGCCGCGGCACATCGGCATGCATCCCGACGGCGGCGAGGTGAAAACGAACTTCGGCCGTTTCGGTCCTTACATCATGCACCAGCTGCCCGACGAGCCGAAGCCGGTCTATGCCAACCTCAAGGA
>Ga0114905_1001361_pt1 | contig 13563 bp, 6 predicted proteins | sample MalvireepMed_b05_FD_83499 | JGI IMG/M metagenome (GOLD analysis project Ga0114905, IMG submission 83499) | Marine viral communities from the Global Malaspina Expedition - Malaspina viral metaG DeepMed_b05 | ecosystem: Environmental > Aquatic > Marine > Oceanic | place: Mediterranean Sea...
ATGCGGTTGACCGAGGCGCCGCGATAGCCGCGCTCGTTGATCATCACGGTCGCGGCGCGCAGGAAGGCCTCGTTCTGCGTCGCATCGTCGTCTTCCCCCGTCCGCCAGCCGCCCGTCAGCGGTTCGGGTTCGAACCGGCCGCGCTGCGCCGGCAGGCCATGCGCCAGGACGTCGAACAGCCTTTCCTCGATGCGCGCGAAATCGAGCACCGAATAGCGGATCGACCACACCGGCCACCACATCACCGCTTCGAGCAGGATATGCGCGCGCGCCGAAAACAGCGCGCGTTCGGCGTTGTCGTGCCATTCGCCGAAGAAACGCCGCACCAGATCGACCACGCGCAGGTAATGCGCCATCAGCGGATCCTGCACTTCGGGATCGAGCGTGCGGATTTCCGACAGCGCCACTGTCAGCCCGCGTTCGCCCGCGCGGATACGCTTCCTCAGCTCGACATGCGCAGCGATGAAATGGCGCAGCCGCGCGGCGGGATCGGCCTGCGACAGCGCATCGCGCGCAATGTCTTCCATCAACGTCAGCGTCTGGTCGTATACGGCAACGACTAGCTGTTCCTTGCGCGGGAAGTAATAGGTGACGCTGGTGGCGTTGAGCCCGATTGCGCGCGCCACTTCGGCCAGCGTGGTCGCCTGGACCCCGACCTCGTTTATCAACACCGCCGCGGCATGGACGATCGCTTCGCGCTTCTCGCCGAACTTGCGGGTCGCCGCTGGCCGGATCATGCGAAGAATGCACCCAGATCCTTCTTGAGGATCTTGCCGTTGGCATTGCGCGGCAGCGTGTCCTGCACGAAGGCGATGCGCACCGGCACCTTGAACTTGGCAAGACGCGCGGCGACCCATTCGCGCAATTCGTCCTCGGTAGCGGACATGCCGGGGGCGAGGTGCACGACCGCCGCGGGTTCTTCGCCCAGTGTCGGATGCGCGATCGCCACCAGCGCGGCATCGGTCACCGCGGGGTGATCGTAGAGCACGTTCTCGACTTCGGAGGAGTAGATGTTTTCGCCCCCGCGGATGATCATGTCTTTGGCCCGGTCGACGATGTAGCACCAGCCTTCCTCGTCCAGCCGCGCCAGATCGCCCGTGCGGACCCAGCCATCGACGAATGTTTCGGCGGTCGCCTCGGGCCGGTTCCAGTAGCCCTTCACCACCATCGGACCGCGCGCCCACAGCTCGCCCACTTCGCCCACCGGCAGTTCGGTAACGCCGTCATCTCCCACGATCTTGAGATCGGCCACCGCGACGGGCGGGCCGCAGCTGTCGGGCCGGTTGAGGTAATCCTCGCTCGAATGGCCGGTCACCGTGGCCATGGTCTCGGTCATACCCCAGCCATTGGCCGGCAGCGCACCGAATTCCTCGTGGATCTTGCGGACCAGTTCGGGGGCCGCCGGGGCGCCGCCATAAGCCACCGCCTCGAGGCTGGAGAGGTCGTAATTCGCGCGTTCGGGATGCTCGAGCAATTGCCAGGCGATTGTCGGAACGCCGCCGGTCAGATTGACCTTCTCCCGCTCGATCAACTGGAACGCCTTAACCGGGTCCCATTTGTGCATGAACACCATGGTGTGCCCGGCCACGACATAGCCCATCAGGCCCGCCGAACAGGCGGTGACGTGAAACAGCGGAATGACGGTCAGGCCGACCTTCTGCACCGGCGCCGGCGGTTCCTCGCCGCGGCGCAGGAAGGCGATCGCCCCATTGTATGCGCTCGACATGATGTTGGTGCACAGATTGCGATGCGTACCGAGCGCGCCCTTGGGCTGGCCGGTGGTGCCGCTGGTGTAGAAGATCGTCGCTTCGTCTTCGGGATCGATGTCCACCTGGGGCAGCTCGGCGGAAGGAAGCGCTGCATAATCCTTGGGCGTTCCGAGGAGGTCTTCAAGCTGCTCCGCCCCTTCCAGTGGCGCATCGCTGCGCGATACGAGAGCATGTTCAAGATCGGGCAGCTCGCCGCGGTGCGGGGCGATACGCTCCCAGCGTTCGGCGTCGCACACCAGCAGCTTGGCGCCCGAATTAGCGAGGCCGAAAGCGAGCTCGGGGCCCGTCCACCAGGCATTGAGCGGCACGCAGATCGCGCCGATCGTGGTCGCGGCGAAAAACGCGACCGGCCATTCGGGCAGATTGCGCATCGCCAGCGCCACGCGGTCGCCTTTCGCCACGCCGCGCTCGCGAAGTTCGGCAGCCATTCGCGCGACTGCGCGGAACCACGCTTCATAAGTGACGCGCTCGTCCTCGTAGATGGCGAACAGCCGGTCCCCGTGGGTGCGTGCGGCCATCGCCACCTGGCGCATGTTGGTGGGCGCGTGCTTCCACACGCGGGTGGGCACGCCGCGAATGTCGATCGTCTCCATTTCGAAGCGTTCGCCCGGTGCGGTGAGGCGGTCGCGGCATTCGGCCCGCGACATGGCCGGCCAGCCGGCCGGTGGCACGAATCCGATTTCGTGCGCGAGATTATTCATGGCTCTCCCCTTCCCGCCTCTGTGGGCGAGTCTCCAACTCTCTCAAACAATCGGTCTAACCCCGCGGGGCCGCGTCGCGCAAGTCGCCTTCGAAGCAAAGGTATGAGGGTGGCAAGAACAGATGAAATCGCTATTCAGGCAAAACCGAAGCATAGGTATGTGCGGAGAGGAGATCAGGATGTTCGATCTGGCAGATGCCGGAGAGCTGGGATTCGACGCTGACAGGCTGGCTCGAATCGCGCCCTTCCTCAGCGACGCCTATATTGCGAACGGGCGTCTGCCCAATGCGCAGCTGGTGGTCGCGCGCGATGGCCGGCCGGTCCATTACACCAGTCTCGGCAAAATGGGCGACGACGGGCGCGAACTGCGCGACGACGCGCTGTTCCGCATCGCCAGCATGACCAAGCCGGTCGCTTCGGTGGCCTTCATGCAGCTGGTCGAACAGTGCAAGGTCGCGCTTGAGGAACCGGTCACGCGCGTGTTTCCCGAATTCGCCGACCTCTCACTTTATGCGGGCGGCGGCGGTTCGATCCCCTTCGCGCCGGGCACCCCTGCGCCGCCGATGCGCTTCGTCGATTTGCTGACGCATATGTCGGGCCTCACCTACGGCCTGCAGAACCGCACCAATATCGACGCGGTCTATCGCGAGAACAATTTCGACTTCGCGCGCAATCACCTCGACAGCGACGCCTACATCGAGAAGCTGGCGCAGCTGCCGCTCGAATTCGCGCCCGGCCAAGGATGGAATTATTCGGTGTCGACCGATGTGCTGGGGATTGCGGTCGAGCGGATCAGCGGCATGCGCCTGGGCGACTATTTCGAGCAGCATATCTTCGGCCCGCTGGGGATGAAGGATACGCGCTTCGGGGTCGCCGAAGGCCAGGCGGACCGGCTGGTCGATGCCTATGCCTATCGGCCCGGCAAGCCCCCTAAAATGATCGACGCCGGGGCCACCAGCAAACTCAACCGAGCCGGTACCTTCGACAGTGGCGGCGGCGGACTGGTCGGCAGCATTGCCGATTACCACCGCTTCGCCACGATGCTGCTCAACGGCGGCGAGCTCGACGGCGCGCGGATACTCAGCCCGAAGACCGTGCGGCTGATGCGCACCAACCACCTGCCCGGCGGGGCCGACCTTACCGAGATGTCGAGCAGTCTGTTTTCCGAAGCCAACAATGCCGGCACCGGGTTCGGCCTGGGCTTTGCGATGGTGATCGACCCGGCGAAGACGCTGATGCCGTCGAGCCTGGGCGAATTCTACTGGGGCGGCGCCTATTCGACCGCCTTCTTCGTCGATCCGGTCGAACGGATCACCATGGTTTTCATGACGCAGGTCTATCCTTCGTCGACCTATCCCATCCGGCGGCAGCTCAAGACGCTGATCTATTCCGCCCTCACCCAATCCCACGCCTGAGGAGAAACCGATGACGTCCCCCATTCGCACCGAACGCCATGACAATGTCCTGGTGGTCATTTCCGACAATCCGCCGGTCAACGCGCTGGGCCAGGCCGTCCGCGCCGGGCTGAAGGACGCGATCGAGGAAGCGCTGGCGGACGATGGCGTCGAGGCGGTGGTCATCCGCTGCGACGGGCAGACCTTCTTCGCCGGGGCGGACATCACCGAATTCGGCAAGCCGCCGGTCGGGCCCAACCTGCCCGAAACGCTCGACGCGATGGAAGCGAGCGACAAGCCGGTCGTGGCCGCGATCCACGGTACCGCGCTGGGCGGTGGGTGCGAAGTCGCGCTGGCCTGCCACTACCGCGTCGCGGTGCCCAGCGCCAAGATGGGGCTGCCAGAAGTGAAGCTCGGGCTGATCCCCGGGGCTGCGGGGACGCAGCGCCTCCCGCGCCTGATCGGCGCCGAAGCCGCGCTGCCGCTGGTCGTGGGCGGCAATCCGATCCCTGCCAAGAAGGCCGAGGCGATCGGCCTGCTCGATGCGCTCGTAGGCGAAGACAGTCTCGAAGCCGATGCGATCGCTTTCGCCAGGTCGAAGATCGGCCAGCCGGTGCCGCGTTCGTCGGAAGGCAAGGCCAATGAGGACGGCTTGCGCGATCCCGACCTGTTCGACCGTTTCCGCGCCTCGCAGGCGCGCAAGATCCGCGGCTTCGACGCACCCAATGCCGCCATCGAGGCGGTCAAGGCCGCCGGGCAGATGTCCTATACCGACGGGGTGAAGAAGGAACGCGAGCTGTTCACCGAGCTCATGACCGGCACGCAGAGCGCGGCCATGCGCCATTATTTCTTCGCCGAACGCGCTGCGAACAAGATCGACGACGTGCCCAAGGACACGCAGCTCATCCCGATCAAGAAGGTCGGCGTGATCGGCGCCGGCACGATGGGCGGCGGCATCGCGATGAACTTCCTGTCGGCCGGCATCCCCGTGACGATCCTCGAGATGGCGCAGGACGCGCTCGATCGCGGCACCGGGATCATCCGCAAGAATTACGAAGCGACCGCGAAGAAAGGCCGCATGTCGCCCGAGCAGGTCGAGCAAGCGATGGGCCTGCTGACCCCGACGCTGGCCTATGAAGACCTCGCCGATTGCGACCTGGTGATCGAGGCCGTCTTCGAGGATATGAAGGTCAAGAAAGAGGTGTTCTCGAAGCTCGACGAGGTGGTCAAGCAGGGTGCGATCCTGGCCTCGAACACCAGCTATCTCGATGTCGACGAGATCGCCACGGCAACACAGCGGCCGGGCTATGTGGTGGGGCTCCACTTCTTCTCGCCGGCGAATATCATGAAGCTGCTCGAGGTCGTCCGCGGCAAGGAAACACGGCACGATGTGCTGGCCACGGTGATGAAGCTGTCGAAGAAGATCGGCAAGGTCGCGGCGGTGTCGGGCGTGTGTCCCGGCTTCATCGGCAACCGCATGCTGTCGAAGCGGCAGGAACAGGCGAACGAACTGCTGATGGAAGGCGCCAATTACTGGGAAGTCGATGACGTCCTGCTCGACTTCGGCTTTCCGATGGGCCCGTTCCAGATGGCCGACCTCGCCGGTATCGACATCGGCTGGCACCGCGATCCGAGCAAGGTGACCACCATCCGCGAAGCGCTGTGCGCGGCGGGACGGTTCGGGCAGAAGGCCGGCAAGGGGTTCTACGACTACGACGAGGCGCGCAACCGCACGCCGTCGGACGAGGTCAAGCAGATCATCGCCGATTTCGCGGCACAGGAGGGCAAGCCGCAGCGCGCGATTTCGAAAGACGAGATCCGCGAACGGCTGCTTTATCCGATGGTCAACGAGGGCGCCGAAATCCTCGATGAAGGCATGGCGCAGCGCGCCAGCGACATCGACGTGGTGTGGATCAACGGTTATGGCTGGCCGCTCTACACCGGCGGACCGATGTTCTGGGCGCAGACGATCGGGCTGGATACGGTGGTCGCCGGGCTGGAGCAGCACGGACTGCCGGTGAGCGACTATCTGCGCGCGCGAGCCGAAGACAGCGGAAAGTTCGCCTGACCTTCATCTAATCTGCGACATAATTGAAACGCCGGTATGGAAATCGGTCGAACGGTGAAGTCGTTCGTCCGCTGCGCCTTGACAGCGCCCGCCATGCCGGTTTGAACTGCAAAAAAACAACAAATGGGCCCGGTGTGTGCCGGGCCCGGTGAGAGGAGAAAAAATGAGTAAATTCGGTTTACGCCACCAATGCGCCTTCGGTGCCCTCGCCTGTGCGCTGGCGCTTACCCCGGCCATGGCCCAGGCGCAGGATGCGGCCACAAGTGTCGATGATACCGACCTAATCGACAATGCCGAAGTCGATGGCGGCAATGTCATCATCGTGCGCGCGCAGGGCCGCGAACAGGCGCTGTCCGACGTTCCGGTCGCGGTCTCGGCAGTGTCGGGCGAAATGCTCGAGAAATCGGGCGTGGCCGACATTCGCGACCTCAATCAGGTCGCGCCTTCGCTGCTGGTCTCCTCGACCGGTAACGAAGCCAATGGTTCAGCCCGTATTCGTGGCATTGGTACGGTCGGCGACAACCCCGGCCTCGAAAGCTCGGTCGCGGTCTTCGTCGACGGCGTCTATCGCTCGCGCTCGGGCAATGCGCTGTCCGAACTCGGACCGCTCGACCGGGTCGAGATCCTCCGCGGCCCGCAGGGCACGCTGGGCGGCCGCAACTCCTCGGCCGGCCTCATCAACATCTACACCGCCCCGCCCGAGTTCGAATTCTCGGGCTACGGCGCCTTCACCTATGGCAATTACGACGCGATCAAGGTCGAAGCCGGCATCAACGCGCCGCTGGGCGATACGGTCGCCGCGCGGATCGACGGCGTCTATTTCGAGCGCGACGGCTTCTACAACGATGTCGTCAACGATGTGCGGATCAACGACCGCGACCGCTATCTCGTGCGCGGCCAGCTGCTGTTCGAACCGACCAGCGATCTCAGCATCCGCCTCGTTGGCGATTATTCGAACAAGGACGAGGCGTGCTGCGCCGCAACCTTCGTCCAGCCCGAATTTGCGCCGCTCGCACGCGTTTCGCCCGGGCTCGACCGGTACAACCGCCCCGAAGGCGGCCCCGCCCTCACCAGCACCGCCAATCCGATCATCCCGATCCTGCTCGGGCTCGGGCAGGATCCACGCGGGCTGACGCAGTCGACTTTCAACCGCGATATCTACGTGTCTCCCGGCCGTTCCTACCAGGGCGAGACCGAAGACTGGGGCATTTCGGGCGAAGTGAACTGGAACTTCGGCGATGTGACGCTGACCTCGATCACCGGCTATCGCGAATATTCGAACTTCCAGGGTTCGGACACCGACTACACGCAGGTCGACCTGCTGTACCGTGCCCCCGGCCCCGATGCCGGCGCGCGTGAATTCAAGACCTTCACGCAGGAATTCCGCCTCAACGGCACGGCGTTCAACGACACGCTCGACTGGCTGATCGGCGCCTATTACGCCAATGAAAAGCTGGAAACGCGCGACAACCTGCGGTTCGGCAACGATTACGGCACTTTCGCCAACTGCCGTATCGCGCTGGCGATCAACTCGGCGCTGGCCAACCCGTCGGCCGACAACTGCTTGGGTGCCAATGTGGCGGCGCTGGACGGGACGCTTACCGGCACTCCGGCATTCGGACCGGCAACGCCGCTGATCATTGCCGGTATCAACAATCTGGCGCAGGTGCGCGATATCGGCAGCAATGGCGACCGGTACAACCAGACGAGCGAGAACTTCGCGGTCTTCACGCACAACATCGTCCACGTCACCGACACGGTCGATCTGACGCTTGGCCTTCGTTACACCAACGAAACCAAGGATTTCGACGCATCCTTCAGCAATGACAACGTGTTCTGCCCGCAGAGCCGCGCGCTGCTGGACGGCTTGCTCGTACCCACGGTCGATACAAATGGCGACGGTGTGCCCGACCTTGCCCCTCTGGGCGGTCTGGCAGCCGGCCTCATCGGCCTGTCGTGCCAGGGCAACTCGACTGCCGAACTCGACGGCGTGACGCTGTCGGACCAGCGCAAGGAAGACGAGTTCACCGGTACCGCGATCCTCAGCTGGAAGCCCGATCCCGACTGGATGGTCTACGGCTCCTACTCGAAGGGCTACAAGGCCGGCGGCTTCAACCTCGATCGCTCGGCGCTCGCTCTGCCGGTCGAATTCGACGCTGCCACTCTGGACCCCAGCGCGCTGCAGTTCGACGCCGAAACGGTCGATGCCTTCGAAGTGGGCGTGAAATATTCGGCCCGCGACTGGGGCTTCAGCGTTGCCGCGTTCCGCCAGGAGTTCTCCAACTTCCAGCTGAACACCTTCAACGGCACGGTCTTCCTGGTCCAGAACATCAATGGCTGTGACACCGATCTCGGCGGGGCCGATCGCGATGGCGACGGAACCACCGGAAGCTGCGCTGCCGAAAACGTCGCTCCGGGCGTGATCGCGCAGGGTGTCGAGTTCGAGGCATCGGTCAGCCCGATCCGCGACCTCACCATGACGATGGGTCTCACCTATGCCGATACCAGCTACGAGGACAATCTCGTGGGCCAGGACAACGGATCGCCGCTCGATCCCGCGCTGCGGCTGCTTCCGGGCGACAATCTGTCGAACGCCCCCGAAGTGACCGCCACCGCCTCGCTCAGCTGGACCCCGCCGATCGGCAATTCGGGTCTGTCGGGCCTGTTCTTCCTGAACGCCCGCACCACCGATGACTTCAACACCGGTTCGGACCTGCTGTACGGCAAGGAACAGGACGGGTTCACGCTGGTCAACGGCCGCGTCGGCATCACCGGTCCCGACCGTCGCTGGGGCGTCGAGCTGTGGGCGAACAATCTGTTCGACATCGACTACAGCCAGGTGGCCTTCAACACGCCGTTCGTTGCCGAGCAGCAGACCTATTCGGCCTTCCTCGCCGAACCGCGCACCTACGGCATCACGGTACGCGCAGGCTTCTGATCGCGTCACCGACCATGAACGGGGGCCCGGCATCACGCGATGCCGGGCCCCTTTTTTGTGCGTCGAGCACGGTCGGTGGAAAAATTTCGGGCCGTAGCAATCGCGCCGCTATGCCCGCGTAACTTAAAGAGTAATTTAGAATTATCGGTATGAGCCCAGGGCGACCGATTACAAAAGGAACTTGTTGCCGACTTGACATAAAGCGAAACTGCGCATTCTCTTTCGAGTGGAAGGTACGCGATAAAAAAGACGTACCTCCAAATGGAGAGGGACATGACCAGATTCACTTTACGCCACAGTTGCGCGCTGGGCGCGCTCGCCACTGCTGCGCTTTCGGCAACCCCGGCCCTGGCCCAGGCAGAGGTCGAGACCGCCGGAGCCGCGACGCAAAATGAAAACCGCATCGTCGTTACCGGATCCTATATTCGCGGGACGCCCGAAGACGCGGCGCTGCCGGTGGATGTCTTCACCGCCGACGACCTCGCCGAACAGGGCGTCGACAGCCCGCTCGAATTCATCAAGGAACTGCCCTCGGTCGGCGCATCGTTGGGCGATACAAACCAGTTTTCCACCGACGCACAGGGTTTCCAGGGCGTCGGCTCGCTCAACCTGCGCGGGCTCGGGCCGCAGCGCACGCTGGTGCTGCTCAACGGCAAGCGCACCATCCTCAGCCCCGGCGCGGGTTTCGTCGACACCCAGCTGATGCCGCTGTTCGCGCTCGAACGGATCGAATTGCTCAAGGACGGGGCCGGTTCGACCTACGGTTCGGATGCGATCGCGGGCGTCGCCAACTTCATCACCCGCTCGACCTTCACCGGTCTCGAAGTGCAGGGTGACTACAATTTCATCGACGGTTCCGACGACAATTACAGCCTGAGCGCACTGGCCGGTGTCGAGTTGGGCGACACGGGCAATTTCGTCTTCGGCGCCGGGTGGCAGCACCGCAGCGAACTCGGCACGCCGCAGCGCGACTTCGTCAACGTCGGTTACGAAACCAATCCCTCGGCCTATTCCGCGCTGGCGACCCCGGGGCTGTTCGCAGTCTCCTATCTCGATACGGGGACCGGCACGGTCAACACGCAGATCCGGCCCGACGCGGGCTGTACCGAACTGGGCGGAACGATCGATATTGGCCGCTGCTATTTCACCTATGTCCCCTTCGACAACATCACCGAGGACGAGGACCGCTACCAGGCCTTCGCCGAACTCACCGTCGACCTGAGCGATACGCTGCGCTTCCGCGCCGACGCGCTCTATTCGCGCAGCGAACTGACCTCGCTCAACTATTCGCCGGCATTCCCGCCGACGCAGGGGCCGCGCGGGTCGGGCTTCGTCAGCGCGTTCAGCACCTCGCCGAACAACCCCGGCGTGGCCGCTTTCCTCGACCAGGTCGGCCTGCCGCAGAGCTCGGCAACCGATCCGATCGTGGCCATCACCAACGTGCTGTACCGGCCGTTCGGCTTCCTCGGCAATCCGCGCGATCCCGACCGCGGCGCCGGCACCGGCAGCGCAATCAACGATGCCTACCGTTTCAGCGGCGGGCTGGAGTTCGCGCTGAGCGATACGCTGCGGCTCAATGTCGACGGCACCTTCTGGGAATCGAAGCGTGACTTCTACACCCCCGGGATCATCGGGTCGCGCCTGCAGGCGGCGCTGAACGGTTTTGGCGGTCCCGACTGCGATGGCACCACCCCGGGCGCAAATGGCTGCCAGTGGTTCAACCCCTTCGCCAACGCCGGTCCGGGCAATGGTTCGTTCAACATCGCCAACCCGTTCTACGTGCCGGGCAATGACAACAGCGAGGAACTGGTGGCGTGGCTGCAGGTCCCCAACGGCACGCGCGAAGAGGAATCGCAATTCGTCTTCGATTTCGTCCTGGCGGGCGAAACCGGGCTCACCTTCTCCGGGGGGCCGCTGGCCTTCGCCGTGGGCGCCCAGTTCCGCGACAATCGCTATACCAGCGATCCCTATAACGATGAATCGAACGTCGATGTGAACCCGTGTTTCATCGAAGGCGACCAGAGCTGCGTGGGCACGACCACCGAAGGGGTGGGCCCGTTCATCTTCCTCGGCGGTTCGCGCCCGGTGAAGCTGCAGCAGGACGTCTACGCGTTCTTCGCCGAAGTGAACGCGCCGATCACCGACCGGCTCGAACTGTCGGCGGCCGTCCGCTTCGAGGATTACGGCAGCCCGATCGGTTCGACGATCAATCCCAAGGGCTCGGCGCGCTTCGAAGTGACCGACTGGCTGACCCTGCGCGGATCGGTAGGGACCACCTTCCGCGGGCCGCTGGCATCGAACGTGTCGCCCAATTTCGTGACCGCGCTCGAAGGCTTCACCGCGGCAGGCGGCAATTACAAGTCGAAGGACATCTACGGCAACCCGACCGATCTCGATCCCGAAACCGCCTTCACCTACAATATCGGGGCGATCATTTCCGCACCGGTCGGCGGCGGCGACGTGACCTTCTCGGTCGACTACTGGTCGATCGACCTCGAAGACCGCATCACCACCACGCCGGGGAATGCGATCGCGAGCTTCGTGGGCAATTTCCAGACCACCGGGCAGGCCCCGGTCGACTGTTCGAGCCCGCTGGCCAATCTGATCACCTTCTCGAACAACCAGTGTATCCAGGGCACGACGCTGGGGATCGACATCAGCCGCGTGCGGACCGATTTCGTCAATGGGCCCGACGTCAAGATCGCCGGTCTCGACTTCGCGCTCAACGCCAGCTTCCCGCTGGGCGACCGGGCGGATCTGAGCTTCGGCACCAATGCGGTGTGGAACCTCGATTACAGCTTCGACGATTTCATCGTCCAGGGCGTGAACGTGCAGCCCGCCTATGACGCGGTGGGCTTCGGCAATTATTTCCGCGATCCGAACACGGTTCCGGAATGGCGCGCCAATGCGTTCGTCAATCTCGGGTTCGGCGATTTCAACGCACGCTATTCGGTCCAGCACATCGACGGGGTGACCGACGATCGCTGCGTCGATCGCGATCCGTGCTTCAGCACGGGCGGCGGCGTGGGCACCAATTTCGGGGTCGAAAGCGGTTCCTACACGCAGCACGACTTCTCGGTGGCCTACGATCTCGCGATCGCGGGAGCCGACGTCCAGCTTCAGGCCGCGGTAGAAAACTTCACCGATGCCGAACCGGCCGAAGCGCAGCTTCCGCTTGGCTACAACCCGTTCATCGGCAATGCCATCGGACGCAACTACCGCCTCGGTATCCGTACGCGCTTCTGAGCAAACGGACCGCACCTACCGGGGGGCCTGCAGCGACAGCTTCGGGCCCCCTCAACTTATGCAAGGGGAACCAATCATGTCGCCATTCGACCTGTCAGGAAAAGTCGCGATCGTCACCGGATCGAGCCGCGGGATCGGCCGCGCCATCGCCGAAGGGCTGGCCGCGCAGGGCGCCCGCGTGGTGATCTCGAGCCGCAAGCAGGATGCCTGCGAGGCGGTCGCCGCCGAAATCAATGCCGCGCATGGCGATGGCAGCGCCGTGGCGATCGCGGCGAGCATTTCGGAAAAGGCGCAGCTCGAAGACCTGTTCGCGCAGACCGTCGCCCGGCTCGGCCCGGTCGACATCCTCGTCTGCAATGCCGCCAGCAATCCCTATTACGGCTCGATGGACGGGATTGCCGACGAACAGTTCCGCAAGATCCTCGACAACAACGTCATCTCGAACCACTGGCTGATCCAGCTGGCGCTGCCCGCCATGCGCGACAAGGGCGACGGGGCGATCGTCATCATCAGCTCGATCGGCGGGCTGCGCGCGTCGACGACCATCGGTGCCTATTGCATTTCCAAGGCCGCGGATTTCCAGCTGGTGCGCAATTACGCCGCGGAGAACGGCAAGCACGGGATCCGCATCAACGGGATCGCCCCGGGGCTGGTGAAGACCGATTTCGCCAAGGCATTGTGGGACAATCCCGATGCGCTGGCGGCAACCGAGAAGGCGCTGGCCATGCGGCGCATCGGCGAGCCCGAGGATATCGCCGGGGCGGCGGTCTATCTGGCGTCGCCCGCCGCGAAATGGACCACCGGGCAGACCATCGTGGTCGATGGCGGCGCGACGATCTAGCCTCGCATCGTGGCAGGCAGGCTAGCGCAGTGTGCCGCCGCCCAGCGCCTGCCACAGCAGCACCCGGGCGCGCCGCGCGCGGCCCTGCGCCGCGGCGGCGCGTTCGCCGCTGGCATCGGCAGCGCGCCGCGCATCGAGCACGGTGAGGAAATCGGCGAGCCCGGCCTCGAAACGCGCATTGGCCAGCCGCGCGGCACGCTGCAATGCCGTGGCCTCGCGCGCAGCCGCGGCAGCCTCGGCATCCGCAGTCGCGACCACGCCATAGGCCGCCTCCGCATCGCCCAGCGCGGTGTAGACCGCACCGCGATAGGCTTCGAAGGCCGCGCGCTTGCCCGCTGCCGCACCGTCGATCTCCGCCGCGATCCGCCCGAAATCGAGCAGCGGCCCGGCAATCGATCCGGCAAGACTGCCCACGAGCGATTCATTGTCGAACACGTCGCCGATGCCGAAGGCGAGCAGGCCGATCGCGCCTGACAGGTCGAACACGGGGAACCGCCGCCGCGCCGCAGCTGCCAGAGCGGCATCGGCTGCGGCCAGATCGGCTGCCGCGGCAATCACGTCGGGCCGGTTGGCAAGCAGCGCCGACGGCAAGGTCGCTGGCGGGGAC
>Ga0114905_1001369_pt1 | contig 13536 bp, 16 predicted proteins | sample MalvireepMed_b05_FD_83499 | JGI IMG/M metagenome (GOLD analysis project Ga0114905, IMG submission 83499) | Marine viral communities from the Global Malaspina Expedition - Malaspina viral metaG DeepMed_b05 | ecosystem: Environmental > Aquatic > Marine > Oceanic | place: Mediterranean Sea...
GATCACGTCGACCTCGGTGCCCGCCGCCGGCGGGTTCTGCTTGAGCCAGGCCCGCATCATCAGCGCCCAGTCCCTGTCCGACTCGACCGCGAACACGGTCTTGCCCGGCAGTTCCGAGGCCAGCGCCGTGGACCCGCCGGTGCCGTATTCGAGGATCACCTCGGCGCGCGCATAATGCTCGCGCAAAAGCGTCGCCTCGGCCTCGGGCATGGTCAGCTCCGGGCGGTCGATGCGGGTGGCGGTGGTCATCCGTCCAGCACCACCGCCGTGCCGGAGACCGAGACCATCAGCATCGAATCGCCCACCACCTCGTAGTCGATATCGACGCCCACGACGGCATTGGCACCCATCGCCGCAGCGCGCTGTTCGACCTCGCGCATGGCTGTGTCGCGGGCATCCTGCATCTTGGATTCGTAGGCGCCCGAGCGTCCGCCGATGATGTCGGTGATCCCGGCGAAGAAATCGCGCACGACATTGGCGCCCATGATCGCCTCGCCCACGACGATGCCCTTGTAGGCGGTGATCCGGCGGCCTTCGATGGTGTTGGTGGTTGTCAGGATCATGTTCCCATCCCAAGGTAAGTGACCAGCATCATGACGGAAAGCCCCAGCAGCCCCGCCACCAGAGAGGTGAGCAGCACCGATCCCGCGATCAACCCCTCGGTCTTGCCGCCGCGCTTTCGCAATCCAAGGCCGATCAGGGAGCCGAGGAACACCCCGAGCCCCGCACCGGCGGATTTGACCAGCAGATAGCCTAGCATGACGTCCCCTCGGCGCTTGCGCTCTGAACGAAGTAGTTGACATTCGCCGCCTGGTGGCGCGCTTCGAAGGTGACTGAGTAATCGCGATCCCTGCACCAGTCGCGGAAGGCCGCGTCGTTGCCGGTATCGACCTCGACGAAGAGCGCCGGGCACGCGTCCGAGATCACGGCCTCGAAACCGGAAAGCACTTTCATTTCCATACCTTCCACGTCGATCTTGATCAGGTCCGGTCGCTCTCCGGCAAAGAGGTAGTCCCCGCGGTGCACCGCGATCTCGCCCTTACCCGCCTGCATCTGCGCCGCACCGAGGTTGCGGCCGCGCTCGGCGATGCCAAATCCGCCCTCGGTCCGGTCCGACAGCCCGATGCCAAGCGCCGAAAGGTCGATCACGCCGCCCAGCCCGTTGGCCGCGACATTCGCCCGCAACGCCTCAATGGCGCGCGGGTTGGGTTCGATCGCAACTACGCGGGCGGCTTGCATCAGGGTCGCGAAATAGATCGCGTGATTCCCGACATTCGCCCCGACATCAATGACATAGGCGTCAGGCTTCATGTATCGCGCGAGCCGGTCCAGATCGGCGCGTTCGTAGAACTTGCCGACCCGGTGGCGTCCCTGGATCGGGCAGCCCTCTGCGTTGAGGTGAAAGGTCAGATCGAACCCGTCGATATGCGCAGCGACCGTGTCCATCACTTGCCGCGCCCCAGCACGATCTGGGCAAAACAATTGCCCAGAAAGCCCGACACGAAGGAAATGCCGACCACCGTCGCCACTCCCCTCATGCCCAGCACGACGTCCACGACCATAGCGAACCCGGCGCAGAACACGCCCGTCAGCAGCGCCGGCAGCAGCAAGAGCTTTCCCATGGCATCCCCCGGAAGCGGCGGCGCGGCGCGCCTAGCCCACCGACCCTTCGAGAGAGATCGCGACCAGCGCCTGCGCTTCCATGGCGAACTCCATCGGCAGCGCCTGCAGCACTTCCTTGGCAAAGCCGTTGACGATCAGCGCCACCGCTTCCTCCTCGTCCATGCCGCGCTGGCGGCAGTAGAACATCTGGTCATCGTCCACCTTGGAGGTCGTGGCCTCGTGCTCCACCCGGCTCGAGTTGTTCTTGACCTCGATGTAGGGCACCGTGTGCGCCCCGCATTTGTCGCCGATGAGCAGGCTGTCGCACTGGGTGTAGTTGCGGCTGTCCTTGGCCTTGGGATGCATCGACACCAGGCCGCGATAGGTGTTCTGCGCCACGCCCGCGCTGATCCCCTTGGAGACGATGCGCGACTTGGTGCGCTTGCCCAGGTGGATCATCTTGGTGCCGGTGTCGGCCTGCTGGTGGTTGTTGGTGATGGCGATCGAGTAGAACTCGCCTTGGCTGTCGTCGCCGCGCAGGATGCAGCTGGGATACTTCCAGGTCACGGCAGAGCCTGTTTCCACCTGCGTCCACATCACCTTGGCCCGGTCGCCGCGGCAATCGGCGCGCTTGGTGACGAAGTTGTAGATGCCGCCCTTGCCGTTCTCGTCGCCGGGATACCAGTTCTGCACCGTGGAATATTTCACCTCGGCGTCTTCCTCGACGATGATCTCGACCACCGCCGCGTGCAGCTGGCTGGTGTCGCGCTGCGGCGCGGTGCAACCTTCGAGGTAGCTGACGTAAGACCCCTTGTCGGCGATGATCAGCGTGCGTTCGAACTGGCCGGTATTCTCGGCATTGATGCGGAAATAGGTCGACAGCTCCATCGGGCAGCGCACGCCCGGCGGGATGTAGACGAACGACCCGTCCGAAAAGACCGCCGAATTGAGCGTTGCGTAGAAGTTGTCGCTCACCGGCACGACGCTGCCGAGGTATTTCTTCACCAGTTCCGGATGTTCGCGGATCGCCTCGGAGATCGAGCAGAAGATCACGCCGGCCTTCTCAAGTTCCTTCTGGAAGGTCGTGCCGACAGAGACGGAGTCGAAGACCGCATCGACCGCGACCTTGCGCTCTTCCTTGCCCTCGGCGGGCGTCTCTCCGGCGCCTTCGACCCCGGCCAGGACCATCTGTTCCTTCAGCGGAATGCCGAGCTTCTTGTAGGTCTCGAGCAGTTTCGGATCGACGTCGTCCAGCGACTTGGGCTTTTCCGCCATGCTCTTGGGACGGGCATAGTAGTACTGGTCCTGGAAATCGATCTGCGGATAATCGACCATGGCCCAGTCGGGCTCTTCCTTCTGCAGCCAGCGCTCGTAGGCCGCCAGCCGCCATTCCGTCATCCACTCCGGCTCTTCGTTCTTTTCCGAGATCAGCCGCACGATGTCGGGCGTCAGGCCCTTCGGCGCATAGTCCATCTCGATGTCGGTGTTCCAGCCGTACTTGTACTTGCCGCCGACCTGCTGGACCTTGTCCACCGTATCCTGATCGACGCCTTCCTTGACGTTCGGCTGGTCCTTGACGTTGTCCAAAGCTGCCATCTCGGCCCCCTCTTGATGTTCTGTCACGCGGCGCGCGCGCGGAATTTCGCGTGCTGTCTCAGCCAGGTTTCGGCAAAACGCAACACGTCGCTCTCTGTCGTCTCCGGCCCCAGGCTGACGCGGATGGCGCTGCTGGCGGCGATCTCGTCGTGGCCCATGGCCTGCAGCACCCGGCTGGCACGCACCTTGCCGCTGGAGCAGGCGCTGCCCGCGCTGATCGCAAAGCCGGCAAGATCCATCTGCATCACCTGCGTCTCGCCCTTCCAGCCGGGCGTGATCAGGCATGAGGTGTTGGGCAGACGACTGCCCGATTTCCCAACGAAAATAGTCTCTTTCGCCCCAGCCTCAAGAGCGGATTCTAGAATGTTTCTAAGTTTTTCGACCCGCGCCCAGAGGCCGTCGTCCAGATCGCGCGCCGCCGCCTCGGCCGCGGCGCCGAACCCGGCGATGCCGATCACGTTCTCGGTGCCCGAACGGCGGCCCATCTCCTGTCCGCCGCCCCTGATCTGCGACGGGATGTCGGTGCCGCGCCGCATCACCAGCGCGCCCACGCCCTTGGGCCCGCCCAGCTTGTGCGCCGACACGAAGGCCATGCGGCACCCCATCCAGTTGAAGGCCACCGGCAGACGCCCGAAGGCCTGCGTCGCATCCACGGCCCACAGGCCCGGCGGCAAATCCTGCACCACGCCGGTTTCGGAATTCGCGGCCTGCAACACCGACCGCCCGGGATCGCTGACCTCGACCAGCCCGTCGGCCGATACCGGCAGATCCGCCGTTACCCAGGCCGCCACCGCGTCATGCTCGATGCCGGCGCCCGACAGGTCCTGCCCGGCACAGGCCAACGCCGCCGCTTCGGTCGCGCCCGACACGAACACCACGTCCGCCCCATCGGCGCCAAAGGCCGCGGCGACCTGCGCCCGCGCCCGCTCCACCAGCGCCTTGGCTGCGCGGCCCTCGCCATGCACGGAGGACGGATTGCCCACCAGGTCCATTGCCGCGATCATCGCCGCCCGCGCCTCGACCCTCAAGGGCATCGTGGCGTTATGATCAAGGTAGACCCGGCTCACCGATGTCGCTCCTTCATCTTGCCGATAAACTCCAGAGAGCACGAGAGACAGCGTCTCTCGTATCGCGCAGCGATCTTCATGCCTCGGCCTCCAGCGGATCGTCGACCACCGGGAAGAGATTCGGCACCGCCGGACAGGGCGCGAGGTCGTTGCCCACCACGTCCGACAGCCGCGTCTGGTGCAGGAAGACGTAGACATGGGCGCTCAAGCCCTCCCACAGCCGGTTCGACAGCGACTGCGCGCGGCTTCCCGACAGCGCACCCGAGGCACCGGCGCCCTTGTGCATGGCGTCCACCGTCTCGTCCACCGCGGCGAGGATATCCACCACCTTGATGTCGCTCGCGGGCCGCGCCAGGCGGTAGCCGCCGCCCGGACCGCGCACCGACGCGACCAGCTTGGCGCGGCGCAGCTTGACGAACAGCTGTTCGAGATAGGGCAGCGACACGTCCTGCCGCCGCGCGATGTCGCCCAGCGTCACGAGATCGCCCGCAGGCTGCAGCGCGATGTCCACCAGCGCCACCATCGCGTATCGTCCCTTGGTACTCAGCTTCACCACACACCCCCGCCGGCCGCGTCACGACCGATTGACCTCGTCGACTTCTGCGCTTATCTGCCACGGATGCGCAGCCGGAGCGATCCGGAATTAGAACCGTTCTAAGGTGCCCAAGCGAATTCGTCAAGAATTGGCGACATGCACCGGCAAGGAGTCCGCCCGTTTATGCCCGAGGTGATTTTTCCCGGACCCGAAGGCCGTCTGGAAGGCCGCTACCATCCGCAGAAAGACCGCGATGCCCCGATCGCCATCGTCCTGCACCCGCATCCGCAATTCGGCGGGACGATGAACAACAAGGTCGTCTACAACCTGCACTATGCCTTCTACAACATGGGCTTCACCGTGCTGCGGTTCAATTTCCGCGGCGTCGGCCGCAGCCAGGGAGAATACGATCAGGGCGTCGGCGAGCTGTCGGATGCGGCTTCGGCGCTCGACTACCTGCAGTCGATGAACAACAACTCCAAGCATTGCTGGGTCGCGGGCTTTTCCTTCGGCGCCTGGATCGGGATGCAGCTTTTGATGCGGCGGCCCGAGATCACCGGCTTCGTCTCGGTGAGCCCGCCGGCCAACATGTACGACTTTTCCTTCCTGGCCCCCTGCCCGTCCTCGGGCCTGATCCTCAACGGCAGCAACGACCGCGTGGCTCCGCCCGCGGACACCCGCGCGCTGGTGGGCAAGCTCAAGGAACAGAAGGGCATCACCATCACCCACGAGCAGATCGACGGGTCGGGGCATTTCTTCGAAGAGCCCTACATGGAGCCGATGATCGGCACCGTGACCGACTACGTCAAACGCCGGCTGACCGAACAGAGCCGCTGAAGCGGAAAGGATCGCACCGATGTCGTTCGTCAACGAGCTCGCGGACAAACTGGCCGAAGACACCTTCAAGGCCATGAAGGAATTGGGCGACGACCGGTTCTACATGGAAGTGGCCAAGGAACTGGCGGCCTCCTCGACGACGCTGGAAGAGGCGTTCCTGACCTCCATCCGAGTGCGCATGGCCGAACGCCGGGCCCGCGCCTTCATCCGCAAGCGTCTGGACGGTCAGGCCAGGGATCTGAACGACTAGCAAGGGTTCTCAGACAGCTTCGTCGGTTTCGAAGTCCGGCGAAACTGGTCAGAATCGCTGCGCGATACGAGAGACGCTGTCTCTCGTGCTCTCTGGAGTTTATCGGCAAGATGAAGCCGGGATCGGAGCGGGCGTGGCGCGTTCGATCCTGGGCGGCTCTGCAGTCACGGACCTCAGGCCGTCCGCGGGACGCGGTCGTGTCAGAAATGGATCGCGCGGCCCCAGGCGTGCAACACCGATTCATGCATCATCTCGGAAAGGGTGGGATGCGGAAAGACCGTCTGCATCAGCTCCGCTTCGGTGGTTTCGAGCTGGCGGCCCACCACGTATCCCTGGATCAGCTCTGTCACCTCCGCCCCGATCATGTGGGCGCCCAGCAGCGCGCCGGTCGTCGCGTCGAAAACGGTCTTGATCAGCCCCTCGGGTTCGCCGAGCGCGATGGCCTTGCCATTGCCGATGAAGGGAAACCGCCCGACCCTTATCTCGTGCCCGGCGGCGCGGGCCTGTGCCTCGGTCAGACCGACGCTGGCGATCTGCGGATGGCAGTAGGTGCAGCCCGCGATGCTGCCGGGATCGACCGCGTGCGGCGCGCCGCCGGCGATCAGCTCGGCGACCATGACGCCTTCGTGGCTGGCCTTGTGCGCCAGCCAGGGGGCGCCCGCGACATCGCCGATGGCGTAGAGGCCGGGCACGCCTGTGCGGCCCTGCGCGTCTGTGACCACGTGGGTCTTTTCGACCCGGACGCCGAGGTCTTCAAGCCCCAGATCCTCGACATTGCCGACGATGCCCACGGCAGAGATCACCGTATCGAAGGTGCCGCTCGTCGACTTGCCATCCTTCTCGAACTCCGCCGTCATCTTTCCGCCGTTCCGCGACAGCGTGACCCGCGTACTTTCCAGCACCGTCATGCCCTGCTTTTCGAACGCCTTGCGAGCCAGGGTGCTGATCTCTTCATCCTCGACCGGCAGGATGCGGTCCATGACCTCGACCACCGTCGTTTTCGCGCCCAGCGTGTTGAAAAAGCTGGCGAACTCGATACCGATGGCACCCGAGCCCACGACCAGCAGATCCTTGGGCATCCGGGTCGGGCGCAGCGCGTGCTTGTAGCTCCAGATCAGGTCGCCGTCCGGCTCCAGCCCCGGCAGCGACCGGGCGCGGGCGCCGGTGGCGAGCACGATGTCCGGCGCGGCAAGGTCGCGCGTGCCAGCGTCGCCGCGCACCGAAACCCGGCCCGGTTCGGGCAGATGTGCGGTGCCCATGACGACGGTAATCTTGTTCTTCTTCAGCAGATGGCCCACACCGGCGGTCAGCTGGCCCGCCACGTCGCGCGACCGCGCCACCACGCGGTCGAGGTCAAAGCTGATGTCCCCGGCGCGCAGGCCAAAGTCGCCGGCCCGGTGCATGAGGTGAAAGACCTCGGCAGAGCGCAGCATCGCCTTGGTGGGAATGCAGCCCCAGTTGAGGCAGATGCCGCCCAGGTGCTCGCGTTCGACCACGGCGACCCTGAGCCCAAGCTGCGCGCCGCGAATGGCGGCGACATAGCCGCCCGGCCCCGCGCCGATCACGATCATGTCGAAATTTTCGGATGCCATGCCCTGCCCCTCCCCGGTCGGTCTGGTCGACGCTAGACCATCGCCGGGAAGGCAGCAATATCAGCCGGCTGACCCGGGATCAGGCCGGTTCCTGCAGGGCGCGCAGGGTCTTGCCGTAGCCGCCGTTTTCCACATAGGCGATCTCGGGACCGGTGCTGCGCCGGTCGAGCGCCGTGTTGCGGGCCGGAAAGCGGCCGAAAAGGCGGATTTCCTCGCGATGCGCCTTGGCGTGCAGCAGGTTGTCGGTGCCGCTCAGCCGTTCGTTCATCAGCCGTACGCAGCGGTCCTGGTCGCAGAGGTTTTCCGAATGCATCAGCGGCAGGTAGAAGAATTGCCGCGCCGGCGGGTCGATCCGGAGGTCCCAGCCGCGGGCGATGGCCTGCTTTGCCGCCGCCAGCGCCACCGCGTCCGCGGAAAAGCTGCGCGCCTCGCCGCGGAACATGTTGCGGGAGAACTGGTCGACCAGGATGATATAGGCCAGCGCGCCGCTGGGATAGGTGAGCCAGAGCGCGTACCGCCCCTCCATCGCACCGTGCCAGGTGGCTTCGAACCGGTCGCGGATCCGGGCGTCGAGCTCCGGGTCCGAGGTATACCAGTCCGAGGGACCAACCTCGTCGAGCCAGAAGCTCAGAATATCCTCGGGTCCGGGCATGGACGTGTCTCCTCTCACATCGCCAGCATATGTTTGTAAAAAATTAACGAAACCCACCGTCATTTCTCCAGTAACATTTGGTGTCAAATCGACATATGTGCGTTTTCCGCGCGGTTCCATTCACGCCGCCGTGTCTTTGGGCTGATCGGCGGATTCCGCCGCTTCGATGGCGTATTCCTGGGCCACTTCCATGAAGACCGGAGAGCTGGCCTGGCTGATCGGGGCGAACCTGCCGGTCTCGTCGACGGTCGGCGCGGGCCGCCGGGTCATCCGCCAGAGGCCGTAGGCGGTGAGCAGCAGCAGCAGCACCGCGATCAGGATGAAGAAGCCCTGCGGCCCGACGGTGTCCATGACCCAGCCGATGATCAGCGGCCCGGTGATGGCGCCCAGCCCGTTGATGAAGAGCATCCCCGCAGAGGCGCTGGCCATGTCCTCGTGCCCGAGAAAGTCGTTGGTATAGGCGATGAGCAGCGAATAAAGCGGGTTGGCCATGCCGCCGATCAGGAACGCCGACACCAGCAGCACGACGAAATTCGCCGAAAAGGCCACGGCAAAGACCGCCGAGGCTCCGCCCAGGAACGCCACGATGGTGATGAGCCGGCGGCGGTCCATGCGGTCCGAAAGGAAGCCGAGCGGATACTGCAGCACCAGCGCGCCCACGTAGAAGGCCGCGACGAACATCGAGATCTGCTGCAGGCTCAGCCCCGCGGCGGTGCCGTAGACCGCCGACATGCCGAACTGCGCCGCGTAGACGCCGCCCAGCAGGAACATGCCCACGCAGCCCAGCGGCGAGGTCCGGAAGAGTTGCGCCAGGCTCATCCGCTTGGTGGTCTCGAAAGCCGGGGTCGGGCTGATCGACAGCAGGATCGGCGCGAAGGCAACCGACACGAGCACCGACCCGAGCACGAAGAGGAAAAAGCCCGACGTGTCCGGGATCAGCAGCATGGCCTGTGCCGCGATGATGCCGACCATCTGCACGATCATGTAGAGCGACAGCGCCTGGCCGCGATTTTCGTTGCTGGCCGAGTTGTTGAGCCAGGATTCCGCGGTCACGTAGACGCCGCAGAAGCAGAACCCGATGATGACGCGCCCGATGGCCCAGACGATCGGGTTCGGAAACGCCGGGTAGAGGATCAGCACCGCCGAGATGAACGAGCCGAGGGCGGCGAAGACGCGCACGTGGCCGACCCGGCGAATGAGCTCGGGCGTCATGCGCGAGGCAAGCAGGAAACCGGCGAAATAGGAGGACATCACCACGGAAAGCTGGAACGCGGAAAAGCCCGCTTCGCCGCCGCGCACACCCAGCAGAGAGCTTTGCAGACCGTTGCCCAGCATCAGCATCAGCATGCCCAGCAAGAGCGCCCAAGAGCTTTTCAGAACCTCGAACATCGGTCTTTCCTTTTCTGCCCGCGTCCGGATAGCGGTTTTCGGTCCCAGCTACCGGCTGAACGTTAAAGCATCGCGTTCGATTGCGACACCCGACGCCCTTTTTGGGCCCCTTCCCATGGGGTCACGGCAGCGGCAAGCCGGATCGGCGTGCCTGACTGCGACGTTCTGGCGCAGGAAGGTCAGGTTCGGCGCAAGTGACCGCGATGCCGGGTCACCTGATCCCAACGGTGGCGGATGATGCATTTCATCTGCCAATAATTACAGGTCTAGACATGAATCTCCAATTAATCACTTTCCGGGAATAAATTAATGAATTGGTTCAGAAAAACTCCGGCAGTGAGCTGAAAAGTTTTTGTCTCCTGTCAGAAATTGCAGGTCTTCGTTTCCATGATAAATCACCTTGCCCCGATTCATCTCGACGTCACCTAGCGCGCCAACTTCGCCAGAATTTCGCCAAGTATATGGCAGTAAACACTTTCCCTGAAAAATTTGATCGCAACCATGTACCGAAACCACCGATCATGGGCCCGACAAGAACTTTTCCGCCGTTGCCTGGCTGGGGGAACAGACATGAAAGCCTTATTAACAATGCGCCCACAACGGGCAGGGCGCCAATTTTTCTCAGAACCAGATTCCTCTGAAATTGAATTATCATTGATAAGATTAAGCGTCTGTAATTACGTGACTTACCTGAACGCATTAACTTTTTATTAACCAGTAAGCCCCAATCACGCCATTCGCGCCCAACTCCCGACACAATTAAATTCACAATTAAATTCAAGAAATCCGAAAAATGACCGTGACAACAAGGTTCCGGCGAAAGGAAATCCAATGGTGAACATGTGTCGCTTGCGTACCAGTGCTGTCGGTTTTTGCAGAAGCGAATCCGGCTCCTATTCGGCGGAGTTTGCCATTTGGACGCCTTTCCTTCTGGTGATGCTGCTGCTGATCATCGATTTCTCCTACCTGATGGTGTCCAACGCCAGCATGTGAAACGCGGCGCGCAACACGGCGCGGGCGGTGTCGATCCATCGCGTCACACCCGATGCGGCCGAAGAACACCTGCGCGACGCGCTGTTCTTCGACGACACGCCCTACGCGGTTGCGATCGAAACGCCCAAGGACGAGGTCGCAGTTGTCGTGAGACTCGACGCCACGAAGGTGGCGCTGACCCCGGTGCTGGGCCGCTACGTGGTGGGGACGATGACGGCCCGCGTCCACATGCTTAGGGAGCCGGAATGATGCGCCGTTTTGAATCACTTCGCCGTCACGCCAGCGACGAAGGCGGCACCGGCACCTTGGCCAGCCTGTTTATTACCGTCATCTGTCTGCTGCTGGGTGGTGGTGCCGTCGACATCGCCAACGCTTGGCGGGTGTCCGAGATCCTGCAATCCTCGGCAGAGGCTGCAGCGATCAGCGCGGCGATCCGTGCCTCGGAACCGGTGCGCAATGAGACTCCGATATCCGTGGCCTACCGCGTCGCCAGGGCGAGCTTGGACCAGGCCGATATCGCGAATGCCTGGAACGAGGAAAGCTTCGACCTGGGGCATTTGAATCCGGTGACCCGAGCTTTTGTGCCGCTGAGCGACCACGCCCCGGAGCGGAGCGCCACCGCGGTGCGGGTCACTCTGAACCGCGAGGACCGGTTCCGCACGGCCGAACCCCTGCTCTTCGTCAAGCTCTTCGGCTACGATCCGTGGAATATCCGCGGCAGAGCCGTCGCCGAGATCCGGACCCGGCCCGAACTCGAATGTCCCGATCCGCTGTTGTCTTTACAGACCCGCGTCGATGTGTCTTCCAAGGATGTCTACCTCGGGATTTGCCTTATGGCCGAAGCCGAGATCGACTATGGGGCCAAGCCGATCTGGAAGAACGGTGCCACTGACCGGCTGATCAACGACATCCTTGCGCAGGGGCTGAGCCTCGACCGGGTCAACCTGTTCGGCGGTCCGCCCTCGCTGCGAAAGTCCGACCTGCGTCGCGCTGCCGAAACCGCGACACGGAACCTAAAGCTCGACGACCTGGACGACATCCAGGTGATGAGCAACGGCAGCTTCTACGTGGATTGCGAAGATAACGAGGTGCTGCGCCTGGGTGAAGGCTTCGTGCTGCAAAACGCCGCGATCTTTTCCGAATGTCCCGTGCGGTTCGACGGCGAGGTCCGGCTCGAGGCATCGCTGGTGGTGTCGAACCTCACTTCGCTATTGCACGATCTGGACGAGGTGTCGCTGCGGCCCGATGCGATCCTGACCGGCTCCCCGCCCTGCGCGCCCGGAGACGGGGTGCGTATCGTGCTCTTCGTAGATGCGGCGGCCATGGCCAACATCCCGGCCCTTGTGTCCACCGATACGCCGCTGGGCGCGTATCTCGACAAAACCGTGGCGCAAACCGGCGACGTACTCGGCGAGACGCTCGGCGTGCTGGGCGGAATCGTGAACCCCATGGTGAGCGAGATCTCCGAAATCACGACCCAGCTCGAGCTGCTGCCGATCTGCCTCAACGCCCGCACGATGCTGCAATCGGACACGGTGGTTCTGCGATAGACCGGACGGACGCTGGCTCTGAGCCCATTTCTGTAGACAGCGTCGCCGGCTTGGACCTAAGATTTTCGCGTTGGTTCAGGAGATCTCCAATGACTTTTCCCAAAATGATTCTCGCCGCGGCCCTCGCGCTCGGCACCACAACCGCACCCGCCCTCGCCGGCGATGCGAAATGGAAATACAGCGACGGCACCGAACTGCGCATCAAATGCCGCAATTCCGGCTGCACCGTTCAGGCCAAGAACCCGAACGGCGGCAAGTGGGTCACGGTCGAGAAAGGCCCGGGTGGCAACGCCAATTTCAAGGTGCTGGAAGCCAAGTACAAGAAGGTGAAACCCTCCGTCTGATCCTCAGGGGATCAGCAGCGAGGCGTCTCCGTAGGAAAAGAACCGGTACTCCCGCGCGATGGCATGGGCGTAGATATCGCGCACACGCTGCTGTCCCATCAGCGCCGAGACCAGCATCATCAGCGTCGATTTCGGCAGGTGGAAGTTGGTCATCAGTGCGTCGGTCACCCGGAAGTCGAACCCCGGGTAGATAAAGATGTCGGTCTCGCCCTCCCATGGCGCGATCGCCCCGGTGTCGCGCGCCGCCGTTTCGATCAGGCGCAGCGCGGTGGTGCCCACGGGGATCACGCGGTGACCGGCGGCCTTGGTGGCGGCGATTTCGGCGGCGGCGGTTGCGGACACTTCGCCCCATTCCGCATGCATCCGGTGCGTCGTCACATCCTCGACTTTCACCGGCAGGAACGTCCCCGCGCCGACGTGCAGGGTGACATGGGTAAAGCCGATGCCCTGCGCCGCGAGCCGGTCCAGCAGGTCGGTGTCGAAATGCAGCGACGCCGTGGGCGCGGCGACGGCGCCGGTATTTCTGGCCCAGACCGTCTGGTAATCCTCGTGATCCTGCGCGTCGGCGGGGAGCTTGGCGGCGATATAGGGCGGCAGCGGCATAGCGCCCGCCTTGGCCAGCGCCGCGTCGAAATCGTCCCCCGCGAGGTTGAAGCGCAGCCGTGCGCGGCCGTCGTCGCGGGTCTCAAGAACCGCCGCCAAGTCGCTGGAAAACGTGATCTCTTCGCCGTCACGCACCTTCTTCAGCGGCTTGACCAGCGCGGACCAGCTGCCGTCCGCCTGCGGCTCCAGCAGCGTGACCTCGATCCGCGCCTCGGTCGGGCCTTCGGCTCCGTCGCGGCGGCGCAGACCGCTCAGCCGCGCCGGGATCACCTTGGTGTCGTTCAGCACCAGGCGGTCGCCGGGGCGCAGCCAGTCGCCTAGGTCGCGCACCACCGCGTCGGCGATGCGGTCACCCTGCGCCACCAGCAGCCGCGCCGAAGAGCGCGGCCGTGCGGGACGCGTGGCGATCAGCCGCTCGGGCAGGTCGAAGTCGAAATCTGACAGCTTCATCGGCGGGCCTATTGGCTGGGTTGGGCGCTTCCCGGCGGCGGGCGGCGGAAGATCTCGCGGAACATGCCGGGGGTGA
>Ga0114905_1001372_pt1 | contig 13495 bp, 22 predicted proteins | sample MalvireepMed_b05_FD_83499 | JGI IMG/M metagenome (GOLD analysis project Ga0114905, IMG submission 83499) | Marine viral communities from the Global Malaspina Expedition - Malaspina viral metaG DeepMed_b05 | ecosystem: Environmental > Aquatic > Marine > Oceanic | place: Mediterranean Sea...
TATCTGAAACTTCTTTAGAAACTTTGTTAATTCAAATTTCTGAAGCAAAAGATGACAGAGAAATCCCAATCGCGTTGATAGGTCAAAAACTGATCTGTCCACCTGAATTGCTATTCGTTGCTGAAAGAGTGTTAAACTCTAATCTAAGACCAGGAACTGCTGATAATGATATCAATGCTGTAAGAGCATTTGGTATGATTCCAGGCGGTGAGGTTGTCAATCAAAGACTTACGGACGCAGATCAATGGTTCATAGGTACTGATTGTCCAGATGGAATGAAACACTTTGTCAGAGCACCAATCAAAAAAGCTGTAGAAGGCGATTTTGGAACTGGCAACTTACGTTACAAAACAAGAGAAAGATATTCTTTTGGCTTTACAGACTGGAGAGGAATCTACGGTACTGAAGGCGCAGCGTAATAACTAAATAACTACTAGGCGCCTAATGGCGCCTAGTAACAACCCAGACGACTGCGCAAGCAGACTATTTTTAAAAGGAGGATAGACTTATGGGAACAACAACATTTTCGGGTCCAGTAAAAGCTGGAACGATAAGAGAAACAACAGGAACTACTGTAGGTTCTGATATCAAGAACGTTGGTTTTGTAGAAATGTCACAATCAAAATCAATAACTTTGAGCGGAGCAAGTGCAAATACTGCAGTAGGTGTTATTCCGGCAAACTCACAAATAATTGACGTTAAGATGGATGTCATCATCGCAGGTGACGACACTAACGCTGCGACTTTATCTGTGGGAACAACTGCAAATGGAACAGCATACATTGCTGCGACAAATGCAAAAACGCTAGCAAGAACACAACCAATTGCTGCAACATTGGCAGCATTGGCAGATGTTGGAACAACTGATTCTAACGTAGTCGCTCAGTTTACAGCGACAGACGGTGATGGAACTGTTGGTGAAGGTATAGTTACAGTATCGTATCTTCAGAACAACAACGTAACATAATTATAGTGAGGGCCTTCGGGCCCTCTCATAACGGAGGAATTTATGGAAAAAGTAAAACAACTTTGGATATGGGCGAAAGCTCATCCACAGACATCTATCATTATCGTGGTAGTAGGCATTATTATTTATTTTTTGATAAACTAGAGGTTTTATAAGTTATGGCAGAGAATGCATTTAGTGAATGGTTTCAAAAGAAAGGAAGCGAGTGGCTAAAGAAAGCTTCTGATCTAGTTAAAAAAGATGACGATAAAGACGAAAAGGATACGGAATATTTAGAAAGATCAAAAAAATTAGCTGATAAAGAAAAAACAGAGAAAGAATTAGATATAGAGGTTGGTGAAGTAGACGAACTTGATACAGAAGGAGAAGCTGAACGTGACGCAGCGGCTGTTATTAAAGCTAAGGAGCTTATAGAAAAAGGTAAATTGGAAGAAGAAGAATCCGATAAAGAACTTAAAAAAAAACTAGACGGAATTAAAGAAGTTATCGATACTTTCGAGAGCTTCACCGCAGGTGTACCGCTTGATGTCCCTCAGTGGGAAGGGGAAATAGCGGATCCTTATGAGGGTGCAGGCGCTTTAAGCGACCTTCAACAAAAGGAGAATCAAAAAGCTTTACTCGCCCAGATAACAGGTTATACTAGCCCAATGCAAAGGGCGGTTGATCTCGAAAAGAGATTAACGAACTTAGTAAGATATACATAGGAGAAAATTATGGCAGGATCAAATATTACAGCAGTAAGACTAACATCGACTGGAGCAATTTCTGCAGGACCCATTAGACTTTTTGGAATGGTTGCACTTCCAGCAGCTACGGCAGGAACAGTCGTTTTTGACGATGGAGGAACTAATCTATTAACGATGGATACACCAGCTGGTGTTGATAGTGGTCAAATATGGATTTCGTTTCCTGAAGCAGGAATAAGATTTGCAACCAATTGTACTGCAACAATGACAAATGTTACTGCAATTACAGCATTTTGGGGATAATCAAAAATGGCTTTATCAGATCAAGCGACATTTGCTTTAACAGTAAATGACGTAATACAAGAAGCATATGATCGAATTGGAGGAGATCCAATTCTAGGTTATGATGTACGATCAGCTAGACGTAGTTTAAATATTATGTTTAGTGATTGGGCTAATCGTGGTTACAATCAATGGACTGTTGAAGAAAAGGATTTAACAATAGTTAAGAGTACAATCTCATACGATCTTCCCGCAGATACAATCGATATAATTAATGCTAATCTTTTGGAAAGTGACGGAAAGTACTACGCCATGTCAAGATTAGGTCTTAATGATTATTCAGCTATTCAAAATAAAGCAACAGAGTCAAGACCTACTCAATTTTATCTTCAAAGAACTTCAACACCTAAGATTTATTTATATCCAGCTCCAGATGATTCTTCAGATGTTGTAAATTACTGGAGGATTCGAAGAATTATGGACGTTACAGCAAGTACTGTTGATGGAGTAGAACAAAATACAGATGTTCCCTCGCGTGCGATTGAATGTATGTGTTCGGGACTAACTTTCTTTTTATCTCAAAAAAGACCTAATATTGATATTAATAGGCGTGCAGAATTAAAATTAGATTATGAAGCAGCTTTTGAAAGACTAATAGCTGGTGATGATAGTCCTTCAACTAGGATTATTCCATCGACTTCATATTATAACGGGTTGGGTTAAATATTATGTCTAATTTACCAGGACAAGGAAAGAGACCTAAAAGAGCCCCTTTTCAGAAGTGGGCTCCTGGACAATTTGGACTGGCGATCTCTGATCGAAGTGGATTAGCTTTTCCTTATAATGAAATGAGATTTGAATGGACTGGAGCTTTCGTTCATGATTCAGAATGGGAACCTAAACAACCTCAATTATCTTTAACATATTTTACAGACGCAGTAGCTTTAAAAAATGCTAGACCTCAAGCGAACTTATCTCAAACGGGAGGAGTTCCTGATCAGCTTGAACCTATTTTTCCACCGACAATTCCATCACCATATTTAGGTCTTGCTCAACCAAGCACAAATTTGTTAACATCTAGTCTAGGAAGTGTTACTATCGTTATCACATGAGTGATAGTGAATCTAAAGATATTCCCAAACATAAAAAAATTGGTGTTACGGTATCTACTCCCGCATATGGAGGTTTATTATGCGAAGGTTATTTTCATGGAGTATTAAAACTATCAGCCCTTTTCGCTCAACAAAAAAATTGGAAGCTATATATAAATACAATGGGAAATGAAAGTCTTATCACCCGGGCGAGAAATACTCTTGTTGCTCAATTTTTAGATTTATGTGAAAAAGAACCAGAAGAACATACTCATTTAATGTTTATCGATGCTGATATAAGTTTTACAGCAGAAGGTGTTAAAAGAATGATTGAGTATGATAAAGATATAGTTACAGGTGTATATCCTCGAAAAAGTATAGACTGGAAAGGTATCGAAGCAATGTGTAAGAAAGGAGATTTTGAAATGTTAGAGCAAAAATCCCTAGGTTATAATATCAATTTCGTTAATCCTAAAAATATTCAAATGGATAAAGGCTTCGTCGAAGTCCTGGATTCAGCTACTGGCTTTATGTTGATTAAAAAAGAAGTCTTTTTTAAGTTAAAGAAAGCTTTTCCCTATCTTAAATATACTACTGATCAAATTATTAATGGTCAACCTTTTAAATCAAAGAATTGCTATGCATTTTTTGACTGTATTATTGATGAAAAAAGTAATAGATATTTAAGTGAAGATTATGCTTTTTGTAGACTTTGGCAAAAAGTTAAAGGAAAAATTTATGCTGATTTAATGAGTCCACTATCTCATTATGGAACATATGGATTTAGAGGAAATGTTTGGTCAAAATTTAATGTGGCAGAAAAAGATAAACATAAATTAAAAGAACATACATTAAAAAAAGAAAAGGAAAAGAAAAATGGCGATGACATACACAAGTCTAACAAGTGATATTCAAACTTGGATGGAGAATACAGGAACTGATTTTGTCGCGCAGATTCCAAATTTTATAGCAGCAACAGAATTTAGATTATCGAGAGAAGTTGATCCTATAGGCTTTGAATCTCAACAAGCTTCTGCCTTTACTGCTAACGATCCATATTTAAGTATTCCTACAAGTACTAAATTAATTAATTATTTAAATATAATAGTTAATAATGAGAAAAGTTTTTTACAGATTAAACCTACAGAATACTTACAAGAATACTGGCCTAATGTTTCAATTACAGGAGTCCCTAAATATTTTGCCAATTTTACAGATGATGTTCTATTAATAGCACCTACGCCTGATAGCGGATATACGTGTCAATTAGGATATACTTCTAATATCGCTGGTTTATCTTCTAATGTAACAACTAATTGGTATTCGAATAACGCTCCATATGGTTTACTTTTTGGTTGTCTTTCTGAAGCAAATCTCTTTACAAAGAACATAGAAGACTATACAATATACAACAAAAAATACACCGAAGCGGTTGCTACGATTAACAATCAAGCTCGAAGAAGAAGAAGAACTGATTATACTTTTCCTGGCAGTCCTCTTGGTGAAAATACTTTAACAGGAGGACAATAAAATGGCGATCGTACAAGCACTTGCTAATAGTTTTAAAGAAGACTTGATGGATACCACTGCTAATCTGGAAGCTAACACTTTAAAGGTAGCTCTCTTTGATAACACAGCAACATTGAATGCTTCTACTACTGCATACGCGACTGCGAATGAAGTTACTGGAACTAACTACACAGCAGGTGGAGCAGCGATGACAGGTATGGCTGTTACGCTTGATGGAAGTACTGCTATTTTTGATGCTGATAATGTTTCATGGGCTAATGCAACAATCTCAGCTCAAGCTGCAGTGATTTATAATAATTCCTTTTCTAATGCAGCTATTGCTGTTCTAGATTTCGGAAGTGTTAAAACATCAACAAACGGTACATTCGAGATTCAGTTTCCAAATGCCAATGCTTCTACTGCACTGATCCGTATAACATAGGGAGGTAACTCCTTATGGCGAGTACATATGGACAAGGACAGTGGAATTTAGGTACATGGAATAATTCTGTTTCTGGTGCTATAATCACTGGAAATGCACTTACATCATCTTTAGGAACTGCTACTGCTACTGGAGAATTAAATAAAGGTTGGGGTAGAAGTGAATGGAGTCAAGGTCCATGGAATACTTTTCAAGGAGCTGTTCCAGTCACAAGCGCAGGACTTCTTACTACTTCTGTATCAAATGTTTCAATTCTTGAGGGAACTGGATCAATAATATCTCAAACTGGTGTATCAGCTGCATCTGATCTTAATTGGGGTGTTGGTTGGGGTAGAGATACTTGGAATACTGGAGAGTGGAATACTTATATTGGGACTGTTATTACAGGAACAGGAAGTATTTTTTCAATCACAGGTGAAGAATTAATATCTAATTTAGGTAGTATAACAGTAGGTGCAGGCGCTGGTATAGTTATTACTGGTGAGGACCTTACTCTTAATTTAGGTAATGTTACTACAACCAGTCAGAATATTATCGATATAACAGGTCAAGCTTTAACTGGTAATATATCTAATGTTACGATTACGGGAGGAGCATATTTTGCAGTTACAGGTTCACAAGCAAATACAGCCCTTGGAACTGTTACTACAGGATCAGCTGCTCATGTTACTATTACGGGTGAAGCTTTAACTTCTGGTTTAGGTACTATCTCCATATCAAGTGGACAGAATATCTCTATTACAGGTCAAGCTTTAACTGGTAGTTTAGCCAATGTTACTATAGCAGAGGGACATGGAGTGGTAACAACTGGAGTAAGTGGAGTTTCAGCATTAAATAATGTAGACATTTCCACAGAAAACAATATACTAATTACGGGAATGAGTTTAGAAATTACTGTACAAACTATTGTTCCATGGGGTAAAATAGATACAGGAGCTGCAGATATATGGACTGATATTACCACTGTTCAATAGAACAAAATTATTATATAAGGATTAAATTATGCCATCAAGTTATACATCAAGATTAAAACTAGAGAGACAAGCTTCAGGTGAAAATTCAGGTACGTGGGGCGATTTAGTTAATTACACATTTAATAGATTAGACGCAGGAATAGATGGTTGGGCTAATGTTAATGTTGCAGGAAGTGCAAATGTTACTTTAACATCAAATAATGCTACAACTAATACAGATGACTCAACAACAGACGATCAAGTACATAATCGTACAATAGAATTTTTTGGAGCTTTAACTGGAAATATTAATGTATTTTCTGGTGACGTTGAAAACTCATTTACAGTTTACAATAATACTACAGGATCATATACTTTAACATTTGGTCCTACTACAGGAACTGGAGTAGCAATTGATCAAGGAACTAAAGCTATTGTTTATTCTGATGGATCAACGATGGTTGATGTTGGAAAAGATTTAGGTAATATTAATGTTTTAGGAATTGGTAATCAAGCTTCATCAAATTATTTTACTCTTCCTGATGCTGATGGATCAGCGGGACAAGCATTAACAACTGATGGAAGTAAAGCTCTTACTTTTGCAAATGTTACAGGAGGCGTTACTTGGCAAACTGTTATTACAGCCGATCCTGCAAATGCAGCAGTAAATCAAGGATATTTTTGTAATACAGCAGGTGGGGCTTTTACTGTTACTCTTCCAGTTTCTGCAACATTAGGAGATGAAATTGCTTTTGTTGATTATGCAGGAACATTTGATTCAGCTAATTTAACAGTTGGAAGAAATTCACATAACATTCAAGGAGCTGCATCTGATTTAACAGTATCCATAGAAAGAGCTGCCTTTACATTAGTTTATGTGGATGCTACTCAAGGATGGTTATTAAAGGATAATTAATGTCTGATTATAGTACTATTTCTGGATTTCGAATTTTAGTTGTAAGCGCAGATCCATCTGTTTTAGAGGATGGTATGATGTGGTATAATACTACGAGCAATACACTAAAAGTTCGTGTCAACGGTTCTACAGTAACCGTAACTACAAGTTAAAAATTATGAGCACCTATAAAGCAATAAAGGGTCAGAATATTAGAGTTGTAAGTTCAGACCCCAGTAATCTGTCATTAGGAGATGTATGGTACAATAGTACTAGCAATCTTGTAAAAGCACGTGCACAACAAGCTTCATGGTCCCTAACGGGAGATATTAGTACTGGCCGATGTATGTGTTTCACTGGTGGTACTAAAGACGCAGCATGGATTGCTGGAGGAAGACCAGGAAATCAAACTGTTAGTCAAGATTGGGATGGAACTTCTTTTGCCGTAGGTAATTCTCTAAATACGGGATGTAATTCTGGAGGTAAAGCAGGTCTTTATAATTCAGGTCTGCGTGCTGCTGGAAACGGCGGTGGAGCTGGAACTTCTTCTGAAGAATATGATGGAACCTCCTGGACAGCAGGAGGAACTATTCCTACAAGTGGTTTACCTCGTAGTCGTACTTATGGATGTGCAGGTTCCGGATTACAAGACGCAGCCTGGGTTGCATCAGGGGGTCCTGGAGGAGAAGGTACTCCTGGTTGGACAACATCTTTCATATATAATGGTACAACATGGAGTAATACTGGAGACACACAATCTATTAGATGGGTAGCTGCAGCTTGTGGCACTGAGTCTGCTGGTTTATTTTATGGAGGATATAATTATGCCTCTGCGAGTACTAATACAGAACATTATAATGGTTCGGTATTTAGCGAAGAAAACAATATGCCGTCAGGAAGAAACACGTGGGGCGGAGCAGGAACTCAATCGTCAGCGGGCGGAGCAGGAGGAGCTCCCGGTTACAGTAATAATTATTTTATTTATGACGGAACAAATTGGTCAACAGGAAGCACAATGCCTACTCCAGTTATGGGGTCTTCAATGTTTGGAGCAGATAATCAAAATGTAGTAGTCGGAGGTTCTGCAATTCCTGGAGGTTATACAACACAAGGATTTTCGTATATAGATGCTGAGTCAACAGTTTCTATAACTACGTCGTAAAAAATTATGATATATTGCACAGCAACAAATTATGGAAAAAATTTTATCACTTTTGCAGAGAATGCCAAAGGACTTATAGAAGGATTTCCGGGAGAGGTGTGGGCTGCCGATGATGTGCATACTTCTTGGATAACTAAAGTGAAGGGTGTTTCAAAAACAAAAGCCGAAGCTCAAGCAATAGTTGATACAGCAGTAGATGTAGAACAAGTTGCGTGGGACAATGATCCTCAACCAATAGAAGAAACGCCTATAGATGGTGATAGTTACAATGTTGATACATGTAATAGCTATGGTGGAGGAAAGGGCTATAGACCAGGAGACGTTACCCTACCATAATATTTTTGTTTCTGTTTTCATTTAAAGCTGTAATAATATAATATGCAGCATGAAAGAAAAAAAGATGACAACATTAACTAAAAATGGAGATAAAGTGGTTTGCATAGAGAACTTTCTTTCTAATAAAGAATGTTTAAAATGGATTAAAAAGATTCCTCATTTAGGTCCCGGCCTTATTGGATGGAAACATCGATCTAAAGACATTACTACATCCCCTGTAGTTAAAAAAGTACAAGACTGTATTAAGAAATACTTAAAGAAAGATTTAAAAATAAACGACGCTCAAGCTGTAATCTGGAATGAAGAGAGTTTTAGTGCTCTTCATGTTCATACACAAGGGGGAAGAGATAATACTGAATATAATTCTATTCTTTATTTAAATGACAATTTTGAAGGGGGAAGATTCATCACGCAAGGAGAGATAAGAATGAAACCTAAATGCGGGATGCTTACTATTTTTGATGGAAGAAAGATGTATCATGGAGTAGCTCCCGTAACAAAAGGCTCTAGATTCGCCTTAAATTTTTGGTGGAAAAAATAATGAAAAATACATTAACTATTACATCTGCAAACATAAATTTTCTTGACAAAATATTAGAGCCAAAAGATCTTCAAGAATTCAAAAAACTCGTCCCAGAACTTAAAGATACCTGGAGGAAGAAGCAAATGTTCAGAACAAAAACTGAAATGGAGTTTTCAGTTTTAAATGACTCAAGACACCCAACACCGGCCTCAAAATACTGGCAAGCAGTCAGGGAACAAAATACTCATTTTGAACAACTTATGGAACTTTCTTTTGAAGGACGAAAAGCAGAGATTAGAATTAAGCAGATGGATGAAAAAATTCGAAAAGAAAAAGATGAATTAGAAAAAGAGATTTTAATAATTGAACGGGATCAAAAACTTTATAACAGAGCTAACCTTGAACTTGTCGCTAAAGACCGAATGAGAGAAATTAAAGAATGGTCTAGGATTAAAGCTAAATTAGATGATGGTAGTTTTAATACGAAAGATGTTAACGCACATCATTTAACTTCTTATCTTCTACAATATCAAAAAAAAGAAAAAGACCTAACGCCGGGAACCTCTGTTTCAGAAAGATTTAATATAATGGGACAACTTATGACTTTAAAACGTGTAGTTAAAGAAAGGAAGAAACTTGAAAATAAACATAAAAAATCTATCCCTCTTAAATCAAAAGCTCAAAAAAAATTCAAGTAATCAGAGAGCTGGTGAATTTTATAAACGAGTGAGAGACAGTATTTCAGAAAAAGGAATTATTAATCCTCTTTTAGTTTTACAAGAAGGAGATAACTATAAAGTAGTTGTCGGTCAGAATAGATATTTAGCTGCTCTTGAATTAGGTATAAAAGAAATTAGTGTTATCGTTGTACCTTCTAAAGATAAATTAATTCTTAATAAACACACGGCAGGATATAAAAAGTTTTGAAATGAAAATATTTTTTTTAAGTGGTTTTCCAAGAGCAGGCAACACACTTCTTTCAACCTTACTAAATCAAAATCCTGATGTTGGATGTACTGCTAATAGTCTGGTGATGGAAGCTATGCATCGTATAGGCATGTTAAAGCAGCATGAAATATTTAGAACTTATCCTGATCATGCTTCTGTAGATCGGATATTGGATATCATTTATCCTACTTATTTTAAGAAGTGGAAATATAAATACATCATTGATCGGGTAGCTGCAGGAACCCCGGATAATTTAAGACTTTTAAAAAAACATCTTAACCAACCGATTAAGATCATTGTTTTAGTAAGGCCTTTACTGGAGGTTTTAGCCTCCTTTATTAAATGGGCTAATAAAGAGCCTACTTCTTTCTTGCATAATAAAGCAACAACGGTGGAGGCTCAATGCGATTGGTTAATGCAGGTAGGAGGAAAAATGAATGGTGAAATTATAAACCTCAATAATTTATTACGCCGTGACAATAGACACCTTTCTTTATTTATTAATTATTGTGACTTAGTGAAGGAGCCTAAAAAAACCATCGATCAGGTATATAGATTTTTAGATATTCCTCCTTACAAACATAACTTTAAGAAAATACCTCAGTTCAAAGTCAATAAGATTTCTTATGATGATTCGTATGTTGGGAAAGGACTCCATCATCTTCGTTCTCAAATTAAAATACAAAAAACTGATGTCTATAAATTATTACCACCCGAAACTATTATTAAGTATGAGCATTTAAAATGGAACATAATAAAAGATGAAACTTTATAAACACAATAAGAAAAATAATTTTATCATAGGGGCATATATTGATTTTAAAGTTTGTGATGACGTAATTAAATACTTTAATAGAGCAAAAAAGACTAAAGGAGTGATTGCTTTATTGGATGGTGGCAGAGGAGTAATTGAAAAAACTAAAAAATCTACAGACGCGCCCATACTTCCTAATACAACAGATGAAAAAATGAGGGCCTATTTAGATGAATTAGCAAAAGTATGCGAACTATACAAAAAACAATATCGCTGGTGCACACATAAACATGCTCAATGGGGCATCACTAGCAGGTTTAATATACAAAAATATAAACCAACTGAAGGATATTATGAGTGGCATTTTGAAAGACACCCTGAGCCGGACAGTATTAAAAGACATTTAGTTTTTATGACATACTTAAACGATGTAACGGATGGAGGTTATACACAATTTTATCATCAGAAAATGAAAGTGAGACCGGAAAAAGGACTAACTCTCATCTGGCCTGCGGAATGGCCCTGGACCCATAGGGGCATCACTTCTAAAACTCAAACTAAATATATTATTACAGGGTGGTATGAATATTTATATATAAATGAATAAAGATAATTACACTTTAAGTATTGATTGTGACTGGGTAGGGTCTCCCTCCCAACATCAAGAGCTTCTTTCATACTTTATGAATAAGGTTAGGGATGTCAAAGAAGTTTACTTTTCTGAAGAGCATCAGTTTCATTATCCTTATGTTCCTTCTAATACTATCCTGGTTAATATTGATGAGCATCATGATATGGGCTATAAAGATTTTCAATACCAGAATATGAATAGAGGTCTTATGGATGAAGCTTCATGGGTTCTAGCCCTTATTCATTCTAAAAAAATTAAAGGATATATTTGGGTGTCGAATTATGAATCAGAATTTAATAATGCACTGGAGGCTAATTATGCCAAGATAAGACAGCTTCCTATTTTTAAACGTTATTTTGAACTTAAAAATATATCAGATATTACATATAGTAGGATACTGGTTTGTGAAAGTTATGACTGGTCTAAACAAAGCAAGTATGTTTATTATGCATTAATGGCAATCGCTCAGGCAATGAATAAAAAAATTATTTTTATGGACGATGTCCCTAATGGTAAACAATTGGTGAAAGTAACATGATTAAAGAAATATCTAGAATTAATTTTGGAACTTTTATTTTAAGATGTAAAATTTCTCCTTCTCTTTTAAAAGATTTTAATTCTACTTACGAGAGATTAATGAAAAGAAAAAAACTTCCCGTCGCCCACAAAAATTTGGTGGGTAAAATTAAAAATGAACATTCTTTATATTCTGCACAAGATACGTCTCCAGAATCAGCCGTTCCTCCACTTACGGAGCTAGATAAACGACATAATTTTCTTTCTAATGACGCCCTTAAATTTTTTTCTGACGTTACCAGGCAGTATTTAAAGATGGCAAATGTTGAGCGCTTTCAATATAGACTTCATTCAGCGTGGGTAAATGAAATGAGGGAGGGAGAATATAATCCTATTCATAGTCATTTTGGTACAAGTCAAACTGGGCTAGCTTCTATTTTATTTTTGAAACTTCCTAAAAACTATGGGGATGAAATTGCCAACAAACATGAGCCCACTAATGGAACCGTTAATTTAATGGGAAATGGTGGAGGTCAATTTTATAAGTCTCTTTACTCACCCCATGATTTACAAGAAGGAGATTTTCTTTTGTTCCCTTTTGATATTAAACATTGCGTTTATCCTTTTAAAGGAAAAGAAAAAAGAAGAACTTTATCCGCTAACATAGATGTTAAATACGTTGATCCGCAATATTTAGGTTAATGATGATGTTGAATGAAAGAAATTGGAACTCTTTAAATAAAAACTTAAAGAAGAAAAAAATTACAGTTATAGATAATTTTTTAAAAGACCAAATAGCATTTACGCTTCAACAAAGAATGGTTCATACAATAGAATTTGATAAAATTTATAATCGTTATGGATCCATGCTTTATAATAGGTCTGATAATTTAACCAATCAAATTGCTACAGAACTAGAAGAAAACATACCATGCCTTAAAAACTCTTTTGTAAGAGCATGGGCTTTTATTTATGATAATAAGGGAGCGGGAGTAAAACTTCATGCAGACCCTTCTCAAGTTAATATAAATATTTGGGTAACACCAAATAAATCCATTAATAACCCCCAATTAAATGGTTTAAATATTTTTAATATTAAACCCCCTAAAAATTGGACGAGAAAGAAATGGAATACTTCCCCAGAATTAGTTTCAAGATATATAAAAACTAAAAATCAAAAACCTTTTAATATTAAATATAAATATAACAGAGCCGTATTTTTTGATGGAGCTTTGTTCCATGCTTCTGACGAAACAGATATGAAAGAAGGAATTGAAAATCAAAAAGTAAGTTACACGATGCTCTTTGGGAGGTCTTTAGAATAACTATGGCTATTATTTTAGAACCTCGTTGGAAATCACATATTATCCAAACCAATAACCCTGTGTTAACTCCACAACAATGTCAGGAAGTTATTCAGATGGGACAGAACCAACCTAATCTTGACGCTGAAGTTGGAATTAGAAAAAACGTACCAGCAGATACACACCAAAAAGGTTACAAAAAGACGGGGCTGGATAAAAAGAAACGTGTCACTACAATTAGTTGGATTCCTTTTGATATAGGAAAACCTATGTATGAAACCATAGAAAGATGGATGTTGAATATTAATGCGAATCATTTTGGTTTTGATGGAATGCAGATCGGTGAACAGGCGCAATATACAGAATATCCTAAAGGTGGTTTTTATGAATGGCATAGTGATTCTGATTATGACATGTCTTATATGCCGTCTGTCAGAAAATCTCTATGACTTTATTATTAAGTGATCCCAAAGATTTTAAGGGGGGAGAGTTAGAA
>Ga0114905_1001376_pt1 | contig 13442 bp, 10 predicted proteins | sample MalvireepMed_b05_FD_83499 | JGI IMG/M metagenome (GOLD analysis project Ga0114905, IMG submission 83499) | Marine viral communities from the Global Malaspina Expedition - Malaspina viral metaG DeepMed_b05 | ecosystem: Environmental > Aquatic > Marine > Oceanic | place: Mediterranean Sea...
CCCTTGGGGATGTCGTACCCGCCCAGCTCGGTGTCCTCGGTGACCAGACGCGAGCTGGCCTGGATCGGAGCGACCCAGCGGATGCCTTCCTCGAAGGCCTTGTCCCAGGCCTCCTGCGCGCGCACCTCGGCAAGCTGATCGGGGTTGGTCAGCAACCCGTAGAGGATCGTCGCCATCGCATCGCGCGGCTCGTTAATGCCGCCGCCGATGGCGATCTTGATGTTGGCGTGGATCTGGCTCATCGGGATCGGATCGTCGGCGGTCAGCATCAGCGCATAGGCCGAGCCGTCGGGCGCGCTGCGGCGGATCGGCTCGAGCTCGGCAAACAGCGCATCCATCTCGTCATTGGCGGCATCCGAGGCGGCGAAGGGCTCGGGCTTCCAGCCGAAATTGCCGGCCCCGTCGATGAGCAACTGCGACCAGCGCATCATCTGCGCGTCGCTGGCCTCGGGAATGCCGAGGATATGCGCGAGGATGCGCGCCGCAAGCGGGCCGCAGAGATCGGTGAAGAGATCCACCGTCTCGCCGCGCGGCAGCCGAGAGATATAGTCCTCGGCGAGCTGCTCGTAGAGCGGGCCCCAGTCGGTCTTGATCCGCGTGGGCGTCAGCGCCTTGGAGATCGCCTTGCGCTCGACGAAGTGCTCCCGCCCGTCCTTGCGCATCAGCGTGTGCGCCCGGAAGGCCGGCTTCATCGGGGTCTGCGGGTCATCGCTGCTGAACAGCTCGGGGTTGTCCTTGACCGCCTTGGTCAGCGCCGCCTTGGTGAGCAGGGTCCGGCCGGTCGAGGCGACCCGCAGCACCGGGCTCTCGGCGCGCAGGCGGCGATAGATCGGATAGGGATCCGAACTCAATTGGTCGAGCGTAATCGCCCCGTCAAGCGGTGCCAGTGCCATGAACTCCTCCCAAAGCTCTCCTCTGCGGAGACAATAGAGAGCCGCGGCCTTGCCAAGCAATGCGATGGAATGATTACCTGCTATCGAAAAATTCGATGGACACCCAGCCGACGCGAGGTCTTCACATGGCGCAGCCCAACGCCGATCCATCCAGCATCGACTTTGCCGCGCTCAACCTCTTGCGGGTGGTGCACGAGCTTGGCTCGTTCACCGCCGCGGCGGAAAAGCTCAACGTCAACCAATCCGCGGTCAGCTACACCATCGCCAAGCTGCGGGCCTGCTTCCACGATCCGCTCTTCGTGCGCGAGGGCGGCCGGCAGGTCTCGACCGATCGCTGCGAGGAGATCCTCGCACGCTCTCTGCAGATGCTCGGGATGCTAGACGAGATGCTGCAGCCCGACGCCTTCGAGCCGGGCAGCGCGACCCAGAATGTCACAATCGCCTGCAACTACTACGAGCGCGTGCTGCTGATCCCGGCGCTGGTCAGCGCGATCCGCCGCGAGGCACCGGGGATGACCGTCAAGGTCATCAACGCGCTTGGCGACGGGCATCTGCGGCTGCTCAACCGCGAGGCCGATGTGCTCATCGGCCCGTTCGCGCGCTCGGAATCCGGCTTTCACGCGCGCAGGCTTTACGGCGAGGAATATGCCTGCCTGATGGATGCCGCTCACCCACTGGCCGACACCGCGCTCGACATCGAGGGCTATCTCGGGCTCAACCACGTGCTGATCGATTACGGCGGCGGCTGGCAATCCGCCTACCTGCGCGAGCTTGAAGCGGCGGGGCACCGGATCGACCCGGTCGTGGTGGCGCCGAGCCCGGCGGGGCTGGCGACACTGATCGTCGAGTCGGACCTCGTGGCCACGGTGCCGCGACGGTTGGGCGAGTGGAACGCCGACCGTCTCAAGGTGGCCGACTGCCCGTTCCCGGGGCGGTTCGATGTCTCTCTGGTCTGGGCCGCGCACACCAACGCCTCGGCGATGCATCGCTGGCTGCGCGAGCTGATCTGGCGCATCGCCCGCCGATAGCGGCCCTCAGTTCAGGCAGCGACGGCCCGCCATGCGCTCGCCACGATCCTTGCCGGCAGTTCCTGCATGACGTGAAGGACCGGAATCGCGCCTTGCCGCGCCTGCCGGACACCCTACCGCGGCCGACGTCGCCTTCAAGCGCCGGCGGCAGCGGACCTCAGCGTCTGCGTGGAGGCAATCGCGGCGCGCGGATGCGATGCCGAAAGACCGCCAGAGCACAGGCCAGTACAACGAGACCACACAGCACGGCCTTGGAGACCGTGCCCATGGTGCCCTCGATCAGGAGCGCATGCACCACGCTGCCGCCGACCACCACCACCGCCAGCGCACGATGCGCAAGATGCCACCGCCGCGTCCTCACCACCATCAGCGCCATGCCTTGCATCGCAAAGATCCCCCACATGGCGGTCACACCCCATACCGAGAACGGTGTCGGCGACCTGAAAAGCAGCGCATCGATGACATCCGGCGGGCTGGTGATCCACAGCCCCACCACATGGACGAGGCTACACAGGACCAGCACGGTGCCGGCGCGCCGGTGCAGGCGCCGCCCGCGCGCCCCGTGCAATCCCGGCAGACGGCTCGTGGCCAGGAGTGGCTGCAGCAGCAGGACGCCCATGGCGGCGATGCCGGCAAAGCCCGCGACGATGTAGACCGGCCGCCGCCACGCCAGCAGCGGGCTGCCTGCCGCCACCAGCAGCGGAACGGCGATTGCGAGCACGAGCCCGCCCCAGATGAGGGCGGCCCGGACCCGCGGTGCCACAGGCAGGTTCAAGCCCGGCGCTCGATCAGGCCGGTCGCAGCACGAAATGCGCCTCGAGACTGCTGTCTTGCGCGCTGCTCATCAATGGCCGCAGAAAGACGGTCTCGAATTCGCCGCTGTCATAGGCCAGATGGCCGTGCGGCTGTCCGAAGGCCGGCACGATCTGCGGCATCTCGAGCCGAAAGACCCCGTTGGCATCCGTGAGTGTCGCGCCGTGGCTCTGCGGGTCGCGCTCGTGACCCTCGGTGGTGTGTGCCCAGATCTGGATCCGTTGCCCGGCCAAGGGCGCCCCGTCCCCGGCGCGCCGGACGGTGCCGGTCATCCAGAACCCGCCATTGCCGATGCGCTCGACGATGGGCGCGCCGGGGCGGTAATTGTTGCGCCCCCCGCGCATCGAGGGCGTCGGAGCCAGCCCCTGCGCCCGGGCCGGAACGGGCCGGGCGACACCGGCGGCGGCGATCGCGACACCGCTACAGGCGATCAGGCGGCGGCGTGTGATGAGTGTGGTCATCCGAGCATCTCCCTGTCTTCCCGGTACTGGACCAAGGCGACCGTTCAGCCGCTCTCGCAACCTGAACTGTAGCGTGCCGACGCGAAGGAACCAAAGTCTGAGCGGGCCGATTGCGGTGACCCTTGGTAAAAATCCCTTGATCGCAGGCGCACCCCGGCCGGCATCCGCACAGCTGGCGTCCTCGCGCTGGCGCTCACCCAGCTTTTCAGCGCGTGTATATCGTAGGCACAACAATGGCGCGTGCTGACCCATACGGATCACCAAGGCGGCGTGACGCGGTCATCGCAGGCGCGGCCCTCTTGCCAGTGCACCGATAGGGGCGGCTGCCCTGATATCCGGGGAACGCGCCTCGATCGCGATCGGCACGGCGACCGCCGGACTGCGACTTCGTCTTCGTGATCACGCCCTTTGCCACAGCCGTGTTCTACTTCTCGGCAAGGGGCGGTCGATTCCCTCGCATCGCCCGCGCAAAGAGTCCGACGATCTGACACGAAACGGCGTTCAACCGAGGAGGACCACCCGATGACCCAGCACACCCGCATGACCGCGAAGGATTTCGCCCCGGAGCTGCTCGAGCTCTATGACTTCTATGCCCACGGCATGATCACCAAGCGCGAGTTTCTCGACCGCGCTGGCAAATTCGCCGTGGGCGGACTGACCGCGGCGGCGATCCTCGGGATGATGTCGCCGGATTATGCCATGGCCGAGCAGGTCAGCTTCAACGATCCCGACATCAGGGCGGAGTGGATCACCTATCCCTCGCCCAACGGCCATGGCGAGATGCGTGCCTATTACGTCCGACCCACCGGGGTCGAGACCGCGCCGGGCGTGGTCGTGGTGCACGAGAACCGCGGCCTCAACCCCTATATCCGCGACGTGGCGCGGCGGCTGGCCAAGGCCGGCTTCATCGCCATGGCGCCAGACGGTCTGACCCCGATGGGCGGCTATCCCGGCAATGACGAGAAGGGCCGCGAACTGCAGCGCCAGGTCGATGGCGAGAAGCTGATGAACGATTTCTTTGCCGCGATCGAATACCTGATGGCGCAGGACGAGGTTACCGGAAAGGTCGGCATCACCGGCTTCTGCTATGGCGGCGGCGTCTCGAATGCCGCCGCGGTCGCCTATCCCGAGCTCGGCGCTGCCGTCCCCTTCTATGGCCGCCAGCCCGCCGCAGAGGACGTGCCGAAGATCGAGGCGCCGATCCTGCTGCACTACGGTGCGCTCGACGAGCGGGTGAACGCCGGATGGCCGACCTACAAGGAGGCGCTCGACGCCCACGGCAAGACCTACGAGGCGTATATCTACGAGGGCGCCAACCACGGCTTCCACAACGATTCCACGCCGCGCTACGACGAGGATGCCGCCGAACTGGCATGGACGCGTACGATTGACTGGTTTCGCAAATACCTGGGCTGACGCGCCGCCCGCGGCGCGGCCCCGAGAGGCTCGCAACCCAGGCGGCGGGAGTGTCACGAAAACCACGCCTCGCGCGTCTTGGCCGGGACCACCAAGATGGCGCCGGCACCGACCGGCCATGCAGTGCAATATGAACGATCACGCCCGACGGCCCACCCAAGAGTGGGCCGCCGGGCACGTGTCGCCGCGCTTGGGCTTGGCCTTGGGTCGATCCGTCAGATGGTGACGCAGATCTTGCCGAAATGCGCGCCGCTCTCCTGGTAGCGGAACGCCTCGGCCAGCTCCGCCAGCGGGAAGCTGCGGTCGATCACCGGGCGCAGGTCGAGCGCTTCGAGCGCCTTCACGAAGTCCTGCTGATGTTCCCGCGAGCCCACGATCAGCCCTTGCAGCCGCTGTTGCCGCGCCATGAGCAGCGCGGTGGGGATCTCGCCCGACCGCCCCGTCAGCACGCCGATGAGGGCGAGATGCGCCCCCGGACGGCCGGCGACGATCGACTGCGACAGCGTCGCCGGTCCGCCGACCTCGACCACGATGTCGACGCCGCGACCGCCGGTCAGGCGGCGCATTTCCTCGCCCCACTCGGGCGTGCTGCGATAGTTGATGACATGATCCGCGCCAAGCTCGCGCAGGCGGTCGAGCTTGGCGTCCGACGACGAGGTCGCGATCACCGTCGCCCCCATCGCCTTGGCCAGTTGCAGCGCGTAGATCGAGACGCCGCCGGTGCCGAGAACCGCGACCACGTCGCCGGCCTTGATGCTGGCATCCACCACCAGCGCCCGCCACGCGGTGAGGCCCGCCGTGGTGATCGTCGCCGCTTCTTCGTGCGACCAGCCCTCCGGCGCGCGGGTGAACCAGGTCGCCGGCAGCGTGACGCGCTCGCGCGCATAGCCGTCGCGGCCGTCGCCGGGCGTCGTGGAGAAATCGCAGGGGCGGCCGTCACCTGTCTGCCAGTCGGGAAAGAAGCCCGACACGACGCTGTCGCCCACCGCGAACGCGTCGACATCTGCACCGATCGCCTCGACCACGCCGGCACCATCGGCCATCGGGATACGCCCGTCGGGAAGTGCACCCTCGACCGCGCAGACGCGGTAGTCGTGGTAATTGAGCGAGCTGGCATGAAGCCGCACGGTGATCTCGCCGGGGCCCGGCGCCGCCGGGTCGGCCTCATCGCTCATCACCAGATTGTCGAGCCCGCCGGGCGCCTTGATCGTCACCTGTTTCATGAGACTGCCTTTCGTGCTGTGTCGTATCGGCCCGCCGCTACGCGGGCGTTGGCGCTTACCTAGCCTGCAAAGAGGGCGCGGCCATCCCGGCGCGCGCCCTGCTTGATGCCGGCCCGAGAGGTCAGGCGCGGTAGTCGCTGCCAAGCCCGTCGATGGAGCGCAGATGCGCCTCCCATTCGAGCTGCAGGTCGCCGTCTTCCTCGTTCATCTGCGTGTATTGCGCGTGGACATGGCTGGCGATCTCGTCATCCACGAGCCGGAGCTTCTGGCCCGAGGACGTTGCCGCGACCTGGATCTCGCAGGCCCGCTCGAGGTAGAACATGTTGTTGAACATCTCCGCCGCGCTGCGCCCCGTGGCGATGAGCCCGTGGTTGCGCAACACCAGCACCGGGTGATTGCCGAAATCGGCCACGATGCGCTCGCGTTCTTCGAGATCGAGCGCGATGCCCTCGAAGTCGTGATAGGCGATGCGGTTGTGGAACTGCAGCGAGATCTGGTTGAGCGGCAAAAGCCCCTTTTCCATGCACGACACCGCCACGCCCGCGCGGGTGTGGGTGTGCATGATCCACGCCGCATCATGGCGATGCATGTGCACGGCGGAGTGGATGGTGAAGCCCGCCGGGTTCACCCGGTGCGGGCTGCCGTCGACCTTGTTGCCGTCCACGTCGATCTTGACCAGCGACGAGGCGGTGATCTCTTCCCAGCGCCAGCCGTAGGGGTTGATCAGGAAGTGCCCCTCCTCGCCCGGCACCCGGGCGGTGATGTGGGTGTAGATCAGGTCGGTGAACTTGTGCAGCGCCGCCAGCCTGTAGCAGGCGGCGAGCTCTTCGCGGGTCTGTTTCTCTTCGGGGGACATGGCGATCTCCGTTGGTCAGTTGCGTTGGCCGACCGCACCGCCTGCGCCCTCGGCGGGGCGTCCGGCGTGACGGGCGGCAAGGTCTTCGAGCGCCCGCGCCACCTGTGGCTCCGGCGGGCAGGCCCGGCGGGTGGTGAGGTCGGTGTGCAGCATCAGGGTCTCAATGGTGGCGGCAAGGCTGCCGTCCTCCTTGAGCACGCGGTGGAAGAGCTTCATCTTCTTACCCGCACCCTCGAGCACCTGCGTGGTCACCGTGAGCAGCGCGCCCCTGTGCACCTCGTCGAGGTAACGGATGCGGGTGTCGACGGTGAAGAAGCTCTTGCCGCTCGCGACATAGGCCTCGTCGGCGCCCACCAGCGTCATCAGGCCATCGGTGGCCCAGGTGCCAAGCTCGAGATAGGCGGCCTCGTTCATGTGGCCGTTGTAGTCGGTCCAGGTAACCGGCACGGCGCGGCGCGAGGTGATCGGCAGGCCGTCGATCTCGCCACCCGCGGCGAGCTGCGCCTCATGCGCGACGATCACGCCCCCTGCCCCGCTTTTGGTGCGGCGCAGGCCGCGCAGGGTGGCCACGAGATTGTCGTCCCGAAGCTGCTCGAGCTCCGCGATGCTCAGGTGGCCCGACTGGGCGTCGGACTGGTCGCTGATCGCCCCAATCAGCGCGGCATCGAGCTCGGGCACGTCGGTCAGCTTGGACCACGGCCAGTGCAGCGACGGGCCGAACTGTTCCATGTAGCTGGCCATGCCGGCCTCGCCGCCGGCCAGGCGGTAGGTCTCGAACAGGCCCATCTGCGCCAGCCGCAGCCCAAAGCCCATGCGCATGGCATCGTCGATCTGCGCCGTGGTGGCGATGCCGTCGCGGATCATCCACAGCGCCTCGCGCCAGATCGCCTCCTGGAAGCGGTTGCCGATGAAGGCGTCGATCTCGGTCTGCATCTCGAGCGGGTACATCCCGAGCGACTGCACCACCGGCAGGGCCTGTGCGCGCAGTTCGGGCGCGCCGGTGATCTCGACCAGCGGCAGCAGGTAGACCGGGTTGAACGGATGCACCACCACCACCGGCGCACCGGTCGCGGCTAGGTCGGAGGCCTTGAAGCCCGAGGTCGACGATGCGATGAAGCCGCCCGCGGGCAGATGCTCCGCGATCTGGTCATAGACCTTGTGCTTCAGTTCCAGCCGCTCCGAAACGCTTTCCTGCACCCAGTCGGCGCCCTCTACGGCGTCTTCGAGCGTGTCGCAGACGCGCAGCGCGCCTTCGGGCGGCAAAGGCCGGTCGTAAAGCGCCGGAAGCGAGGCGCGGGCGCGTCCGAGCACCGCCCCGACCTTGCGCGCGGCCTCGGGGTCCGGGTCGAATAGCGCCACGTCCCAGCCGTTGAGCAGGAAGCGCGCCGCCCAGCCACCGCCGATGACGCCGCCGCCGATGATGGCTGCCCGGCTCATGCAGGCACCGGCATGTCGCGCTTGACGAGGCCGAGCTGGTCGCGGACCTCTTGGGGTCCCATCAGCGAGGCGCCCATGTTGGACAGGATGCTCGCCGCCTTCTCGACCAGCTGCGCGTTGGTCGCCATCACGCCGCGCTCGAGATAGAGGTTGTCCTCGAGCCCCACGCGCACGTTGCCACCCGCCAGCGCCGCGGCGGCGACATAGGGCATCTCGTCCCGGCCAAGGCTGAAGGCCGACCAGGTCCAGCTTTCGGGGACGTTGTTCACCATCGCCATGAAGGTGTTCATGTCGCCCGGCGCGCCCCACGGGATGCCCATGCAGAGTTGCACCAGCGCCGGATCCTCGAGCACGCCCTCCTTCACCAGCTGCTTGGCGAACCACAGGTGGCCGGTGTCGAAGGCCTCGATCTCGGGCTTGACGCCAAGCTCGGTCATCATCCGGCCCATGGCGCGCAGCATCTCGGTGGTGTTGGTCATCACGTAGGTGCCGTCACCGAAGTTCATCGAGCCACAATCGAGCGTGCAGATCTCGGGCAGGCAGTCGCGGATATGCGCCATGCGCTCGATGGCGCCCGCCATGTCTGTGTTGGGGCCGTCAAGATCCATCGGGGTCTCGACATCGCCCAAGGTCAGATCGCCGCCGGTGCCGGCGGTGAGGTTCAGCACCACGTCGACCTCGGACGCGCGGATGCGGTCGGTCACCTCGCGAAACAGCGCCCGGTCGCGGCAGGGCGCGCCGGTCTCGGGATCGCGGACGTGGCAATGCACCACCGCCGAGCCGGCCTTGGCGGCGTCGATGGCGGCCTCGGCGATCTCTGCGGGGGAGCGCGGCACCAGACGGCTCTTGTCCTGCGTGGCACCCGCGCCGGTGATGGCGGCGGTGATGAAGGGTTTGCGGTTCATCTGGAGGGTCATGGGGTCTCCTTACCGGCCTTTCCAGACCGGGTCACGTTTCTGGGCGAAGGCGCGGGCGCCTTCCTTCTGGTCCTCGGAGCGGTAAAGCCGCTCGACGGTCTCGAACTGGCTGCCGTTGATGCGGTTGAGCACGTCCTGGAACTTCATGTCCTCGGCCTCGCGGGCGATCTCCTTGATCGCGGCAAAGACCAGCGGTGGGCCCGAGGCGAGCTCGTCGGCCATCTTGCGCGCCTCGGCCATCAGGGCCGCGGCCGGCAGGATGCGGTTGATCAGGCCCCAGCGATGGGCCTCCTCGGCATCGAACCAGCGCCCGGTGAAAAGCAGCTCCATCGCGATGTGGTAGGGGATGCGCTTGGGCAGCTTGATCGTCGCGGCATCGGCCACGGTCCCGGACTTGATCTCGGGCAGTGCAAAGCTCGCATGATCGGCGGCGAGGATGATGTCGGCGCCAAGCGCCAGCTCGAGCCCGCCGCCGCAGGCGATGCCGTTGACGGCGGCGATCACCGGCTTGTTGAGGCCGCGCAGCTCCTGCAGCCCGCCGAAGCCGCCGACGCCGTAATCGGCATCCGCCGCCTCGCCCTCGGCCGCGGCCTTCAGATCCCAGCCCGGGCAGAAGAACTTCTCGCCCTGCGCGGTGAGGATTGCCACGCGCAGCTCGGGATCGTCGCGGAAATCGGTAAAGATCTCGCCCAGCTCGCGGCTCGTCGCCATGTCGATGGCGTTGGCCTTGGGCCGGTTGAGGGTGACTTCGAGCACCGCGCCGCGGCGGGTCGTCAAGACGTTCTGGGTCATTCTTCCATCCTGATCAGGGCATCCGCCGCCACCGCGTCCGTGGCGCGGCAGATCAGCGGATTGATTTCAATCTCGTGCAGGGCGCTCGCGTTGTCCTGCACCAGCGTTTGCAAGGCCATGGCGGTGTCGAGGATCGCCTCCATGTCGGCGCCGGGGCGACTTCGGTATCCGGTGAGCAAGGGTGCGGTGCGCAGACTGTCGAGCGCCGCGCGTAGGTCGTCACGGCTGGCGGGGATCAGCACCGAGGCCGTATCGCGGATCAGCTCGGTGAGGATGCCCCCGAGACCCAGCGTCAGCACGAAGCCATGCGCCGGGTCGCGCGTCACGCCGAGGATCAGCTCGGCGACGGTTCCGGTGATCATCTCCTCGACGAGGAAGCTTGTCGCCGGCATCCCTGTCGCCGCGTCGCTGACCTCCTGCGCGGAGCCGAGGTTCAGCGCGACGGCCCCGGCCTCGGTCTTGTGGGCGATGCCTTCGCCCTTGAGCACCACCGGAAAGCCGATCCGGGCGGCCGTCTCGGCGGCCATGGCGGCATCCGCCGCGCGACCTGAGCCGGGCACCCGGACACCGACGCCGCTGAGCAGCGCCTTGGCCTCGGCCTCGGAGAACACTCGCGCCGCGCCGTGGCCGTTCAACGGCAGGGTCACCGGATCGGGGCGGGCGTTGGCCCCCGAGGGCGCGGCGACGGCGGCGCGGATCGCGGTCAGCGCATCGCCCATGCCGCAGAGCGGCACGATGCCCATCTCGAGCGCGCGGCGCGCCACCGGCTCGGGCAGCCCCTCGGCCAGCAAGGACACCATGGCCATCGGTGTGGCCGTCGCATCGCGGGTCTTGGCCACGGCGCGCAGCACCTGATCGTAATCGGGCGCGTCGAACCGGTCGTCACGCGGGTAATCCACCACCACGCAACCAAGGCCAAGCTCGGCCCCGGGATCGCAGAGCGCCGTGAACGTGGCCGTCAAAGCGTCTTCGTCACCCCAGATATAGGTGTTGTAATCCAAGGGGTTGGCGAGCGCGACCTTGGGGCCGAGCGCGGCGCGCAGGCCGGCCTTCTGGGTGTCGGTGAGCGCGGGATACGCGACCCCTGCGCGCTCGCCCATGTCGGCCATCAGCGAGGCCTCACCGCCCGAGCACGAGGCCGAGGCGATGCGCGCCGAGCGCAGACCGCCGGTGACGTGCAGGATCTTCAGCGTCTCGACAAGCTCGGTCGGCGTCTCCACCTGCGCCACGCCCAGACGGCGCAAAAGCGCCCGCGCCCCCGCGTCCGAGCCGGTGAGCGAGGCGGTGTGCGACACCGCCGCCGCCTGCGCCCGCTCGGACGCGCCGACGCGCAGCGCGACGATGGGCTTCCCGAGTTCGGCGGCGCGGGCGGCCAGCGTCTCGAAGGCCGGCAGATCGCTGATGCCCTCGATATGCAGCCCAAGCGCGGTGATGCGCGGGTCTTCCAGCAGCGCGATGCCGAGATCCGACATCGAGGTCTGTGCCTGATTGCCTGCCGCGACAACGGCGGCCAGCGGCAGGCCGCGGCGCTGCATGGTCAGGTTGATGAGCACGTTGGACGACTGGCCGATCACGGCGACACCGCTCTCCACCGGCGACATGCCGTGCCGGTCGGGCCAGAGCGCCACGCCATCGAGCGCGTTGACGATGCCGTAGCAGTTCGGCCCCAGCACGCGCATGTCACCGGCGGCCTCGACCAGCTCGGCCTGCAGGTCATCGCCGTCGGCAAGCTCGGAGACCGCCTCGGAGAAACCTGCGGCAAAGCACACCGCGCCACCGCAGCCCATTGCCGACAGCTCGCCCGCCATCTTGACGGTCAGCGCGCGATTGACGCCGATGAAGGCGGCATCCGGCACGCCGGGCAGCGCGGCGAGGTCGGGATAGGCCGGCTCGCCGCCGACCTCGGATTTCCTTGGGTGCACCGGCCAGATCGGGCCGGTGAAGCCGGTGGCGCGGCACTGGCGCACCACCGCCTCGCACCATGCGCCACCCCCGATCACGGTGATGGCCCCGGGCGAGAAGAAACGGCTCAGCGGCGACATCGCTCAGGCGCCCAGCGGCCGGAAGATCTCCCGGCTGATGATGTGGCGCTGGATCTCCGAGGTGCCGTCCCAGATCCGTTCGACGCGGGCGTCGCGCCAGAACCGTTCGATGGGCAACTCGTCCATCAGGCCCATGCCGCCGTGGATCTGCAGCGCCGCGTCGGTCACACGCGCCAGCATTTCCGAGGCATAGAGCTTGGCCGAGGCGATCTCGCGGTTCGCCGGCAGCCCCTGATCAAGGCGCCATGCCGAGGCGAGGGTGAGCCAGTCGGCGGCGTCGATCTCGGTGATCATGTCGGCGATCTGGAAGCTCACGCCCTGGAACTTGCCGATCGGCTGGCCGAACTGCTTGCGTTCGGCGGCATAGGCGACGGCGTGGTCATAGACCCGGCGGGCGCGGCCCACCGAGTTGGTCGCGACGGTGATGCGCGTGGCATAGAGCCACTCGTTCATCACGTCGAAGCCGCCATCGACCTCGCCCAGCACCTGCGCATCCGACAGGCGGCAATTGTCAAAATAGAGGATCGAATTCTGGTAGCCGCGATGCGAGACCGAGTTGTACCCGCGCGCGATCTCGAAGCCGGGCGTGCCGCGATCGACGAGGAAACAGGTGATGCGCTTCTTGGGGCCGCGCGGGGTCTCGTCGACGCCGGTGGCGACGAAGACGATGACGAAATCGGCGTGCTCGGCGCCCGAGATGAAGTGCTTCGAGCCGTTGATGACCCAGTCGCCCCCGTCCCGCACGGCCTGACATTTCATGCCGCGCACGTCCGAGCCCGCATCGGGCTCGGTCATCGCCAGTGCGTCCATCTTTTCACCGCGCACCGCGGGCATCAGATATTTCTCGACCTGCGCGCCCTCGCAGGCCATCAGGATGTTCTGCGGGCGCCCGAAGAAATGCGTCAGCGCCATCGAGCCGCGGCCAAGCTCGCGCTCGACCAGCGCGAAATCCACGTGGCCGAGGCCCGGCCCGCCGACGCTTTCGGGGAAGTTCGAGGCGTAGAAGCCCAGATCGAGGCACTTCTGCTTGATCTCCTGCGCGATCTCGGCCGGCACTTCGCCGGTGCGCTCGACAAGCGCCTCGTGCGGGTAGATCTCGTTCTCGACGAAGCTCCGCACGGTGGAGACGATCATCTCCTGTTCGTCGGTCAGTCCAAAATGCATGGGTCACCCTTTTCTTTGGGTCGGAAGTGTGTGGGGGTCGGGGGAAAGCGGCACCGCTCCGACCGCGCAGAGCGGGTCAGGCGCCGCGGCGGGCAGCCGCCTCGATCAAGGTGGCGCAGAGCGCCACGCCGTCATCGGCTCATGGAGACCGAACAGCGAGGAAAGCGGGTCGGGCCGGGGCCGGATGGCTCCGCACGCGGAGAAACCCGTCTTCCGAGATCCGCAGGCAAACACCACCCAAGGCGCGGACCGCCCCTTCTGTCCGTTCGCCCAAACGTGCTTCGATCTGCGTTGTGTTGGACACAATCGCCTCGCTCTTCATTGCTGTTCGTGTTGACCCAAGGGTGAGGTCGGAAGAGCGGGACTGCAAATGAAACTTATTCGGAGCCTCGACAAACGA
>Ga0114905_1001381_pt1 | contig 13430 bp, 3 predicted proteins | sample MalvireepMed_b05_FD_83499 | JGI IMG/M metagenome (GOLD analysis project Ga0114905, IMG submission 83499) | Marine viral communities from the Global Malaspina Expedition - Malaspina viral metaG DeepMed_b05 | ecosystem: Environmental > Aquatic > Marine > Oceanic | place: Mediterranean Sea...
CTAAATCTGAATGAGCTATAAGGAGTAATATTGATACCAAATTTGGATAATTTAGCGACACTGAAAAATCGATTAATTAGTGCAACTGTTCTAAAAGCTTTTTCGTAATCAAAGAAAAAGAAGCCGCGGTTTCTAACCAATGCATCTGTATCGTAAGACGAGAACAGATCATCTAGGAGGTCTGCGTAGACATCTTCCAAGCCCTCTTGCACTGTGGTTAATTGACTAAGATCTTCGACTGCTTGTTCGTTGTCTTCGGTGGAAGAGTATATCGCATTTCTTGATATAAAGCTTTGACCGGGATAAATATATTCATCCAGTTTGGATCTCCATTCATCATCAAAAGTTGAGGCTGCTAAATCTGTTATTTCTGCTCCCCTTAAATCAAGAATTTTCGGATTTCTATGTAGTATATTCTTTAACGGGGTTCCGCTTTCAACGGCGCGATTTGCACTAATAACCCTCTTTCTAAAACGCACGTATAGTTTACCAACCGATGTTGCTGAGGATTTACTCGGGAACAGGCTTCTGAGATCGTCTAATCTTCTTATTATTTTCGCTGTATTTCCGTATGTCTGCACCATTGTTGATATTTGATCTAACATATCATTTAAATCTGTATCACTTTCATCGTGAACGTCTGCTTCTTTAAATTTGGTAACAAAATCTTCAAAATATTCTACTATTTCATCGTGACTGATATTATCGGCTTTATAATATTGGCCCGATATGGATTGAATAGGAATTTGGTCATAAACAATTTCTTGAGAATCAACATATGAGGTTATTACATTCTTCAGTTCACCATTGGAAAAAACCTTTTCATATGTTACATCACTGGTTATTTTATCTAAAAGCATCTTATTGTTGACAACATCTGCGATATCGTCATCGCTGTATTCATATAAAGATGCAAACGCAAAAGTGTGCCAAAATGAAGGTTCATTATCCATAAAATCCCAAGTATAGGCGGTACTAAAAGCACCATCCGTCGTCGCACCGTCCACGTCGTCGCCAATTTTGTATTCAATAGATGTTCGAAATTTTATTATTTTTTGACCAGACTCTGTAAACAAATCCTCTTGTCTTGTCCAGACAGAAGTGGATGCATTCATATCTAAGGTCAATATATTATATCTAGTATTATAGAGGCCGACGAGGCCCTCTAGCAGACCAAAGAATGTTTCTACTTCTTCGGCGTCGACATCGCCGGCCGCGATGGCTGCGGCCTGAGTGCGATATTCATAATAAGCGCTAAAAATATTTTTATTACCATTTATGACTGACTGCCAGTCCTCCTCTTCAAACCCAAACATATTACTAGTCTGTGCCGCGGCCCAAACCGCTGCATGCAAACAATATACGTTTAAGTCATTGTTTATTTTTGAAACAATCTCATCATCTAATGTATCGTCACCGGTGCTGGTTATAAAAATAGATATATATGTAATCACACTGTCGTCTTGAAGTTCTATTCTTTCTATGTAAGGTGCGGGCAAATAAGTACCGAAGTTACTTATAGCGTCTCCTTGAAAAGTTAATCCAGACATATCTCAGGCTCCGTTACTACTCCATAAATATCGAAGAATACTCTTTCATCTCCATCAATATCGCAATCAAAATCTAAATCTATATAAAGCGATTGTTTATTAAAAATCTCGGCTCCCTTGCAAGCTATGTTTTGATCCACCTCTGAATCTGCTAAAACATCAAAATAATATTCGACACTGTTTGTATCTTGTGTTTCCCCACCTTGACCTTCATCATCGGGAGAAAAAGCGTTAGGATCGATCATCAAACCATCGACAATTGATGGAGCAACTTTCTTAAAATACTTTCTTTCTAATCTACTTGCGTCTTCTGCTGTTCGAACGAAAACTTCTACTTCAAAATTGTCATTTAAAATTTGTGTATTTACTTCTTCTAAATAAATTAAAGGGTCTTGGTTTCCCTCTAGAACTATAATATTATCATCTATAAATGCTTGCGTTGAAGTCACAATGTCTCTTGCCTGAGCATCGAATACAAATTCGCGGGGTGCTACTCGTAACACATAATTCGCATCAATATTGATTTGCGGTATATTAGTATCGTTTGTTGTATCTTTGGTGGCCGAAGATGTGATTTTGCTTTGTAGTGCTGCTACTTTCCAGGCTGGGGCTGTTTGTGGATCTCCATCTAAAAACGCATCTCCAATCACATTATCGAGCTTGTATATATCTTTTGCAGGCTCAAACTTATCTTCCATATCATTTAGGTTGAAGAAGTTGACAGGTTTCCCCATGTTATTGTTGAGTGTGGATTCTAAATCTTGAAACAATGTTAAGCCTTCTAAATAATGGGTTTCGTTCTTTATTCTCTCATGTATGCTGTTTTGAATAACCGCATCGCCAGCATACGTAAAATCGGCGCCGCTGGTTCGGCCTATATATTTGGTGTCATATACAATGTTATCATCGAAAAACGCATAGTACGTTGGTCTAAAGCTACCAACAGACAACATTTTTCTACCATATGTTGTTAACTGGAAGTCAAATACTTGTTCTTTTTTGTTAATAAATTTAGCCATTAGTATGAACCTCCACCGTGAGACCCGCTACGCATAGGATTATGATATAGTACTTCAGCGTCTATTTTAATTAGCTCAACGAAAGATAAGTAATCGTAAGGCCAGTTGAACGAAACATTATAGCTTGTAGTCTTGTTATTGGGATCTATTTGATCTCCGGTAGATTGTCCAACCTGCGGTACCATCAAATCTGAATAAATGTTCTTTGATTTTTGCTTAACCTTGAAAACCATCCAACGAAGATTTTCATTTTCCATCAAATTGCTCTCGTTTAGTAATTCTGTATCTACCAATTCGTGAGCTACAGAGGAAACTTGCGTAGTAATCTTTTTATATTTACGAGGAGCAAGGTTTTGCCAAATATAACTAAGATCATCTTTATCCAGATTATATTCAAATTCAAAAATGTACATTACAATCGGCTCTACACTTTCACTACTTAAGAAATCAAACTGTGGCGGGAAAACATAATCTTGCATTTTTTCTATCTGTCTTCTGATTGATTGTCCAGCAGAGGTTAAGGAATCGCCTGTCGCACTACCGACCGCACTATCCAAACTAGCATCGACTCTTTCTTGAGGAATACTGATGAATTGCTTACGCTGTGTAGCAAACTCGCCGGTGGTATCGCTATATTGAGTTATGTATGGAACCGCTACGATTGCTTCTTTGATTGTTCTGCTATCGGCTATTTCGCCTAGGCGCGTGCTGGCTTGTTCTGGTGTGAACTTGACAATATCTGTTAAGGATTTCGCTGTTTTGAAAAGCGTGGAACCAGTGCCGGCAGCATTCTCGTTGTTATAAACAGAGTTGTTGTTGATTACGGAATAATGGTTTTTGAGCCAACTAGTTGGGATGTCGCCAATCTCTAAGAATACTCCCTTGCTTGGGTCTTCTGGCATCACACCAAATTGGTGCCACATGCCTCTTGGAACAGACTGGGAAGCAAATGTTGGCAATGCTAAGTTGCTAGCTGCATTTGTAATTGGATGCACACCTTCATTACTAAAGTTAAGCATCGGTGTTTCAAACTTAGGTTGGATGATCCATTTCTTACCTACAGTCTCGTTCTCACTAGTGTCCGGGTTTCCGAATTGATCGGTTCTTTGTCTTACAATCCTTTCAACACCAAGATAGTTTACACTAGCACTTAGTTGCATTGAGTTTTGGTTAATGTTTTTGCCTTCATAAATCAAATCCCCAACATTAGCGATCTCTTCTGAATCACTAAAAGTTGGTATTAAGACTGTGCCTGAAAAGTTTGTGGGCGTCGTTGTGGCGGCCGATGCGGAAACACCTGGGTCAACTCGCCAAAATGCAGTTTTCGTCTCTGTCAATATCTTTTCTAAATCATATTTTGTGTTGGCTTGTGGTCGGAAAATAAAATCAATCCACGCTTCACCGTTGTAATAAGGCGGAGTGTAAGCACCATTAAAACCACTTAAGCCATCTAGTGGATATGTAAGCTTAACTGCGTTCACTGCAGCGCGAGCCGCATACGGACGGCCAGCGACCGGTGGACCGAAAGCGGTTGGGCGACTGTACATTGTAAAGTTTTCTCTGAACAAAGGATTTTGTTTTGGATCTTGCGGCAACGGGAATGAGCCCTTTCTAAATGCATTACTAACATAACTCTTGCCACCAAAAGTGCTGTAAGCACTGTTGTTGCCGGCCGCGCCAGAATCGTGCTGATATGTTCTTGGGCCAGTGGAGGATCTACGAATCTTCAAGCGTGCAAGATAGGTTGTGTTTGCAGCAAACTCTAGATCACTAGTTATAACCTCTGATTCGAGTCTTGTAAAGCTACTATCTTTAAGGAAGAAGTTGGCCACCTCACCGAAGAAGTTTTCTGCCATATTAGAATATATAGAATCAGTGGAGTGTGCGGCGAACGAGGAGGTGACATCTAGAGTTGCAGATGGGTGCGGCTCTAAATCTATAAAATCAAGACCATCTAAATATTTTTCTGGCTTTAACAACGCTTCAAATGGCACCTTATAATCCCAATACAGCCCACTAGCGTAACCTTCTTGAGCAAAGGAACTAGCAGTGTTGGCTGAAGTAATCATCCAGTCATCAATAAGGCCGGCGGTGGCGGCACCAAAGAATGTTTTATTTACTTTGGTTTCATCTGTCACGATGGGGTAGTTTACAGCAATACCTGATTTAATTGAGTTATATAAAATGCCTGGTGAATAAAGAGTTTGCATTAATGGCCTCAGGTGTCCATCCTTTTGCTGCACGATTGATGCGGGGCCTTTCTTTGATGAAAAACTCTTGCCGTAAGAACTGGAGAATTGAGTTACTAAATCCAAAGTTCTTTGTGCGGGATAAAAACCCTTGTATGGATTAAATCTAATAACACCGCTGCAAACCAATCTGATTTCTTTTGCGTTTAGAAGTGTGTCTTCTTTGATTTGCAAAAAGTTTCTCATAAAATCAGAGTTTGAATAATCCTTGTAGAAATTGGCTTGTGAGCTGTTGATTGTGGTACCTGGAATTTCGAATGTATCAAGCTTCTTATCATTAAAAAGACCATATTTTATATAATCTCCAACATGTTCACTGATTCTGAATTCTGGAACAACTGCGTAATCTTTAGCAATTAATCTTAATTTTTGTTTATAATCAGCATATTCATTAAACCAAGGTTCTGATGAATGGGATTCAAAAGTGGCAACACCACCTTCCTTTATTATTATACCTGCTTGTGAGCCGGCTTCCCATTTTGCTTCGCCACCAAATACATCAATGTTGGCGCCAAACATTTTTTCTACTGGAAGAGAGCCGGTTTCTGGAATTAGCATGCCTGATGGTGAAACGACGGAATTTTTCGATGAGAGAACATGTTTTCTAGCGTATAGGCCGCTTGCCGCCAAACTTCTGACAGCGTTTGCTGCGGCTGTCCTCGCCTGAGGACCTTGAACAATGTGGAAATAGTTATTCTGCAGTTCGCCAGCGTCTCCGTTGCCGATAAGTTGTGTATACTCTGCGGTCGTACCGATTCCGGCCGGGACAGTTCTAGTAAGGAAATCATCCTGTGGGTCTAGAAGCCATGAACTCTGAGAAACAGTAACACCAAACGAGTTGGCGAATGTTTTACCCAACGTTACTCTTGCGGCGTTAGAGGTGCGCCAATATTTGTTATCGTAGTCTGTTCGTTGATACGTAGAAGAACTAAATTCATTTCTTAAGGATGGGAACAATGCTTCAGAATATAAAACCCACTTAAGATTATAATCTTCTTTTTGTTTACCTATGCTGACCAATTGATCAAAAGGTGTAATCGTATCAGGCAAAGAAGAATATTGCAAATCATTTAAAGCAGTGTCATTGAAATATATTGATTCATTGTTGTGAGTGGTCTTTGCAGTAATTGCGCCGACACCAGAAACCTCTATTTGCATTACAGCAGGACGCCCCCGCATTGAAACCGGAGGCAGTCTATAATCTTTTATTTGTTGATTGTTATATACTGAAAGGTTGTTGTTTTTCCTATGTTTTACTAATATGGGGTGAGCGGCCAGTCGAGCAGAAGTCCAACTCCAACCAAACCCAGATCGCCTACTGGCCATTAACAAGTTAAAGTAATCGTTTAGGCTGTTGATTTCGTCAGTGACATTAAATTTATCCATCAATGTGGCGTTTAGATATAATAAAACGCTTGTTCCAGCAGGGTGTCCTAGCACATTTGGATCAGTCGTTGAATCATCAACCGGTTCCGCAATAAATATTGATAAATGATCATTTGGCTGATACAGCGAGCTTGAGGCTGAGTTTCCCTGTACGCTACTACCCGATACATAGTTAAAGTAAGCAGTATGCCCGGTCGCAGAACTTGAGTAATAACCAGCGAGCGGACCATGTACTGGCGCGAGACCGTGATATCGGAGCGCTGCAGCATCTACAATAGATCCAGTTACCCAAGCATATTGTCTATCTGCTCTAGGAATCTGGCGTTGTACCCAAAAGTTATCAAATTGTGACGATGTTCCGTATGCTGTATCAGAAGTGGGTATCAAAACTTTTCGTCTATTTCTGTTTACCTTGACAAACGATGGTGATTCGCCTATGGCTGCACCGGGGCTGGTTACTAGAACAGAATCCCTACCGAATCTGTTGCTGTGACGAGTGAGCATCGTTTGTAAACCAAAATCTTGGCCATGTATGTTAAAGACTCTAATACCTGTTGTGCTCTCGCCTACGGCCTCATTAATAGATCCTGTGGGGTTCTGTGTTGGTCTGCGAACGCTTAGGTTGCGATAGTTAAGCGCATTATAAACGGACATCTCTGCAGCACGTATATCTTGGTATCCTCTTCCTTGAACTTCTATGCCGCCGGGCGCGCGGAAGCGGCCAATAATAATTGTTTTGTTTGGTGTGTTGTCTAAGTAAGAAAGTGAATAATCTGGAACAAACTGAACGTGACTCTGATCAGTTCGACGTGTGTCGAACATTGATCGGTTTTGTGAAGCAGATGGAGTGTCGGTGATTTGAGAGGGAAGAGCAGGCTGATTATCTATGAATGCCCTTGGGTTGGAAAAGGCACCCACACTGTGAACGACTTCATAACGTTTGCTAAAGTTACCTAATATGGTGGTCATCGAGCCCGTCTTCATATGAATATTACGAATATTTACCGGTCGCTTAGCAACATGATCGCGATATAGATAGGCTTTTTGAGCACCAGTCACAGGATAAGGCGTTGAGCTTGGATCGTTGGCTTCAGGGTAGGGGTAATCAGGACCAACCATACCAACTGCGCCTGTAATGCCGACAAACTTACCGAGCAACAACTTCCACCCTTCAGGGCGAGTCAAATAAGTGTCTAACGTTGATCCAGTGTTAATAGCAATATGTCGATACTGGAGACCGCCAACTGCATGATTAGTAAACGGACCTTGCATTGGAACCTCTAAATCGGGACCATAGGCATCATGGTGCAGATTAACGATTTCTAAATCTGATTGAAGCCTGTCTGTAACTTCTTTTCCATATCCAGCTTTGACAACTGCGTTGGTCGAAGAACTGAGGATACTAAAAGGAAATGCATAAGATGATTTAACGTTTCTGTAGCCAACCCCGTCTTCCCAATCGCGTGCATGCTGGACTTTTATGATTCTCTTTGTTTTGTTCCAGGGCTCTTTAACATCGTTTGTGCTGAGAAGATTTACTATATCATCAGCATCTCCATAAAGAACATTTAGAGGAACAAACTTGTCAGTAGCATTGATGGGGCCACCAGGATAAAGAGCATTTAATGTAAAATGAATATTTTTGGTTTCTGGGAAGTTTACACCACCTTTGTAGGTTTTAATCCTTTTGGTGTTCAATTTATATGGTTTTGCTAATTTTCTTTCAACGAAGGGAATGCGTGCATATGATGTTCTGTCGGGCTTTCTAAATACAGTAAGTGTTTGATTGTTGACTTTATCGGCTGTTCTTATTATCGTGTCTCTTTGTTTATCTATTTCGACATCGCCAGATGATATAACCGTACTAGCACTTCGTTCTGCTCTTTCTCGCCACCAATCAGAGTTTTCTTTTTGTGAGTCTGAAACTGGATGGTGGTTATATTTCCAATTATAGGTCTTTTCATTAATACCCAACATGGGAGCTTCGGTGCTTGATTTATATTCAAGAGTGGGGAAGCGCGATTGATATTTGTTTCTTTCTAAAACATGGCTTTCTATTGTGTTTAATACATCAGCTACATATTCTGCCGAGGCCGGCATCAATTGGGCCAATATCAATGATATAGAATCGTCTAACCACTTATAATATTCAACATATTTCTCAACATCTTTAACTTCTGTTACTTTTCTGAAGAACATTTCCCTTAGTTTTTCTAGTGACTTATATCTGTCTCTATATCTGTTGACGGGTTCACCGATCAAATTATTGAAATCTATGACACCCGCAAAGAATGTTAACATTTCTTCTGATATTGCGTTGTAGATGCTTTTTTCTATAGTATAGAAATAGCTTGGAACAGTTTCGGTAATACCATAAAATTGATCATCATCAGACAAAATCTGAATCATATCGGAGGATATTGGTTTTTCTGGATTTACAAACTTAAACGAATTGACGTTTTGTTTTTTAACAATTTTTGTAGATGATGCGAGATATCCAAAGCCCTTACCTGGATGCTGATAGCCGGCAACTTTACCAAGCCAGCCAAAATTGTTTCTTGTCTGCGTGGATCCTGAGCTAATATCTGTTACTGTAAAGTTTCCTCCCGAATCTGAACCAGTCACATTGTCGAAGTTCCAGTTAAGGCCCAGTGCGTAGAAGTTTAATAGATCATTTTGGCCGCGGCGGTATTGACTGCCTGTATGTCTGGGAGATAGATCTTGATAAGACGCTGAAATTCCCACATTGTTGAAGTCGTATGTGTGCTTATCTAAATCGCTATCTTCAAGATATTTATACCAATAGCGACAACCATTCAACAACACATCTGATGTTTGTAAAATGGTGCCTGTCATATTTGTGCGTCGGGCGCCGACATACATTCTTTTGTTTGCAGCTACAGCCTTTTGACCTATCACCTTTGTCATAGAGCCCGTTAAAACAAAGTTGTCTTGTATAACGCCCATTTCTTCGCGAACACCTCTGAAGATTACATCATATGTGTGGCCGATGGCGCCAGTAACAATGTTTGCTAAAGGATAGTTGTTGGGTTTAACTCTTACAGAAAGATTCCAGTGTGTGTCATCATATACATTCAAGAATACAGAACTGGTGAGGGTCGGGAAGGGACTTGGGCTCGTCAAAGATGTTAAAATAAATTTTACATTTTTTGATTTCTCGCTTTCTCTTGCAGCAAAAATTTGGAAGTTGGCGATATCACTACCAGAAATGGTTGTACTCCCAGTTCCAACACTTTCGTTTAATTGATGAATGCCGAGCAAAGAGCAACTAGGATATGATCTATCAACTGTATTATATTGATCATCATACAGCGGGAAAGTGACATCTACCTCTGTAGTAAAACCATAGATATATTCTGGAAACGAACCACCAGCGGCGCCTCCGCCACTTATACCTACTGTGCTACTGCCAGATAAAAATGCTCTGGAATCAGAATCAGAATCCCAATATTGTACAACTGTTCCACCTACTGATGCACTTTGATTCATAGAGGTTTTCTTGATTAACGTTTGTTCTAGATTATTTTTTAATTCATATATCTGATTATTGGAATATACATTCAACTTAATCAATCGATCATCGATATTGAAACATCTAAAGACATTTTTAATTGCTTTTTCCGTACCCTTGTTCTTAAAAATGCTTGCTAGGTTGTTGTATAGATTCAGGTATATTAAGTTTTTAGTCTCCATCAAATCCGACTCAAAAGACAGACTATCGTTTTTGTTTAAAAACTTCTCCATTATGCTTGAATCGATGAATATTTCTGGAGAATATAAGCCTAAAGATTGAGGGAGGTGTTCTGCAAACGGATAAGGCTTATATGATGCGCTGGTATATGTGGTTGATTTAAAACTAGGCAGTGCTGAAATCTGTAAAAACAACTTATCAAAATATACACCTGCGATGTGTGATAGTTTTCTTAACTCGGATGTTTTATCATCTTGATCTTCTATTACCCATGCTGGCATTAAACTTAAAAAGGAATTATTATTATTTGAATCGTGGAAAGATCCAGATTCCAACAAAGCTTGTTTGAGAGAAACAACGTCAGGGTGTGTTGAATATATAATGGGATCGGGATATTCTGCAGCCGCCGCAGAGGCGGACACAATAGCCGAACCAGTGTTTCGAGATTTGGTGTCATAACCAGTCCATATACCGTTGCCTAAGCGGCCAGAATAATCTAAAACTATATTATCTATAGTTGCAGTGGTTGTTATGCCCTCGTTGAATTTGTAATATAAACCCAAAGTTGTATTGCTGATATCTGTGTTCACCCCGCCGTAAACATTTGTTTTCCAGTTTCTTCCAATTTCTTGAGCATTGCGCGCTACTTTCCAAAATCTAAATTCATCTAATGAGGCGCTTAATTTTGCCATTCCAGACCAATCAGAGGGACTATCTTGATAGGTGACACCGGAGCCTGATCCGGCGGCGCCTGATGGTGCGGTAATGAAGGAGCCTATTCTTCCTTGCATATTCTTGGAGTTTAACGCTCCAAGGGTGCCGGCGGCTGGACTTAAAAGAGTATGATTTAACTCACCGTTGACATATAGCTTGGCATTAAGTTGAGTATTGACATTTTGAAGCACAATCGCATAGTGACCCCAGCTTTGGAGAGTAGAACCTGTAATATTTTGGCCAATTGCTGTTGTTATGAAGCCGGAGGTGCCCGATTGAGCAGTAAGCAAGAAAGGGGAGCCGGCTGTTCCCCTAAGCTCGACAGTAACGCGTCCATGATCTGCACTAGCTGAATAGTTATTGTTCCAAAGATCAAAAACGACTTCTCGGGCACTGTTTACGGTGTCGAAGGTGGCTTTCTGTAGCCAAAATTCAATCGTAACGCCAGTATCAAAATCGCATTTTAGGTTAGATTGTCGCGTGCCTGATCCATAATCGCTTGGCAAGCCTTCTGTTTGATATATGTCGGTATCATAAATGTTAGAATGCTGAAACTTGCTATCATGCGGATTGCTAAACGCATTCACTAATCCAGAATAAGAGGAGGTATTTGGGCCACCCACAAAATCAATATATTCTAAAGTGCTGGGGCGGCCGTAAGCTCCGCTAAGGGCGCCAACGCGGGTTCCCCACCCATCAGCACTTAGTAAAGCGTAGCCGGTGGTACGAGGATAACGATCGTTAAAAACATATTTTTCAATATCAAGAGATTCATTATAAAATTTGGTAACTTCAGCACTAGAGCCATCATACGGATAGTAATCGAGTATACGCTCGACAGCCGATTTATAATACAAGTATGCCGAGCCATATTTGGCAAAGTTAGCGGGCTCAGAATAATCTATTTGTGGTAAAAAACCGTCTTGCTTTGTACTGAGTTCAGATACATTCCTAGATGATTCAACATCACTGAAAGCATCTTTTTCATTGGTGTCGGAAAGATAGTTTCTGTTTTTGTCGGTTGAACCAAAAAGTTTTTTAATGCTCATGGACTACTCTTTTCTACTTTAAATTTGAATGTCTCGTCTTGCTCTAGCCAAGATTTAGTTTGTTCATCATAAAAAGCAAACTTAAATGCATACTGATATCCTGGCTCCAAACTGTTCATATCAAAATCAAAATAGTTGCCAGATACATCATGAGATAGACCAGTATGGAATTCTGATCCTGTGCCATATCCGACAGCCTCTACGCCATCCAAAACTCTATAGACTTTGTAAGATGCACTGGCGATAGAGAGAACTTCTGGACTCGATTTAGCAACGGTATAAATGTTGGGATTCCAGTTTTTATTTCTAGCATACAAAAACAGACGCGGCTTTGACTTCGTACCATATTGACTTTGCAAATTGGTTATATTGATGATATATGTTGCTGGAAGCAACGTCATTCCTGATGAGAAATCCTTAGGTATTATGGAACCTGTAAAATATTGTGTTGTTCCGCTGTACCACACATCATACATCGGACTAACTCTTTTCGCAGCAGTCGCGGCGCCTGTAATAGCCACAGAGCACGTATATACGCCTGTAGATATCCAGCCGCCCGTAAGTCCGGTGGCGCCACCATATAAAGTAAGTTTTGAGCCACTAGGCTTAGTGTTGGCGGCCGAGCCCGAATATAAACTAACGATAATCGACCCGGTTCCTACGGATGGGAGATTTGCGAGCTTGCCTCGAATAACGTTATAAAAATACAGTAAGTTTAGGTTATCTTCTGCTGACGCCCTCGAACTACTAAGATGAAAGTCACCGCGATCGTCTCTTTTTACATCATTCCACCTTGCTTCAATGAGTGGCCTCTTAAAGAAGTATTGTGAACCTCTAGCGAAGAATCGCTTGGTATAATAGGATTTAGTGGCGCCGAGGGTATTATGAATTATACTGCCGCTGTCAACCCCAGCCGAAGCAGAAAAATATGCCTCATAACTTGAAGATAAGAGAATTTCAACACCATAATTGGCTTGCGTGCCGGCTATCCATCTTTCAACAATAGGCGTAATGTCAACCTCTAAATCCTCTAATCCTGTTGTAAAGCCCTTTTCAACATATGTAGTTGAGGGAGTTAATATGTATTTGCCTCCAGGCTGGGCCCATTTTGTTGTCGAAGATGCAGACATCCAGTTCGCGCCGGTGTTACCTTTTGTAAGATCAGAATAACCTTCAAGATCCAAACCAACACCTTCTTCCCAAGACTGCGAGATGGCGGCTACGAATAGTTTATAATCTCTGGGAACGGTTTTTGAATGTGGTGCGTTAAACATGCGAAGATAAAAATTCACACTGCCGCTAGCGGGAATCTTTTCGGCCGTTCTATCTGCGGCAATACCAGTTGTTGGAAATTGTATGAGTACTCTGGAAAGCTCAGCAGAACTGGTAGTTTGCCGACCATATATTGAGTAAACTTCCAACACATCTGCCATGCCCATATTGGCGCCTGTTCCGCGTGTGCGCAAGTTTGGTTGAAACGCATTGGTAATAGTTGTATCTGCGGAAGCTGTATATCTAACAAGTGCCATTATTTAATCGTTCCTTTGATATCTGTTTCTGGAAATTTCATTTCAAAAATACAGTTACGAGGCGCAATCAAATATGTTCCATCTGGAGACATATTGGCGTTAATGTTGAATGTCGTACTAGCATATTTGCCACCAGTTTTATTAGTAAGTTTAACTTTAGTTACATCTAAAAGACCATTTACTTCTCTAAGTTTTGCATATATGTCAGTTACATATAAAGGC
>Ga0114905_1001390_pt1 | contig 13363 bp, 13 predicted proteins | sample MalvireepMed_b05_FD_83499 | JGI IMG/M metagenome (GOLD analysis project Ga0114905, IMG submission 83499) | Marine viral communities from the Global Malaspina Expedition - Malaspina viral metaG DeepMed_b05 | ecosystem: Environmental > Aquatic > Marine > Oceanic | place: Mediterranean Sea...
TATCTTGCTTCAAAAATTTCCTGACCGAGTTCGTTTAAGTTTGCGTTTGCCATATTATCTTCCTGTTATTTTAGAGATTCCTTTAGACTTTATTATAGTAAGGGTCCTAGCATTGTCCATTAAGGATTTAAGATAATTATTATGTGTAATTACAAACAAAGTCTTATCTTTCTTCAATTCTGACAAGAGTATATAGAGCCCTTCCAGCCCTTCCTGGTCGAGATTTTCAGCAACTTCATCGAAAAACATTAAGTTAGATTTTTGGTTGTGGGAAATCTTCAAAAGCTCCTGCAATCCCAGCATAACCGACAAACTAATCTTCCTCTTCTCCCCCCCAGACAGAGAGATATAGTGGATTCCTTTCTTATTATGCGTGATAGTTTCCTTCAAGCTCTCATCAAACTCTATAAAAAACTTGCCTTGTGATAGGTGGGAGAGGTAGAAGTTTACCTTAGAATTAAAATAATCCAGCACATTCTTGATAATGTATTTAACAATACCTGATTCAGAGAACCCCTTCTCCCAGAACCGCATGATCTCATACTTACTATTGTACTCCTGCTTAATATCGTGCGATTCTTGAATCTTTGCCAAGGTATCCTTTTTAATATCCTCAAAGGTTTCAGACTCCTTCTTTAGTTGGTTGTACTCAATAATCTCATAATATTGTACAGAAGTAATAGTAATTGGTTTTACTTTTGCTAATGTAATTGCTCTCTTCTCCTCAAATTTAAGAATAGCATCCTCACACACAGTAAGATCATTTCTTAATACTTTGGGGTGGAAGGGAGCCTCCATACTTTGACCACACTTATTACAAACATCAACTCGGCTTGGATCATTTATTCTCTCAAGAATATGATCTCTCCTATCCTCTAATGCATCTATCTCTTTATTGATACCAGCTACCTCCCAACGGAGATTGGTATTATTCTGTTCTATAGTCACCACATCTGAGAGAGACATAGCTAAAGCAGCCTCATCAAACTTACCCTCTACTCCCTTGCGTAACCTCCCCAGGTGCTTCAGTTTAGTATCAAAAGATTTAATACTCTTCTCATGCTCCTGAATAATGGCATCTTGTTTTCTAACTGTTTGTGAGTATTGAGACTTTAATTGCTTGACCGATTCTCTCAAGGAAAAAAGATCATCCAAGTTCAGAAAGTTCTTAATGATCGTTCGCTTATCCTCAGGCGTAGCATTAATAAACTCAATATTATTTTGCTGACCGAAAACCGAGGACGCTAAGAATACTTTATAATTAGTTTGGAGAAGCTCGTCAATAAGTGCTTGGGTATTCTGGGAATTGTCCCTAGTAAGCTCTTTGTCTCCTTTGTGAATCTTGAGGAAGACGGGCTTTCTGCTCCTTTCAATTACGATATCATCGTTAACTGTAATCTTTACCGAACACTTTTTCTTCTCCTTGTTATTTATCAATGCCTCTTCAGTAGACTTACGAATAGTCTTACCAAACAAACCCCAAACAACGGCTTCAACTAGAACACTTTTGCCTGAGCCATTGGATCCACCAGTGTCTTTATTTTTACCCTCAATTAATACTATACCTTTGTACTTATCAAAGCGTAACTTTACATTTTTGATAGAGTAAAAGTTATTTATTTCTATCTTGTTGATTTTCATGAATAAGTTTTAATCCAGAGAGGAGATCTTCTTTATTAATTTTTGTTTTGCTTGAGTTAATATAGTAATCAATTAACTCATCATTAAGAGCAGTTGTAAATACTCTACCATCAGTTTCAAATTCTTCCTTATCATCCAACAAAGGCTTGTATTTAACCTCAATAGACCCCACCCGTAACTTGTCGCACAGGTCTGCAATCCTATCCTGATCTTCATCAATACTATTGATGTTAATTCTTAGTAAAGTAAAGTATGTGTGGTTACCCTCATCGTTGATCCAATCAATGTTATCCTCTACCTTGTCGTAGTCTATAACTAAATGTCTTGGTCCTCTTTGGTTGGGTACTTTGTCCATCCCATTTTCGTCCAGTACCCCATAGTAACAGTCTTTTCCTGCTTCTCCGAAGTTGGTGGAGTAGGGGGTTCCGATGACGGATACAGTTTCATTCTTACCTTCTTTGTGAATATGCCCAAGAATCGTTGGGTTTCTAAAATCGGATAGAGACAAGCTAAAATCAGCATCGCCAGCAGAGTTAAGCACCCCATAATAACCAAAGTGCCCGAACACAGTATAACCCCTAGGAGCATTGAGAAGCTCTCTTTTAATTTTTGTTTCATCTTCATAGTGTGGAATAAATACCCATTTGTTTTTGTGATCTATCCAAGTGTGAGTAATAACTTTCACCTTTGGACTTTGAAAAAGACTTAACGCTGTAGTACCATCGTCAGCTTTATTTATGCTATCATGATTTCCTCTTAGGATAAAAATCTTTTTAGTCTTGCTTACCTCATCAAATAATTCTTTTAGTGCTAGTAGTACTGTCGGTCTAGGATTCCTATGCATCATAAGATCTCCCAAAAAAATAACCTTATCACAAGTAGGATTCTCTTTACAAATTTCTAGTATGGATTGCTTCTGAGCAGCAAGTAACCCCCTTGGTTTGTTATCGAAATGTAAATCCCCAATTATTAGTGTTTGCATAAAGCCTCCCAACTAACAGGAAAAAGCTCTTGCATAATCTTTCCAATAGCTTTAGCAAATTCCTGTGTTTCTTTTTGGGTATGTTCCTCAGTCCTCAATTTATATAGGTGGTGCCAACCAAGAAGCGTACCTGTAGTAACAGTAGTAGTGTACATAGCTTGAGGAAGGATCATTCTAGCTTGCTCTGGGCATACACCAGTATTAAGCAATCTCTCATACACCTCCGACATATGACGATATACATTCTCTACTTTCTCATCGACAATAACCGCATCCTCATTGGATAGCCTATCATTACTACTTCCCTGCTTTATATTGTCGGACCTATCTCTCCACTCATCAGGGAGAGGGTAATAAAACTCTGGGTCAGAATCAATATATCTACGAGAGACCTCACTCCAAGAGAAGCCCACCTGATGCTTGCCTAGCTGACGCAGTACGAATAAAGGTGCGACTATGCGTAAAGTACATACAGGATGACGGAAAGGAAGAATATGTCCATGCTCTGCCAAATAGTTGATAAGTTTTGTATCTGTTTTGTGATCAAATATTTCATGATTCTTATTAAAGGAACACCTAGCTGCATTTACAACAAGAAGATCTCCGTTACAGGTGTGGCTCATTAGTTCTACTGAACCTTTATCTAATATGTTGTTTACTTCCAAAACTGCCACCTTTTCTTAGAGATTCCTCTTCCCCAAGTACCTACGAAGGTATTTAAATCTGAATAGAGAAAGGTATGGTTTCTATCAGCATCTAATAGGACACAACCTACATTATCATACAACCTTAAATCCTTTTCTATATACTTACAAAAACCTACAAGCTTATCTATTTTGCGTTGGTATTTAGCTCTGTCAGTTTTACCATCGTCTTCCACCACAAGAAAGTAATTAAGATTCATGCCCTTAGTACCGTGTCTAAGATCCACAGCAACCCCAATAGCTTCCTCTACTCTATTAGAGAAACACTTACCCATCTTGGATAATACAATACTTTTAAGCTCTAGTGCGCTCTTATTGCAAGCCAGATCCCACCGCTTATTAAGGAAGGCTCCTGAGATAAGGGCTTTATGTTTTTCTTTAATCTTTACCTCTTTCGTATCGACTGCATTCTTGAAAATATTAAGAAAGCCATCCATATGTTTATCAGCTTTCTTCACATCTCTTGCATTTCCTGCGTAAGAATTTATAGTATCATAATAATGGTCAACTGCTGTTTTCATAGAATTGGTATACCGTTATCAAAGTGAACTTCTTCACCGTCACCAAAGGACTTGCCAACCTCTGCGTCAATAGCAAGAGGTACATCAAAATGAATATTAAAAATTTTCTTGATCAAGGGGTAGTTGACCATCTCATCATAGAGGATCGTCAAGGTTTCTTTCACCTCTTCTTGAGGACATACAATTTCAATCGAGTCATGCACCGTAGCTACAGGCTTGGCTTGCATTCCCGCAGCCTCAAACCTTCTAGCTGCTCCTAATAAGGAAGTAAGAAGTATGTCAGAGGCTGCGCTTTGGATAGTAAAGTTTAGTCCTTGTCTCAATGCTCTGTTAACGACCGAACGATCCCTGCTTGCCACATCAGGTAGGTTGCGCTTGCGACCGAAGATAGTGTAAGCATATCCATTAGTTTTAATGAAGTTGTTAACAAAATCCATGTAGGAAAAGATTCCAGGATAAACATTCTCATAGTCTTTAATAATCTTCTCTGCTCGTCGCATAGGAATACCCATGGTCTCGCTTAAATTGAAAGCACCTCCCCCATAGACAATTAGGAACGAAACTGTCTTGGCAATCTGGCGTTCCTGCTTACTGATCTGTTCTTTATTAAATAGCAGCTTGGCAGTATAGGTGTGCAGGTCTGCGCCCTCATTAAAGGCTAACTGCATATTACCGTCCTTAGCTATATGTGAGAGAACTCGTAGCTCCATTGCCCCATAATCAGCAGCAATAAACGCCCAGCCCTCAGGGGCTGTGAAAAGGCTTCTAATGTTGTTTTTGGTTTCTCGGGGTAGGGTGTGGAAGGAGACTCCCATTGCCCTCTGAGCGTTGTACGCAGCGCATGAGAGCCTTCCTGTGGAAGTGCCGTCAAAGCGGAAGTCTACAAAGACTTTATTCCTCTCATTATACTCGATGGCATTCTTAGTGCCGTCAATATAAGTCTTGGTTAGCTTCTCAGATTTACGAAGATCTAGCAAACCTTTCAGGAATTTCTTAGCTTCAACCAAGTCTTCTGTAGTCTTCGACGCAATAACAGACTTGCTTATCTTCTTCCCCTCATCTCTATATTGCCACTTACCCACGGCTTTCTAGCTCTGCATCAATGTGTTCAAGAAGTAGTTTAAGGGTGGGAGCGGAGACCGAAGGTTTCCCTTTGGCTGTTTTGTCGGGAGGATATAATTCCATGCCATCTTCTCTGGTGTATAGGATTTCAATCAAGTCGTTGTTAGAAGAGAGGTTGTCTGTCTTTGTCACACTCTTACAAGTGTAAAGAAAATCCTCCTCATCCATATTAGTAGACCGCAACTGTTTTCCTACAGACTCCAGAGTAGAGAGGTCTACATCCAGCCCAGTATACTCCATCTCTGCGAAAGTTTCAAGAGAGGGCATAACAACATTCTCAATGAGATTCATCACAGGTTGACCCTCTAACTTTTCTATGATAAGGTCGAAGAGCTTAAGGGTAAAGTAGGTATCCATCGCATTGCCCTCACAGCAATCGGACAGATCCATGTTTTCCCAATCAAACTTGCTGGGGTTATCAATAGTAAGCATTAAAGATCCTCCAACTCGTTAGCAAAATAAAGTTTAGTAAGATCCATCAGACTCTTAGGCATATTCTCATCCAGTAAGTGATGCATGATCTTAGTGTCCCACACATTAACTGTCTTTATTTGATAACGAAGTAAAAACTTCAAATCAAATTTGGCATTATGAAAGACCTTCTTATTTTTTGGATTAATAAGAATACCTCTAATATTCATCCAGAACCTATCATGATGATCTAAATCCTTAAAAGGAGAATCCTTATGATCACACGGAATAACCCAAGTCTGCTCCTTAGAAGAGATAGCGATAGTCTGAATTTTATCTTTTAGAAAATTCAATCCAGTAGTTTCAATATCTATTGCTATAGTTTCCTCACTATGCTGTAGCTTTTTAGCTAACGCTGTTACCTCTTCGATCTGCGTGAGGACTTTGTAGGTAAAGTTCCCTTTAACTCTTTTGCCAAGTACATATTTTTCATATGCGTTCTGTATGTCCGTTCGGAATAGAACTGTGTGCCTAGGCTCCTTAATACAGGAGTAAGGATGAAAAATAGGCACAACGATACAGCGATGCCCTCCAGTAGTGATATATTCATAAGATTTTCCTCTCTTGCTTGTGATGCCGCTCTTCTTAATTAGCATCTTCATGGCTAGGTTACCACAAGGGAACACTAGTTTCGGCTTTACCTTATCTATGGTAGCTTCTAAGTGTACGCGACACAACTTCATATTGTCTGGGGTCATGTCGGCCTCTTTAACAGAGGGGCACTTAACAGACGCAGCTAACCTATAGCTTTCTTTGTAACATTCATCAATGAGGGACACCTCTGCCTTAGAAAAAGGTGAAATGGTTCCCAACCTATAGTTAAGAGAATCAGACAAAAATAAGACAGGTGCTTCTCCAAAATCCTCGTAATCCATAACCGAATGGCATGGTTTACTTTTCTCCAGAATGGAACACCCCTCGCATAAAGGGTTATCCCCATGAGTTTTGTGTCCTGCATACAATTTATCGAGATCGAACATGGCTATAATATGGTATGAATAATCATTATATAGATAACAAGAGATTTGAAGAAATCATACTATTATACCAGCAAGATCCAAAAACTCATGAGGATGATCTAGTTTCTTTATTTGATTTATTAATCACCAATATAATTGATTCTTTTAGATTCAAAGTAGATCCTGATGATGCGAAGCAAGAGTGCTTTGCCTTAGTGCTTAAGACTGTGAAGAACTTTAAGCCTAGGAAAGGAACAGCCTTTAACTATTTTACAACCATCATAGTTAATAATCTAAAGCTTCTATATACTAGAAACAAGAAATACAATCAGAAAATAGAAAACTATATTGAAAGAAAGAAGGATGATTTCATATAATCTTTAGGTTTTTCATCACCATCGAAAGGTAATCTTCTGAATGCATTCCTTTTTTACTCAAGCGTACAAGGTGAGGAAGCTTCGTTGTTTTGTAAATTACAAAGCTGTGGGGCATATGGAAGCTGTCTACAATATAGAGGGGCTGTCCACGCTCAGTATCCTTATACTTCTCTTTAAGTTTGGATAACAAAACATTTGAATGCTTGTCCCACAAAGAAACAAATAATATGCTGATGGGATGCCTATCTTTCTTATAGGTTCGAATGATCTTATTAAGATCGTTTTCCTTTTTAAGGAAATGTAATTTGTACATTACTTTTTGTATTTCTTGGGTGCATTGGACTCTATAACATCTTCATTGAGAGTCTTCTTAATAGAGCCTCTGTCCATGAAGTTTTTTGGTGTAGTCGCAGGTATATTGCCTGACATATCATGCTCCATGACTGCTGTTTCCGCTAACTTAACTTGACCGTCTTCATTTTCAATCACGGTAATTCCAGAAGAAGCTAGTTCCTCTTTATTCTCTGAGGCATACTTCTGTACCATGTCTGAAAGCTGTTGATTAAGAGACTCTATACCTGTTACAAAGACTGTCTTAATAAAGTCCTCGTCCGTAATTTCTTGAGGCTTGCATACCTCTGCAAAATTCTTGTAGGCTATTGCCTCATCCTTCGAAAGTTTAACTTGTAATTTCATACGATTTCTACTCCGCTCATCTATACGGATTCTCCATTGACTAACATCCAGTTTAATACTTGTTTGCTCGGGATCCATTTAACTATTATAGTATAGGTAATACATTATGGAAGACAATTACGATTTTTCTGCGTTGAAGAAGAAGAAGCGGGTAAATAGCAGGGCTAAGGGTAGCACCTTTGAGCGGTCCATAGCCAAGACACTTAATGATAGATTCAACACCTCAGAATTTTCAAGAACTCCTGGATCTGGTGCGTTCGCCACCACACACTCTCTTCCTGACCACCTTAAAATTTATGGGGACTTGATCACACCACTAAACTTTAAGTATTGTATAGAATGCAAGAAAGGATACAATAAAGAAAACTTATATAGTCTATATAATTATAGTTCAGACACCTGGAAATTTATAGAACAATGTGAAAAAGATTCGGAAAAATGCCAGAAGACACCAATGGTAATATTTAAGCAAGACAGACAAAAAACCCTGGCTATAGTCCCCTATAATAGTTTATATAAATCTAATAACTACATAGAGATACATAAAGAAGAAAAAACATACAGAATATATCTATTTGATGATCTTCTTAAAGAGCCTGACTACTTTTGGTTTGATTAATCAAGGTCTCAAGTAATCTCATCTGTCCCACCATGTATTGATGAAGGGTACTGTTGTTTAAAGAACCTCTTGTTGGTCCTTCGAAAAATCTTCCCATTTTTTCCGCACTCTTTACAGGAATATTCACATCGGTTCGTGTTTGAACCCCCTCAGCAGAATATGCTCGCTCAAACCCAAGTTTACAAGCAAGTCCATCAACCAGGATATGTAGTGAACTTCCCTTAAAATCAAAACTAACATCGGAATTTGGATCTGCCATCTTCTGAAATACTTCATTGTGTCGGAAAACAAGGGATTTATTTTCATCATGAGAGGTTATGTTAGTAACTATATCTCTATAGTTCCCCCCAGTCATGATTGCATTTCTAATCATCCAATCTTTTGCAGCTTGTTGTTTAACGGGATCGGAATCATCTTCAAAAGCCTCTTGGACCATTTTAATTCTAGCTTGTCTACCAACTAATTCTGCTGCTTTCTGGCGAGTGGCTGCGTCTCTAAAGTTTGCTTTACTCTCATCTCCAAGAAACAGTTGACCAAGTTCAGTTTCTGTTTGCCCAGCGTAGGACAACTTTCCTTGTATAATTCTACCCAACGAAGCACAGACTTCAGCAGGTTGCATAGCTCTTATTTTACCATCATAAACATAAGTATTCCCGTCATTAATCGTAGTTTCTAACTTACTTACATCAGATTCTAATTGTTCTTCAAACTCTAAGAATGCGTCCCATCTCTCCTTCCCCTCCCCTGTAGTAATATCACCAAACTGTAGCTCGTCTGCCCATTCGGTGAAACCCTCTTGGAACTTAGGATCATCAGCCGCTGTTGGGCCAAGCTCGCCACGAATAGACGCTCTTCTTCTTACTGTAGTATTATATTCTCCACATTTAACATCTTTTTTAATCGGACCTACTTTATCTTTTTGACCAACCCCAAGCTCAAAAGCATACTTAGGATCTTTACTTTCCGTAATTGCTAGTGCTGGGTCCAACCCTAGTAGCTCACACGCTTCTACAGCCTTATCGTAGTTCTCTTTCTTGTAGGACAAAACAGTGTCACCTCTAGCTCCCTGCCCCCCTTCCTTACTTAAATCCCCAGCAGAGTCAGCACCCATAGCTTTAACAAAAGCCATGTGTCTTCGTATAGTCATCAAGGTATATCTAACTAAGGGTTCGCCTCCATCTGTTTGAGCTAATTGAGCTTGTTCCATAAGGATTGCTTCTTCACTATCTGCGTCGAAAGTTTTAGCTACATCCTCTTCCCCCACCTTTGCTCGGGCGTGTTCTATAAGGTCTAGTCCTTTTCCACTAATATACTTAGCTAGATCCTTTAAAGCCGCTTTAATTTTCTTTGGATCGTTACCAGCCGCATTAAGAGCTACCGCAGCAACCATACATTTCTCATCAACAGTCCCTCTAACTTGATTTAAACCCTTGTTATTTGGTGCAGATGGTCCCCTCATTTGCTTTTCTTCAAAATCAGAGCATTGTTTTTTAAGAGCCGCTAAAGCGTCAATTTGTAAATCATTTTTGGTATTAATTACCACCCCTGTTTCTTGGGTATCACCAAAAATCATGAGCTTATCACCGTATATACCAACTTTTTGATCAACTGTATCACAATCTCCCTTACCTGTCAAAAATTTCATAAAATCTCTATGATGTTGTGACACTTCAACTACTAATCCAGGAGGTATTTGTTCAGTCTCACCTTCTACACCTATGGCTTGTCCGTTAGCTAATTTATAACCCCAGGCTGCGTTCCCCTGCCCTGTTAGGAATGTTCCAGGAGCATCACAATACTTTGGCTTAGGTTTAGTTGTTACACTAAGACAAAACTTCTTTAAATCTTCAAAAGTTTCTTGTATAGCCTCTACACCCTCTGATATATTAATTGGATCGTTCTCATCCAGGTTATACCCTGCTTCTACGAAAATTGTTTCTGGCTTTGCTAGTGCTTCATATCGAGCAGCCTCTTCTTGTGCGTCTATTTCAGCTTGTTCCTCATCCGATACTTGTCTATCGGCATCACCATCTTTAAAGTAATTAACAAGCATTTTCCAAGCTCGGGACTTAACATCTGGTGTTCCCCCTGCGTCTGCTACAGGTTGAGGTCGCCCTGCTCCTACAGGTCCTCCTACTAAATTAATTTTATTAGTCTTAACTCCTAGATAAGCATAGGGTTCTCCTCCTTTTACTTGCATTTCGGGATTATGCTGTTGCGTCTTCCCCGCATCAACGACCTCTTGCGCTTCAGATTCTGCTTCTTTATTAGCGGCAGAATCTATATCTTCCTGACTAGATTTTCCATCATCAGGTTTGACTTTTGGGGTATCCGCTTCTAAGATATAAGTAAGTTTAAATGTACGCTTCTTAAGCTTTTCGTAGCTCTCCATTAAGTCTGAGAAGTAGTCCATAGTATATTATAGCCAAGTTAAATAAGCTCAGTCTGCTTTTAACCACAGACTGAGCCATAGATACCTAAACATCACCTCCCTAGTTAAGATGGGTTAGCGTAGTTATAAACATTCATGAAATCATACTTGAAGTTCACAGTCAGTTGGTGGAACCCGTTAGTAGTATAGTTAAACTCGGAAGCAGACCAAGTGGAGGGCCAAACACCATAAAGCTCAATCGTTGAGTGTGGGGTCATAGTGTTATCAAGCATAACCACTTCAACTTTATCAGCTTTAAAGGTAGTACCAGCGGTGCCTCCTGGCTGTGCGCTCTTGGTCATCTCACCAGTGATTGGATCGTAGGTGTGACGGAAGTAGCGATAAAGATCAGAAGCAGTTTCACGAAGATAAAGGTTATCAAAGTCCACAGTAAGTTCACCAGGGGTAACCTTACCAGGGTAGTATACCTTATCGTTGACACGATCAACAGCAATCGCTTCACTCTTCATTTCCAGACCACCAACTTTCTTGGCAGCAAGAGTTAAATCAGGTTGATTCGTCACATCAGCAGGTAGACCAAAAAAATGAATCTCAAATTGATATGCCCTTACTGAATCAAGATCAGTAGAGATGGTGGGAAGACCCTGACCAGGGGTGAATTTTCGGTCGTACTTAGTCTTGTAATAAGATGTTGCCATTAGTTAATTCCTTACAGTGATCCTAACTGCGCCGATTGGTTAGTTAGGTTGATTTCGAAGATGAGGATCTCAGCAGTCTTAGTAGGCTTAATGAGAACCTTGGTCCAAAGTTCGTTGCGATCAATTCTAAACGGAGTATTAACCGACGAGTCACAAACAACACGGAACTCGGTGATACCTCTTCTTCTACGGATATCATCGAGGAAGGGGTTAAGAACACCTTCAATTTGTGACCAAGTGAACTCATCGTTAGGCTCGAAAACAAATCTCTGGGTGGCTGCAAGGATAACCTTGCGAATGTAGATCATGAGTCTGCGGATATTAATTCTATCCAGAGCAGTTGCAGATCTTTGAGTAGTTCTTTGACCAAAGATAGTGATGCCTTGTTGCGGGAAGGAAACGACTGGGTTAACAACATTTCCACCACTGTAGAGACTGTCTCTATCACCTTGGTTCAATTTGACTTCTACCTCCGTAGGCTTCGTGAGGCGACCTCTACGGAACCCCGCAGGAGCAAACCAGCTATCAGCCACAGCATCCGTGAAAGCCATCTGACGGGCTCCGAAGATCGCAGGATCATACCAGCGATCAAGTCCGTCAAAGGTGCTGAACACCTTCACCCAAGGCCAGTAGATAGCAGCATAAGAACTATTAATAGGAGCGGTTCTTGATCCACCAGTAGAGGATGATTTGCCGTTACTCCAATCAATTGCGTCCTGAACCGTACCCACTGCAACAGGAGGTGAGACAAGAGCAAGGAAGTTCTGAGTAGTTTCAGCCATAGTAATCAAAGCATTCTGAACCGTTTGAGCTTGGATTCCTGGGACCAAAGCTATGGCAACATTAAGAGTAGGATCATCAAGAGCTTGCATTCCCGTCTTGGGGTCAACAGAAGCATCTCCAATTAGGGCAGCATCAGAAGTTCCAGCCTCATCACCATTAGTTCCACCAGCTAAGTTCGTAGCTGTCGCAGGAATAATTTTATTCCACCTAGATGCACTAATAGAAACTCTAGATTGTTCAACAGGAGTACCTGTACCAGTGGGGAAAGTATTGGGCTCTAACCACTGATAATCTACTTGGAAAGCAGTTGTACCCATCAAAACACTTAAAAGATCCGAAAAGTCTGTAAGCTTGGCTGCGGTAGCATCAGCATCGTTCTTAACCAAGTTAGCTTTGATGATATCAGAGGTAGTATTGGTTTCTCCAGTATTAATAACATCTTCAATAAATGCACCCGAACCAACAAAGCTACATTTGAAAGTTTCATCCGTAGTACCGTCTTGATTAACATTAACACTAAAGTTTTGTGATCCAAGATCCGCAGTGGTAATACTATTACCGCTAGTGGTCCCGTCTGTCTTGCTCCCACCATTGTACGCTGTTCCAGGATGCAAAGATTCCACTTTATAAGCAGCAGAGTTTGTTCCTGAGGTAAGAATACTTCCACCATAAACTCTTACAGCAGAAGCATAAGCTCCCGAAACACCGTAAGCAGTTGCTCCACTTGCGGGTGTAGTTGCCATCAAAGCAGAGGCACCATTAGCCTCACTAAAAGTAGTTCCACTACAAGCTGAAACACTGATAGATGCACCAGAGCCAGCATAAGAACCTACTAGGGCTCCAGATAATCCAAGACCAGTAGCAGCCGACCCTACACCACCATTAAAGAAACAACCAATCTTATCAGCATCTAAGCCACCACCAACAATCTTTCTAATGGCTTCACCTTGGCTGGTAGCAGTTCCAGCAGGAATGCTAAAGTCCTTACCTTCACTAGAGTTGTCTGCAAATTGGGCTGTTCCTGCATCATCATAAACTTGAATTCTAAGAGTAAGAGGTTGCTCAACCCCCCATCCTTTAGTATAGGTATCGTTACCAGAAACAATAACAGCAGGACAAGAGCCTATTCCCATAGTAGCAGAAGCATCAGCAGCAGTACTAGCTGCGGCTCTTACGAAATACATACTGTTGGTTTGCTCTAAGATTTCTATTCCACCCTCAAGACCTTGGCCTAAAAGTCCCTCACTAGGCTCACCAAAAGTTCTAATAAGGTTATTTTGGCTAGTGATTAAGGTAGCCTTGTTCGTGGGGCCTTTACCGGCAAACCCAACAATACCAACAATAGAAGTATTGATTGACGGGGCATATTCTGAAATATCTTTCTCAATGGTGTAGACA
>Ga0114905_1001391_pt1 | contig 13361 bp, 19 predicted proteins | sample MalvireepMed_b05_FD_83499 | JGI IMG/M metagenome (GOLD analysis project Ga0114905, IMG submission 83499) | Marine viral communities from the Global Malaspina Expedition - Malaspina viral metaG DeepMed_b05 | ecosystem: Environmental > Aquatic > Marine > Oceanic | place: Mediterranean Sea...
CCAGAGTTCGCTGAAGCCGAAGACTTCGATGGCCTCACAGCCAAATTTAGGGGCTATATGAGGTACGGCATCGGTTGGACAGACTGGCGGTGGATTTACGGCCAGAATCCCAGCTAAATAATCTAAGGCAAGCTGGCAGCGGGTGTCCCATGCGTTAATGCACCGGCCCCGCTGCTGGTTTCTTGAAGGAGAAACTGGTTATGCCTACGAATTTTCCCAGTGGAATAAAAAGCCGTGGAGTCCCGGTGGAAGGGTTGGGCGGTATCGGTAGCCCATTACTCACTACGGGGAATGTGTACCACGTTGATTCGGGAGCGGATTCGGCTAGCAATAACAATGCTGCCACCAATCCCAGCCAGCCAGCCGCTACCCTGGACGGTGCTATCGGAAAGTGTACCGCTAATAACGGCGATGTAATTCTCATTGCCCCCGGTCACAGTGAGACTATATCTGCCGCTGCTGCCATTACATTCGACGTGGCTGGTGTAACCGTTATCGGGATGGGAGTGGGCAATAGCCGCCCCACCATTACCCTGGACACTGCTGCGACCACAGACATAAATGTAACAGCAGCCGATGTGCAGATACACAACTGCATTTTTTCCATGAACTACGCCGACATCGTGGAGGTTTTTGACCTGAGTGCAGCTGGGTTCGTGGTCAATAAGTGTCGCTTCGTGGACACAGCGACGAGTATGAATTTCGTTGACCTCATTAAGATGACCACCACCAACAACGAATGTGACCGGCTGGAGTTCACCAACAACGTGGTGATATCGCCAGACACCGGGAACAACGGCGTCCTCGACATCGGCGGCGACATTGATGGACTGGTCTTCAACAACAACTACATCAGCATGGGCGTTCAAAACTCGGAGGCCATCATATCAGTAGCCACCGGAAAAGACGTCACCAACTGCGAGATTGCTTACAACCACATATACCGGCTGAATACTGCGGGAGACTTGCTGATTGACAGCGATACGACAGCCAATTCGGGCATCATTGCCCACAACCGAATCGGTCACGCTGACACAGCATCGGAAGTTCTGATTGACGCTGATGGGGTCAGGCAGTTCGACAACCTGGGAAGCGCAGTTGATACGGCTTCCGGCTACGTCCTACCAGCCATAGACAGTTAAATGTAGGGCTGCCTACGGGCAGACATCTAACTGTCACAGGGTGGATGTCCTGGGTGCTTGCCCCATCGCAAGCACTCAGGGAAAACTAGGAGGGCTGAATGGCATACGGATACGAATCGGTCACTATTAACAGTGGGGCCGCCGTTGGTGGTGACGGCTCTGCTACGGCAAACAACACCAGCGGCCACGTTATCACCGGGCAGATATGCTCCATCGGGGTGACCTATGGGGATTCCCCGCCTGGAACGACGGATGTGACCATCGCAACGGCGGGGAACAACGGCCCAGCCTTAACCATCCTGACACTCACGAACGCCAATACTAGCGGATGGTTCCATCCACGCCATGTCATAGACGATGAAACCGGGGCTGACATCACCTACGATGGCACCGAAGAAGTCTACGATAAGGTGTGCATAGCCGATAATATCAAGGTGACGATTGCCCAGGCGAACAGCCCCGACACGGCTGAAGTGGTGGTCGTCTATTACGCTGGTCGTTGATGGCTATAGAACGCTACGTCATCAAGGTTAGCACCACCGGGTCTGATGCTTCAGCGACGGGTTCCTTGGTGACAGCGTTGCCGTATTCTGAACTGCTGGCGGCTTACTTTAACTTCCATGCGTCAGCACCAAGCACCACCGATACAACCCTTTCGTCTCCTGGCGACCCCGTATCTGTGACGTTGTTGACCATCACCAACAGTGCCACGGATGCGTGGGTCTATCCGTCCATCCAGATGGACGACAATACAGCTTCAGCCATAACCGGGGCTTATGTGCCAGCATTGATACATGGGAATCTGTTAGTGGAACTGGCTGGCTCCGATGCCCTGACTGATGCTTTGACATTGACCATATTCGTGAGGGTCTGATGGCTTTCTCATACACTGCCGGTAGCACAGCAGACAGGGATAGGGTTCGATTGGAAATCGGCGACACCGATTCTGACCGGGTCTTATTCCAAGATGCCGAACTGGATGATTTCTTATCCCAAGAAGGCGACAGCGTCCTCAAATCAGCGGCACGGGCGTGCGAGACTTTGGCTGTTCGGTTCGCCAGAGATTTCTCATTCTCTGCTGACGGGGCCAGTTTCCAGAAAGGCCAAGTGGCCCAGATGTATATGACCCAGGCCAAACGATTACGCCGCAAGGCCAGCGGCACCACTACAGTCATGCCTCGGCGCAAAGACGGGTTCAGTGTTTACACCGATTCCGATGAAGTGACTGGGCTGAATATTCTGGACTCTGGCACCGGGCAATTCGGACGGTATTCAGACGGATAATCATGGCAGATAAGTTATTGCAAGGGTTGGATTTGACCTATATGAGGGCAGCGATGAAGACCGCCATGCCCGACACGGTAAACATCCAACGAGAATCACAGGAGGCCGACGGACAGGGCGGCTTCATAACAAGTTGGGGGAATGTGTACCAAAACATCCCAGCCCGGCTTAATGCGAAAGGAGCGAGCGAATCTATCGCTGCTGAGAGACTGGATACCCAGTTGGATTTCACCTTGACGGTAGCGTATGACCAATCCATCGACCCAACCGATAGGGTGGTTCACTCCAGTGGGACTTATGCTGTACAATCAGTGGACACCGGCAAATCCTGGACGCTGTCAAAGCGATGCCAGATGCGCCAACTGTAGGGCTGCAAGAGGCCCGATGCCGCAGAATAGAATGCCGGAGTTTACTAGCCCGAATCCGATTGGATGGGAGTAGCCTAGTCGAGATTAAGTGCCGCCGATGCCAGGCTGTCAGCACTTTTGCACCCGAAACAGCGAAGGTCAAGCTGAAAGCTGACGGACAAGGTGGCTACATCCATGTCCCGGTGGGCGACAATTGACACAACCCCGTCTTGGAGGCCCAGAGAGGCCCAATGAGCGGCCTGACCGCTAGCAGGGGTGGGAATATATGGGAGGCTCAAAGAAGCCCTTAAACGACGTTAGAGTGCGTTTAAGGGGTTTTTGTTTTTATGGAATTTGCAGCTAAAATCGTAGTGAAGCTGAATCCGAAGTGGCGAGAAGTGGAGGAGATGCTTGAGAAAGCCATTCGGATTGCGGCGTTCACCATTGAACGAACATCCAAGGAGGATTGCCCGGTGGACACCGGAACCACCCGTAACAGCATCACAGCACGGGAGGCCGGGAAGCTGGCCTGGACTGTTGGGCCAACAACCCACTACGCCCCGCACTTGGAATACGGAACTATTCACATGACAGCCAGGCCGTTCATGATTCCCAATGCGGAGAAGGAGCGACCCCGGTTCACCAAGGCCGTCGAAGATATAACCAGGGAATTATAGATGGCTAATCTGAGGGTAAATCTGGATACAGCGGTATATGCGGTGCTGAACGTAGCGGCAGTGACCAATGAGGCCACGGGTGGCGTGTTCAACCTCCTCGCCCCAGCTAACACTGCACCGCCTTATGTGGTGTTCCAGGCTATGTCCAAAGTGGACGAATATTGGTCGTACACCGGGCGGGGTGGAGCCGCCGTTTACATGATTAAAGCCATAGACCGGAGTCCCTGGCCCAAATCGGCAGGGGATATAGACACCCAGATTGATTCAGTCATGCAGGATGCTTCGTTGAGCATCACGGGCCATGCGTTACTTATGTGCCGCCGGGAATCTGATATTTACTTAACAGAAGACCAAGATGGAGTCGTGTATCAACACGTTGGAGGGCTGTATCGCATCATCGCAGACCAAAGCTAAAGGATGTATTCACCATTGGATGATTGAAGCTGCTAATGGCAAACTGAGCCAAGGCCGGTGTGAGAAATGCCAGGAGACAAGGCAGTTCGATAATTCTATATCTGAGGACATATTCTCATTTTCCAGGAAAGAAAACTTCCATGCCAGACACCACGAAGACAACTGAAGAAGAACCAATCTGGTATCTGGCCTTGAAGAAACTGCTGATGGCTCAAGGGCCGGGGGTTACGCCATCGTCTATCCGCATCCACCGGGGCCAGCGATTCGCCTTGGATGGGGACGAGCCGGTGGACGTAGAAGAATTGATACGGTTGCGAGCCGTCAAGGTGTATGAAGAATCCGACGCTGAATGGGCGCAAGGGGAATTAGCTAAAGCACCCAAACCCAAGAGGAGGAACCGTGGCTAGAATCCATGCAAAGTCTGCCGGTTTATTGGTGGATGAATTTGACTTCAGCGGAATATCCAACTCCATGACGCTGAACTTTGCTGAGACCCCGGCTGACGTAACAGCTTTCGCCGATACTGACATGACTTACGTCCAGGGAAAGCCAACATTCACCTTCGATGTAAACGGGCTTTGGAGTACGTCCAGCCCGAACTACGACGGTGAAATGTTCACTGACCTTACCGCCACAGCGAGGCGGGTTGGAATCTATCCCGGCGGGTTGACCCAAGGCAATGTGGGCTATGAAGGGCCAACTCTAATCAGCGCATCTCCCCGTGTCAGCAGCGTTGGGGATGCCATCGCCTGCAACGTCACCTGGCAGGGTGCAAGCGCACCGTTCCGCTCCCAAATCATTCTCGCCAACACGATAACCTGCAACGGCTCGACAGTGGTCGTCAACGGCACTGGCTATAACAGCGGCGTGATAGCCGCAACCAACACGATTTTCGGTGTCTGGCGAATGGTCGAAATGGGTGGCTCTGGGACAAATACGATTGCCCTGGAAATCCAGAGCGAGACGAATGATACCTGGGGTTCCCCCACGACCCGCATCAACTTCGGGACTATTACGCATAGCACCGGGGTATCGTTCCTTACTGCGTCTGCCACAGGGCCAGGAGCATCTGAATCTTGGTGGCGGGTGAAGATACAGTCGTCCGGCACAGGAAGCCGAACGTTTCAGAATTACGTCAGTTTCGGTTACTTCGTAACGTAGGAGATAGACATGGCAAGAACCCACGGGAAAGATAGTAATTTCAGCTTCAATTCGGTGGCGATTGAGGATGAACTGACCAGTATCACCATGACTGCATCGGTTGCAGAGGGCGATATCACTGCCTTCGGGGATGCGTACCAAAATTTCCTGGCAGGGAAGAAGGACATATCTTTCGATGTGACGGGGGCGTTGGACATGGATTTCGCATCGGATGGGGATGCAACTATCTTCGACCACATCGCCTTGACATCGGGGCCGAAGACGCTGGTCTATGACCCGGACGGAGCAGGGCCAGACACCAATTCCCCAGAATATACTTGTACGTCCAGCGGTTTGACCGGAGCGTTGGTGTCGTCGTATACCATCAATCTACCAGTGGGGGATGCTGCCACGTACACCGCCACTTTCCAATGTAGTGGGTCAACTACACGGGCCGTTTCATAAATCGCCTTAAACCGGCTCTGAGGGCCAAATAAACCATACTGAGGAGGGACTATCATGGCACGAACTCATGGGAAAGATGCTGACTTTACGTTTGACTCGGTAGCGATTGAAGATGAGTTAAACTCAGTCACGCTGAACTTTACCGTACCGGAAGCCGACATCACCGCTTTCGGTGACTCGTATCAAAACTTCTTGGCAGGCAAACCAACCGCCACCATCGACGTTGCGGGGTTCGCTGACCTGGCCTCCAGCCAGGGCGATGCAACCATATTCGGGGAACTGGGGCTGGAAGGCGAAGAATGGGATTTCGAGCCTGACGGCAGCACGGGCTACAACGGTTTTGCCATCGTCACAAGCTATTCTATTACCAGCACGGTTGGTGGGCCGATAACCTATTCGGCTTCGTTCCGACACAACGGTGGGTCTGCCGCTGCTGACGCTGCTGCGCCGACCAGAGGGTAATCATTACCCTGTCTCTTTCCCCCTTTAGAGGGGGATTGGGATGGGGAACAAGGAGAGGCTCATGAAGCCCAAGGGAAAGCTGAAAATACCCGCCGTTAGGGTCACATCCGACGACTGTTCTATCAGCATCGGTCAGGTGATGGAGGACGGGGAAATCACCGTCCCTGGTACGCCCTATCACGTCCACGTTGGCGAGTGGATTGAGGTCATGCCGGTCATCGCTGTCAAGGAAGTCATGCAGCTATCCCGGCTCCAACAAGGCGGCGGGGAAGGCGGCGTGTTGGGGGAAAGCCTGGGACAGTTGTGCCAGGAATTATCCAAGCGGCTCCTGGCCTGGAACTGGACAGACCTGATGGGCGAGAAGATGGAACAGCCCTACAACCGGCCCGACATTCTGGAGAATCTATCTGCCGACGAACTGCTGTGGTTGGTTAACGCTACATCAGAACAGGAGAAGCCGGAGGCACGTTTAAAAGACTCCGAACCCTCGGAGAGCATATCCTTGGCGATGGGCCGCAGCCAGTAGCGGCTACCGTGAGCATCATCTGTGAAAGTTTCGGGTGCTTGCCCGATGAGGCGATGGAGCAGAACTGGAACTTGGTGCGAGAGATTCTGGATTATAGATTATTGATGAGCGCAAAAGACCAACATAATCAGGACGCAAGCCAGATGCAACCGGCCCAGGTAGCCTTATGGCGGGAGATGGTTGAGGCGGCAGAGAGCGATGGCTGAAGCCACGACGGTATCAGTTCTACTCCAAGCCAAAGACCAGGCTTCCGCTACCATCGACAAGGTTGAGGGACGCATGGGGCGTCTCGCCGGGAACTTCGGCAAGCACCGGCAAAAGATTGGGATGGCTGCGGCTGGCATCGGTGCCGGGATAACCGCCATCGGTGTCGCTGCTATGAAGTCGTTCCAAGAAGAACAGATTGGCATCAAGAAGCTGGATGCAGCCTTGAAAGGGGCCGGGTCTAGTTATGATGCTCAGAAGAAATCCATCGAGGCGGTGGTTGCCGCCCAGCAGAACAAGACGAACTTCGGGGACGAGCAGCAACGGGATGCCCTCCGTCAACTGGTGTTAGCGAGCGGGGATTACGAGAACAGCATCAAGGTTCTACCGGCCTTGCTGGATACGGCGGCTGGGTCTGGTAAAAGCCTGGAAGGTGTAGCCCTTGCCGTTGGGAGGGCCATCGGTGGGGAAGCCACAGCCTTGAAGGGTTTCGGGGTTACGTTGGACAATACCGCTGGGCCATTGGAAGTCATCACGGCCCTGCAACAAAAGTTTGGAGGACAAGCTGAAGCGTCGGCTGACCCGATGACCCAACTGACCAACCGGCTGGGGGATTTATCCCAGGAGTTCGGTAAGGTGTTGCTACCCATCTTGGAATCTGTCATACCGAAGATAGAACTATTCGTACGCCAAATCATCGAATGGACATCAGCCCACCCAGAACTAACGAAGGTGCTTGCCCTCACCGCCGCCGCCATCGGTGCGATATTGTTGGTCGTTGGGCCAATCCTTATAGCCCTGCCGTTGCTGGCTGCCGGGTTCACTATGGTGATGGCATCCATCTTCCCCATCACGGCTACCATCCTTGCCATTACTGTCGCCATAGCTGCGACTATTATCATCTGGAAGAAATGGGAGGACATGGGGCTGAAGATGAAAATCGCCCTTGGCCTTCTCATGCCGCCGTTAATCATCCTGATTGCCGTCATCAAGAACTGGGACAAGATTGTGGACACCGTCAAGAAAACGGTTTCGTCATTCATCAAGTCGATTCTTGATTTAGCGAAAGGATTCCTACAAGGCATCAAGGCCATGACTAGCTGGCACCCTGCGTTACGAGGCTGGGGTGCTGCCATTGACGACGCAATCCGCAAGATAGACGATATGGATTTCACCATGACCAAATGGGCGGCTTCCGGCGGTGCGGCGATGGGAGACATGAGCGATGAGATGAATCATACGCTGATACCCGCCGTGGAAGAAACTGACCGGGCGTTTGCCACAGGAACCGGAAGCATCGCTGAAGACATCAAGAAGCTGGAAAACGAAATCGCCGGGGCGACGGAGGGCGTGAAAGAGTCCGTTAAAGGCTGGGGATTTGAGATAGACAAGACGAATGGCATAGTCGAAGAAAAGGCCGTCGCTATGGCAGAAGCTATCCGTAACACAGCCGAAGCCTTCCAAGAAGCCGGGGATGTAATCGTGACCGAATCCCAGAGAAAAGCGAAGGCTGTACGGGATGCGGAGGCTGAGATACAGAAATCGTTAAAGGAAACCACCACCGCCTTGGAATTAAACGCTGAGATTGACGCCTTCCTGTCCCGGCAAAAAGTCGAAAATATGGAAGAAGAATTTGAGGGTGTGCGAAGGACGACTGATAAGATTCTGGAACAAATAGAGCGGAGCAATCGTGGTCTTGATGAACATGGAAAGAAGTGGGAGGAATTGCCGGACGCAATCGGTCATGCCCTCGATAAAATCCCCCCGCTTCTTGGTGACGCTGATTTTGCAATGCAGCAAACGCTTGACCGTATGGGTGACAAGCTCACTGACAATATCCATTCGTGGGGCGATGAACTAGAAGGGTTTTCAGCGGAACAAAACAAGAGGATACAAGACGAAATAAACAGGGAAAAAAAGAAAAGAGAGGACGAAGAAAAAGACGCAGCCGAAGCAGAGCGGCAAAGGATGATTGAAAAATTTAAGGGGACACCGCAGTTTGCCAGTATGGCAGAACAGCGGGAGAAATTACGCTCTGTAGAACACGCCCTTGAAAGCCAAAAGGGTGCTTTGCCGTCGATGCGGCAAGCAATCACACAGGCCGAAGCCGGGATGCAAGAATACGCTGGTACAGGGTATGGCGCATCCCAGCGTAGGCAACAATACTGGACTGGTAGTGTCAGGCCTTTGCAAGACCAATACCAGCGTCAGACTGAACGAATAAGGGCAACAAGGTATCAGATAGAAGCTCTGCAATCTCAAATAGCAAAGAACGTGATTCCTTTGGAGTATAGAGGTATTGCGGAGAACGTGTTGTCGAATGAGTGGATGCGGCCCATGCAAGGCGGCGGCGTATCTGGTGGAGGCTTGGCCCTGGTTGGTGAGCGTGGGCCGGAAGTGGTATCCCTGCCCGGTGGGGCCAGGGTGCATCCCAGTGGGAGCGGCCCCGGTACGAATAACTTCATCTTCCACGGAGCCGTATATGGACTTGAAGATTTGCGCCGGGTGGTGGTGGAGGCGGTTCGTGACCATGCCCTGTCCGGTGGATTCCGTGGCGTGTTTGGTGAAGCCTGATGCCGTTGAAGAAGGGGAAATCCAAGAAGGCCGTAAGCTATAACATCACAGAACTAAAGAAGTCCGGCTACCCGCAGAAGCAAGCCGTGGCGATAGCGATGGCGACAGCGAAGAACCAGCGTAAACGGAAGGCGAAATAATGGCCCGTGGGACATATGTCTTGGCGGTGGATTGGAACGGGGACGGCGACTTCTCCGATACAGGAGAGGACGTGACGGCTCGCACGTTGTCATGCGAGTGGCGGCGGGGGAATGATTACGCATCCCAGCTTGTCGGGAAGGCAATCGCTGGGGTCTTGAACGCCGAATTGAACAACGAATCGGGCGACTATTCCACGTTCAATACGTCCAGTCCATTAACCGGGAATCTGGTGCCGGGGCGCAAGGTGAAGCTGACCGGGAATGATGGGTCTACCACCACTACGCTATGGGCCGGGTTCTTGGATTCTATCGAACCTATCCCCAGTGTCGGCGGGGCGAACAAGGCCCGGCTCAAGGCCATTGGGCCGCTTGGATTCGTCAACAAGTTCGAGGTTTCAACCACCATGTTCGCCAACAAGAAGGCGGGGGAATTGGTTGGTGAAGTGCTGGACGCAGCCGGGTGGGATGATGACGATAGAGACTTGGATACCGGCATCGTGACGTTCCCCCGGTTCTGGACTGAGCGGGTTAAGACGTTTGATGCTTTGCGCATCATCGAAGAAACTGAAACCGGGCTGCTTGAAGAATCGGCTGATGGGAAAATTGTCTATCGTGACCGTCACGCCCGTTCCACGGACACCCGTTCTACGACCTCACAAGCCACGTACAGCGACGCAAGTGGTGCAGCCCTATCATATTCCCACATCGCCCAAATCGACCCTTTAAAGTTCATCTTCAACGAACTTCGGGCCAAGGTTCAACCTCATTCGGGAGCATGGATTCTGGGCAGTTCAGCCCTTGGAACCCAGACTGAACTGGCTGATGATGCTGAAGTCCTGTGGACGCATCCAGAAACCGGGTCAGCTTCGCCCAGCATATCGGCGGGAGCCACCAGAATCTTCACGGCGGCTTACCCAACCAGCGGGACAGCTAGTACGTCGAGGGCGGTGGATTTCTGGACAACCCTGACCGCCACTACAGATTATATAGCCAACGATTCGGCTGACGGTAGTGGCACCAATCGCACGAGCGACATCACTGTGAGCCTGAGTAAACGGGCGCAAAGCATGGACATCAGCCTGACCAATGGACACTCCGGTGCGGTTTATATCACGAAACTGCAAAGCCAAGGGCATAAGGTAACGGTCAAAGACCCGGTGGAAATAGTGGCAACGGACGCAACCAGCCAGACGGCTTTCGGGAAGCGCACGTACCCGCACCCCGGCAAGTTCATTCCAGACTCCACTGAGGCCCAGAACTGGGCCGATTTCCATGTTGCGACTTGGAAAGACCCGGTTCCGCTGTTACGCTTGACGATGGTTGGCAACCGCTCCACGGCTACGCTGACCGACATCTATACCAGGGAGATTTCCGACCTGGTTACCGTTACCGCATCGAACGATGCCGGGTTGGGCATCGCTGAAGATTTCTTCGTCGAGCAAGTACATCACCAACTAGATTCGCAGTTGAACCACCGGGCTACGTTTACGTTATCGCAAGCCAGCGGGTACGCTGGATTCTTCATCATCGGAAATTCCAGCCTGGGCAATACCACCCGACTGGCCTACTAGGAGGAATCTATGGCCTGGACTACACCACGCTGCTGGACGACAGGCGAAGTCGTAACTGCGGCGATTATGAACGCCCATGTTAGGGACAATCTGAACGTCACGAGCGCAGGGGTCGTGACCGCTGCCGGTGACATTACCTACGCATCGGCATCCCACACGATGGCCCGTCTTGCCAAGGGCACGGATGGGAACATCTTGCACCAGGCATCGTGCATCCCAGCCTGGACAGCCAGCCCTAGCCTTACCGGGCTGACGCTATCGGGAGCCTTGGACGTGAACGGCACCATCGACTACGACGGCACCGATGTTGATATGCTATCCAGTGGTGACATCGACCTTGTTAGCAGTGCCAACGCCGCCGCCGCCATCTACATCGCCCAATCCACCGGCACCAGCGGGACGATTAAGATTCACGCAGACACAGGCACCAGCGTAACCGAAGGAGCCGAAAGCATCAACATCCTGTCTGACGTTGGTGGCATCGGTCTGCGAAGTACGGCGAACTTGGCAAAAGCCATTAACCTGACCAGTGACGGGGGAAGCACTGGCAGCATCGCCATCTTCAACGACCAGGGAACGTCGGTGACGGAAGGAGCCGAATCCATCAGCCTGCTGTCCGATGCCGGGGGAATCGGAATCCGCTCCACCGCTGATTTAGCCAACGCTATCAATCTCACTAACGACGGCGGTACGTCAGGCACGATAACCTTGTTCAACGACCAAGGGACAAGCGTGACTGAAGGAGCCGCATCCATCGAACTGCTTTCGGATGCTGGCGGCATTGAATTGAAAAGCACGGCAAATCTAGCGAAAGCCATCAATATTATGAGCGACGGTGGGACAACCGGCTCGATAATGATATTCAACGACCAGGGAACCAGCGTGACCGAAGGGGCGGCATCTATCGCTCTGGTGTCCGATGCCGGTGGCGTGGAACTACGCAGCACCGCCAACCTTGCCAACGCCATCAACATCACGTCGGACGGCGGCACGACAGGGACAATCAGCATCTTCAACGACTTGGGAAGCAGCGTCACGGAAGGTGCCGAAAGCATCAGTCTGTTATCCGATGCGGGTGGCGTGGGGATTCGTAGCACGGCGAACTTGGCAAATGCCGTCAACATTACCGCAGACGGTGGAACGACTTCAACGATTCAGATTTACAACGACCAAGGAACGGCGGTCAACGAAGGAGTGGCTTCCGTCCAACTGCTTTCGGACGTTGGCGGCATCGGTATCAAGTCTGGCTTGAACGCTGCCGGGGCCATCCGGTTGACCGCCGATGCTGGCACCAGTGAAACCATCATCCTTCATGCTGACCAGGGGAACGGTACTGGCTCGATATGCCTAACGTCGGACGCTGGGGGAATCACGCTGAATCCTGGGACGTTTGTAACCGTGGGTGCCAATGCAACCAACGCTGCCGAAGTTCGGATGTTTGAAGACACCGACAACGGGTGCAATTATGTGGCGTTGAAGGCTCCCAACGTATCCACCAGCTACACGATAACTCTGCCCACTGCCGTGGCAGGCACCTGTGGTTTTGTTTTGACATCCACCACGGCTGGCGTTACGTCATGGGCGGCTGCTGCTGGCGGTGATGTGGTCTGTGATACGTCGCCCCAGCTTGGCGGCAATCTGGATATGCAGGCTAGACTACTGGTTGGCAACGGTGGAACAACGGGCATCGCCGTCAGCGCGGCTGGTGAAGTCACGATGGCGGCACAACCAGCGTTTTCTCTTGAAAATGATACTACCTGTAGCAATATCGGGACTAGCCAGCATACCGTTGCTTGGGACACTGAGCGATTCGACCAGGGTTGTAATTTTAATGCTAGCACCGAAACTTTTACCGCCCCCATCACTGGTAGGTATCTGCTGTCTGTACAGTTGCAGTTTTCGGGAATCACGGCGGCAGTATCGAATATCAACACAATCCTAGTGACCAGTAATCTGAATTACCACAATAACACGGAGTCTAGGGAATTTACCGAATGTGAATATTATCCCACCATGTATACGGTTGTTGCTGATATGGATGCCTGCGACACGGCCCTCGCAAAAGTCACCGTCACTGGTGCGACTACCGTGGATATAGGTGGTGGGATGTTCACAGGGGTGCTAGTCGCTTAAAGGAGCGTAGATAATGGATATAACAGTCACGATTTCGGATATTGATGTAACGGTTCTGGAAAACGATTTGCTTAGTATCAATGATTGGGTGCAAGCGTCGGTGGTCGGGAAAATATCCAACTGCAAAAAACGCATGATTAACGAGTGGCGGCCAAAGCTCTTTGCAGACCCGGCGGTGGAGAGTATCCCGGCAAACGACAATGATTTCATCACGTTGGTCGTAGCACGGGATGACTACAAGAACCGGGCAAAACGAGAAGAAGGTTAATAAATATGGCAGAC
>Ga0114905_1001393_pt1 | contig 13347 bp, 24 predicted proteins | sample MalvireepMed_b05_FD_83499 | JGI IMG/M metagenome (GOLD analysis project Ga0114905, IMG submission 83499) | Marine viral communities from the Global Malaspina Expedition - Malaspina viral metaG DeepMed_b05 | ecosystem: Environmental > Aquatic > Marine > Oceanic | place: Mediterranean Sea...
GCGTAAAGAAGGGCCTCCTCATCCTCGACGATCGCGAAACAGCGGATGCCGTCCAATTTAGGCTCCACACCCACCTTTTCTTTCCCCGCCAGACGTTTCTCCTCGAACTTCTGGGCAAGTGCTACCTCAAAAGTTGGAATCAACCCAGGAAATACCTTGTTGATCGTCTTGGTCGAAGCACCGATTGCCAGGTGCTTCTTTAGGATCTTGCGCATCCACTGTTCTTCCTCTGGTGCCACACACCCAAAGACAACACACATAGTATCTATCGCAGCGTTGCCTGAAAGATTACGGCTCGCACATGCGTCGGCGACATCAAAGAAAGCATTCCATCGGGAGGCCTCGTCGCTGGCCAAAACTCGATTCTTGACCTTGGGAACCTTGACGATGTTAAAAGGTGTGAAAGGATCTAGGCCGTACTGCAGGATCCTCTTTAGCAGCTCATTCTCAGAGTTCTGCTGGAGGATCTCCTTCTTGGCATTTGAGCCGGCGGTGGACTTTATATCCTTCAAGATCTGTGTGACAGACACTCTCACTCCTCATCGGATCGAATTCTGTTGCGGCACTTGCGCTTATTACACTGTTTCTTCTTATCAGAGTACACATTGCCCCTTCCACGCCAGGAGACGAGATCTCCGCCGTTCTCGAAATGAGCCTTACGCAAGGCACCCATCGCTGCCCTATGGGCATTAAGCATCTCTGCATACTGCTTTTTTCGGTCCTTGGTCATGAGATCATTATATCCTATTCAGAGTACTAAATGCACTCATTCATATCTATCTCTTTCTCTTCCGTTTATTTTTACCGTAACACTTGCCAGGGCGCTTTTTTCTTGATAGTGTTTTACTAGAGAAGACCCTAAATCCCTTTTTCACACCTTCCTGGCGTCGTTCCTGTGCTTCCCATTTTCTCTTTTTGGCTGCTTCTAATTTTTGTCTCTTAATTCGCATGCGCAACACCCTCACTGCATTTTTTCTCTTGGGGGGCGAGAGACGATCAATGTAAAGTTTACCACTTAAGTGATCAACCTCATGTTGAACAATTCCAGAGAAGGGGGGCCCCAATTCTCTAGTGTGTGATGCTCCAGTCAAATCTAGATATTCAAGTGTGATATTACTATGCCGCTCAACCATTTCAGAAAAGTCAGGCACAGAGAGACACGCCTCTTCCCAAACGAATTTATCGTCCCCAAAATGAGTTATGTTGGGATTTACTAGCACAATTGCGTCTGGCAGCTTAGGATCAACATCCAGTGTGGTGTCTTCCGAGTAATCCGAAGAAATGACAACCATTGACTGCAGTATTCCTAGTTGGGTAGCCGCAAGCCCGGCTCCAAACTCAACCGTCATCGAGTCGTATAAATCTCTAGCGAGATCAATTGCCTTCTCATCGATCTGGTCAATCTGTTGGGCAGTCTGCTGCAGCCTCGGATTAGGCCAATGTAAAATCGTTCTTGCTGCCAAGTCGATCTCGTTCAGTCAATGTGCTCAATACAAAGCTCTCGTTCAAGAATCTCAAGTGTCTGGTCGAAATCTTGAAGTTCAGCCGGTTTGAGCTTTGCTCTGATCTTTGCAGATCTCAAGGCTGACTGAAATGCCTTGGGCTCAATTCGGTCCTTGAATTCTGCCAAGAGAGTCTTTTTATCTTCCTGCAACAGTTTGATCTCATTTTCGATGCGTGTGTAACGCTCAAAAAGCTCATTTATATCTTGATTAGCAGCCATCGTTACTTTCCTTGTACTCGCTTATAATTGAGATATCCTACCCAACAGCCCAGAGAACAAAGTAACTGAAAATATGCTAGTCGTTCTTGCCCGTTAAACAGGCTAATAGGGAACATGACAGTGTTGATTATGATGCATAGAACACACAGGTAGAACATCCATTTTTTAGACAGCATCCTTACAGGAACCCTCCCTGTAGGGTATCAACAACAGCTCTCCCTGGACCAGAACGACATAATACACGGGTTCCCCCGTCAAATCCGAATCGAAAGTCGTAATCGGTAAACCTGTCGTGGTCGCCTCCACCATCTTTCTCTCATTCACCTGGAGCTTATAATATGAGCCTGGCTCAATCTTCAATAATTTCTTCATTGGTATTGATGATGACAAGGTTGTCATATTCCTCCTCCTCCTTTTTCGATTTTTTGGACTTCTTCTTGGCGATGGCCGAGGGTTGCTGTTTCGGCGCCGAGATTGAGCTTGGCAGTGCCTCCTCAATTCTCTCAATGTCCGGTGGTATAATGTCCCGTCTCTTGAATTTCTCAAGAGCCTCCTGGAGTGTAGTTACATCGCTAAGAAAGCTAGCGAGAGTAGTTTTTCTACGGCGATGAACAAATTCCCATGTTTTCATTGATTTTTCCTGGCTACATTGATTGATTTTAGAATCTCGGCAACACCTGCCTGGAACCTCGGATCCTTTGCAGTTCTCTGCAGTATGTCCTCAGTGGTGGACAAATTATTGATCTTATGGACAGGCTTGGCGAGCTTTCTCAGCGCAGAGAGAAATACGTTTCTCGCAGTCGCATGATTCATCTTGTACCCCTTTTTAGTCATCACATTAGCTATGGTTCGGTAATCGTCACCTCCCGCAAACGCTTTATTTGTGGCATATCCGTGTGCTGACTTATAACCTTTAGGCATGGGCATTATATTTTCTCCTGTTTATGTATTTTCTATAGCTCAGGCTCAGAAATTCCGAACCTTAGACGCAAAACCGTCTCCTCTCTCGGAGAGAGATCAGACAGTGCTTCACGGATAGCACTCTCTAGGCGCTGTCGATCAATCTCATCCTCTGGATTCTTTGCATTCTTGTCAAGCAAGACTTCATGCAATTGTCGATTAGACCCACGGTCCGTCTGAAATGCGGAACTCTCTAGGGAAACAGTAGAGGATGCTGACTTTATCAGAGCTCGGAGCGTCTTGGGATTCATTCCCAAAAGATCTGCGACCTCATTTTGGGAGGGTTTAATCCCAAACTCTTCCTCATACTCTTCGGTTATCTTTCGCATCTTCCAGAGTGTCCCCTTCGCATAGGACGGAAGGCTGATCGCTCCACTGTGCGACGCAATGTGCTGACGCACAGCCTGCTTGATCCACCAGCATGCGTAGGTAGAAAACTTAAACCCACGGCGCCAGTCAAATCGATCCACAGCTTTGATGAGACCCAAGGAGGATTCCTGAATTAGATCTTCTAAGTCACATCCCTTCCCCGAGTACTTCTTGGCAATATTAATTGCTAGGCGAATATTGGCACGAATCATGTGATCACGAGCCGAAAGATCGCCGGCTTCCATCCTCTTAGAGAGTTCAACCTCCTGTTCTCTAGTGAGAAGATCAGTCTTACCCACTGACTTAAAATAAGTCTTTAATCCAGTCGACATTTATTGTACCCCTTGATGAGTCGAATAACTCGATTGACTAATACGATCCGCTTTCCTTTGACGTTGCTGGCGTTCGTGATCCAAGTAACAATACTCAACTTCATGTGGGATCGTGTCATATCCAAGCATATTTGCCTCCTTAATTGCTCGCTTAACCTTGAAGATGTGACGTTGAAGCTCCTCGGATGACATCTCGCTGATTACATCGGTCGGAAGGTGAGATACCTCAAAATTGAACTTCTTACTCATTTGATCCTCCTGTGCTAAATGGACTCCAGTTAAGTCCCTGTCTATCTATTATAAACCAATCCTAAGTAATTTACACTCCGATTATCTTACAGTGCCTCAATGAGGCCTAAATCACTTACCTGCGCTTCGGTGTAACACACCGCACAGCCTATCAATAAAATATTACACGCGACAGAGACTGCGTGTTGCAGCGCTGCGTGAACCACTAAGTGAGGATCTATAATTTTTAATTCAATCATATTCCCAAAGCTGTCCCTAACAGCGTCATATCCCAAGATCTGTTTGCTCCTGCTCACCTTCCTAACGACCATCTCAGGGATCCCCCCAGCATTTTCCACAATTTGGCGCAGAGGAGCACTACAAGCCTTAAGCAAAGCCTCATAGCCCATTCTATAAGCCTCTGTCTCAGATCTTCTTGGTTTACATTTTGACGCCGCGCACACTAGGGCGATGCCGCCCCCGGGCTGGGTTCCTTCTTTTTTAGCTGCTCTAGCAGAATGGAGAGCATCATCAATTCTATCACGCCTCTCCATCATTTCGATCTCAGTTGCGCCACCGACCCTAATGATTCCGATACCCTCTGATAATCTTCTCATTCTACGTCTGGCCACCTCAATTTCAGATTGGGGAATGGTAGGATTATCAATATCAGCAAGTGCTGACTGAATTCGTTCTGCTACCTTTTCATCATTCCGTCTGGCACTAGTTCCAATTAGAACAGTGCCATGTTTATCAACAATTACCTTATCAGCAAAACCCAGAATTTCGCTCAGGTCCTGTTGCTCCATAGACATATCCTCGGTGACCAAAATCTCTGCGCCGCAGACAGCAGCGAGATCCTGTAAGGCAACTGTCCTAGCACTTCCAAACTCCGGTGCCTTGATTGCACAAACCCTCAAGACTCCCTTCATCCTGTTGAGAACCAATGTCTGTAAGGCCTCGCTGGTCACATCATTCGCTATGATGAGAAGAGCACAATTATTATCAGCAGCGTACTCCATCGATGGAAGAATTGACTTAGCAGAATTCAAAGTCTGATTATAGACTAGAATTACAACCCGCTCCAGTTCTGCCACGCCTTTAGTTTGATCTGTCACAAAATAAGGACTTAAAAAACCTCTGTCTACGACAGTTCCCTCCACAATCTCCAAAGTCGTATCAAATCCCTTGGCCTGCTCGACAGAAATAGCACCATCTTCACCCACCGCCTCTAGTGCCTTAGCTATCAACTCTCCAACAGCGGACTCCCCATTAGCTGAGATTGTCGCAACGCTAATAAGATCTTCAGTCCCCTCTATCTCTAGCCGAGTCTGTTCCAGGAAATTTAAAACATCTGCTGAAGCTTCCTCAATTCCAGCACAAATCTGGCGTACGTCTAAATCTGAGGACAGCAGACGAGCACCCTCATGCAGTATTGATTGGGCCAAGACTGTTGCTGTGGTCGTACCGTCACCGGCAACTTCTGCTGTGCGCTGTGCTGCTTCCTTGACCAGTTGCGCGCCCAGATTCTCAAAGAGATCTTCCAATGAAATGGCATTCGCGACTGTAACGCCATCTTTTGTCAATTGCGGGGCTTGGCCATGGCGAAATATGGCGACATTTTTTCCCTTAGGACCCAGTGTCACCTTAACAGCATTAGCCAATGTATCAACACCCAAGATGATTTTAGAACGGGCGTCCTCATCGAACTTGATGTCTGTTACATTGTGGTTCATCCCTTAAGAACTCTTCTGTTTGACTCATTAATGAGATCAGATTCCCCTACCACCCTGCGCTCGTTAGTTAACGCATTCTCCGCGATGAGCAAGTCCCCGGTGATAAAAGCAACCTCTTCTTTAGAGATCATTCCCCTCTCACGCAGCACAGTTAGTTGTTCGGGAGTTAACATTAGTCTAAAGTTTGTCATTTAACCTCTCCATCGTGGCACACCACTTGGGCCACGCCTTGCCAATTATGGACTTGAATTGATACTCCGTAAACGTATTTCTTGTGAGATCCTCATCAAAAACTCCTGGCTTGATCTCCCACATCTCACAATCTTGATCGATCCTAGCAAGTCGAATCTGCTCCCGAGCGGACTCAAAGACCTTTCGTCGATCCGGATCAGCGCCTAAAAATGTTTCCAGAACTTCTGGGTTCTCGCACAGCGAGAAGGCGCGCTTACCACCAACTCCCTTGATGCCGGGTACATTATCTGTTGGGTCCCCCTTGAGGGATTTCCAAGTGATATAGTCCACCGGCCACCTGTCAATAAATCTCTTCTTAATGGGATTCCACAGGGAGACATTATCGCTCTCTAGTAGCTGAATGAAGTCCGAGTCTGATGACACAATGACGACCTCATCTTGGAGATGTCGACCCGTGCAGATGTATCCGATAACGTCGTCACACTCAAAATCCGGGTGACGGATGAAAATGAACGGAAACGCCTGGCTCAGACTGAATATCTCCCTCTTTTGTCGATGAAAGCCCTCATCGACCACAGGTACCCGTTGTCCCTTGTAGTCCGCATTTAATCGCAGCCGATGCTTTGGCACGCCCTCAGAGACCAGATATACTAGATCAGGCTCGTGCCTGTCGATCTCAGACTTAACTGATCTGAAAAAATTGAACACTATTGCGTGATCACCTTGACCGAAACCGAACCTGGCTCGGTGGATCATGTTGTAGGCATCAACTACTAGTATTTTCATCCAAGAACTCTTCTGGAATATTGATCTTCACATTAGCTATCTTACCATCTGGCAGCGTTACTTGCACTTTTTCATCAATTAATGTTCCATGCTTCTCCGGACCCGGTTCAGAGACTCCACCGAACTCCTTCTCTGCTAAACGTCGAGCTTGATTAATCCCATTGTCAATCACCTGCTCGGCCCGGCCCATCAAGTACGATCTCACCTCATCCAGGCCCACAAAGTGCAGAATATCCAGCTTCTCAAGCACAACCAATTTTCCATTTGGAAATTCAACATTGTGTGTGGTCGACGACCCACCTAGATTTCGTGTGACAATCTGCTCATTGATCCTAACAGGGATAACCGACTTCTCCTTCGCGTCGATGACGTATATGACTGTGCCTACCTCATACTCGTGCGCCTGGTCACCCATCAAGGTCCTCCAGGATAAATGAATACGATGTTGGAGTTGTTTTCCAGTGCTTTAGACTTTTTTGTGCCTTTTGACGAGCATTAGGTGTAAGGCTCGTCTCCAACAGCTTTTTGTGTAGCCTCTCAATGTGTATTTCATTATTGTTAATTGCTTGACCGACTAGCATATTGCACTTTTCCATGCCCTTGTGTTTATACATCGCGACCTTTCCTCTTGAACTGGCAGAAAGGGGTCTGAAATCTTCAACAGTTAAATCTTGAAAGTGGAGAACAGCAAATTTTTCAAAATTGTCATCCGCGATGACATAAAGATAGTCTAGGGACCCTTTTTGAATGAGAGCACCATAATCTGACTGGAAGCTAATTGCGCCTCCCTTGTGTCGACTAGTCAATTTACATTCAAGTTCCTTGTTTAGACTGTGTATATTAATATCAGGCTGGCCTGTACGTCCATCGTTGACGACCCCTTTGTGCCTTTTAGACAGGACATCAGCAAAAAACTTTTCCTGGGCTTGTGAGAGTAAGATATTGCGTCTGCCCAAATTATCGAGCAGGTCAAATCCGTGCTTACGATACAGAGACCGACACTCATCATGAAACAACTTCATGTTTCTAAGCGCTACTATCGCATCCTGACGTTTCAATTGTATCTGATATTGCATTGTATTCCTCCGACTATATTAGTTCAATAATAGTGCGGAAGCGTGTTATTTATAAGTTTTATTGGATCTCAAGATTCTGTCTTATTCGATCGCTGATCTCAGCTCCCTTCCGAGAGGCAGCCGCCATCGGCTCTAGTCCAAAAGCGGCCCGAACCACATCATATGTCTCTGCATCTAACTTTTTCTTTAAGACTGACATGTCGCCGTACTGATGTAGCTCCAGCTCTGTAACAGCTAACTCCTCTCCTTCGGGACCAGGCTCGAACTCTCCGGTCTCCCTGGACTCAAAGACAAAAAGTACCCCCGGCATCTCCTCGCCTTCAGGCACAGGAATGAATGGAATATTGCTAGTGAGGGAGTCATCACCCTCGCCCTCGTACATAATTTCAGGAATCCAGTGATTACCCATTTAAATCTCCAAAGAATATTTAAGTTTTCCTAAAGACATATTAAGCATCTTTGATTTTTTGTTTAGTGGCATCGATCTGCTCGAGGAATTCTCTACCTGCTGCAGTGGTCATTAATGCCTTGACACTAGTCTCATTTGGCAATCGCTCGTCGACGGCCTGTATGACCTGCTGTTTGAGTTTCTCCTTCCCTTGTCCAAACTTTTCATCAAAATTTTGTTTGGCTTGCACAAATACGATCTTCTCAGCCGCCTTTAGTGCCTCCTGGTCAGTAACTTGGGGTGGAGATTCTGTGTCCTCGTTGACCTTAGCCTCGTCCTTTTCGCCTGCGATCTTTTTTCTAAATTCCTCGGTCTGTGCCAATTTTTTGGCGTCCTGATCTATCTGGGCTATCATTTGGTCCAGCCCGGGTGATTCAAGATCGATTTCCTGCTTGGAAGCAGTCTCGAGAGCAGACATGAACTGTTCAGCATCAGCTGCCTTGGTGAGATCGCTAATCACCTGAAGTTGTATTAGCACGGGCCCAGTGATATCAGACAGGAAATCCCCATAAACGTCCTGGATATCCTTGCTCGCATCCTCAATCTGCTGATCGAGACCCGTTTGTTCCAAATACTCCTGAAACGCTGTTTCCAGATCTGGCTTTTTCTCATCCTGCTCTAAAATAATATCATTACTGCTTAGACTGATTCCCTCTCCAAGGTAAAAGAGACTTTTTATCTTGTCCATCAACCCCTTCTCCTTCCCCTTGCCAGCAGCTTTCTCTTTAGCTCTCTCTTCCCTGGCCAGGTCTCCGCGACCAAGGGCCAATCCAGCCAGAGGGACACGCCATCCCGTCTCATCAAGATACTCATAAATGTCACCGGCCTTGTCCCAGGCCTGCATTCCCACCTCACTAGCGATAAAATAATGTGGCGCCAGAACCAGAGCAATTAAATCAGCATCCCCGGTCGTTAGCGCTTCCCTATTTTTTTCAAGAATGGGTTTCCACTTTTCTTGAATCTTCTTGTGCCTAGCGTCATATTTCTCTGTTGCCGCCTTCATTTTCCTGGGATCTAATGTGAAAAGCACGTCAAAATAGAGCTTAGCTACATTGAGTATGTCCTGTCCGGACAATTTTGCAGCTTGAACTACGTCTGCAAAAGGTTCAACGAAAACTGAATAAAGACTCTCCTCCTCATTAAGCTGTCGAGCCTCGATGACGACATGGCGATGGATCCTTCTGATCTTCTGTTTATGCAGCGCCTCATTAAGTTTGTGATTCATGAACACCTCAGAGGATAATTATATAGTAGCTTAGACAGGAGTTTACTTTGAGAATTGGATTAGTTCCCATGTCAGCCAAGCCCTACCATGCAGGACACCATTGGCTCGTTGAAAAGGCTGCGGGCGAAAATGATCAAGTTATTATATTCGTCTCCACCTCTGATCGCAAAAGAAAGGGCGAAAAATCCATCTTAGGTAAAGACATGGGGAGGGTCTGGCGAGAGGAATTGGAGCCCATCATGCCGAATAACGTAGAGATACAATACGGTGGAGCTCCGGTCCAGAAGGTATACCAAGCGATCATCGATGCCGCCGCGGCCGGATCTGTAGACACATACTTCGTCTATTCCGATGCCACAGACACCGGTCTGAACTATCCTGAGAAAAATCGAATCAAATACATGGAACCACTGTACAGCCAGGGCCAAGTCAGATTTCCCGGTGAGGAAGACCCAGCCGGATTCACCCGAGGCGAAGGTTCTCCAAACGTAAGCGGAACAGCAATGAGACAAGCTCTCCAAACGTGCAACATAGAAGCATTCAGAAGAGGTCTCCCGGCGGGAGTCGATGTAGAAAACGTGTATGACATCCTGTGTGGCGGAGTCAACGAACGGTACTTGCGCGCGTGGGTGAGGGGAGTTCTTAGGGGGTAATCAGTGCCGCCGGCGGCGGGTCTCTGTCATGATCCCCTGTTTCGTCACACGATTGGTCTGGAGCCGGATCCCCGTCGGGGCCATCACCTTCCTAATTGTGCGAATATTCTTAACGTTATCTTCAAATACTCGGACCTCATCGAAATCCCCGTTCATAACCCGATCCATCACATATCGCGCCTTCGCCATCGGATCCGGATCCCCCGTCGCGTGGACCTCAATCCTGGGGACATTATTATTATTCAAAAATTGCCCCACGGGCTCAGGATTATTCCGGGCTGTGAGGATCACAACTGACTCGGGGCCATCCAGCGCAATAGCAGCCCTCAACTCAGCAAAGACCTCCTCGATGATTCTAGGATTCACAGGATAATGGTCAAAATCGGAGAAGTCGAACTCCTCCCCGCCAGCTGGTTGGTATTTCGCGTACTCCGAGGAGCTCAATGCCTCCTGGGAGCCGTCTGGGTGGGTAATCCGGATCATATCATCCGCCCGGATCAAGGTATCATCGAAGTCGAATATATGCAGGGTTGCCATGTGCTATAAATATAACAGCGGGGGGATGATGATCTAATGCAGGATCAATCCTGCTCACTACCAGCGACTCTCGGTGTCTGCCTCAACGATGGCAGCATCGATCTCATCGTCTGCCCATCCATCCTCGCGCATGTAGTCGAAAACGTCTGCTGTAGTCACTTTCCCCGCTTCAAGGAACAATTTAAGCACAGCATCCTTTAGCGCACTCGTTGGTGCTGCGAACACCTCGTTAAGCTTAAGCTTCTCTTTCCTGATGATCTTGCTTAGTTGTCTCTTGGTGACTCTCATCTTAATACCCTAGAATATTCCTTACATCGTTAAGGACCATGTCAGCCGCTTCATTTTCAGATACACCACCCCCTAGATATTGACCTAGGGCTGCATATACAGCTGATTCTAGATCATTTCCGCCAGTCATTGGGCCCAACTCTAAAAGTCTAGCCTTCTCTTCCCGGATGATTCTTTTGAGCTGTCGTTTTGTGATTTTCATTTTATCTCCTGCCAAAAGTTCTAGAAGAGTCATCAAAGGTTCGAGTCGGATGCTTACCGGGTAGCCTGTCAGCAAGGACCTTTGCCAGCCACTTGACATCATCGACGATTGTGCCTGGACCAAAGCCCTCTGCCTCGAGCTCGTACATGATACCGTCTAGGCGCGCCAGCACATCCATCCGAAAGTCTTCGTCCCGGGTGGCTTCGTTGAGCTTCGTCTTCTCTTCTTTGATGATTCGTCTGAGTTGTCGTTTGGTAATTTTCATTTCTACCTGGCTCCCACTCCGGACTCGTAGCCCGCGAGGTATTCCTGTTTAAGCTCTTCTGCCGGCCATCCACGCTCTTGGGCTAGCGCATTAACCATCTTATCGAGCTCGGCCGGTTGCAGGGGTTCCCTACCATTATACCCATCTTGGTGGCCGGCTGAATGCGGGTCGCCATCTCGCCACGCGGAGGCAGAAAGATCCTCCTCCTCACGAGCATATTGTAGATCTCTATCGCTAACATCCTCCCACTCGCCTCGACCGGATCCCAGCTCTTCATCCTCACGGGCATGCTGCAAATCCCTATCACTAAGGCCGGACTCGATGGTTTCTCGAATGATTCTTCTTAGTTGCCTCGTTGTGATCTTCATTTTATTCCTCAAAAATACTTGCTGGTTGTATACGAGTATAGAACCCCTCGAGGTCATCAATTATTCGTTGGTATCCTTTAGCAGCCGACTCACTATCGAATCTTTGGGCCCGGTCGAATGGGCCCCACTCTGTTAGGTCATCCCCTCGTCGTCCCATTTTAACACCAGCCAAGAATCTCTCATTCCAACCCACACCGCTACGCTCTAACACATAGGGTGACCGGCTTTGCACAGCTTCGCGTATGATCCTTTTGAGTTGGTTCTTTGTTACTCTCATCTCATTCTTCTATCGACTGGGGCAGTTTTTTAATAACCCCCGTGTGCCTCTATTTCTTCATCCCATTCATTCGGATATTCAATCCCGAACAACTTACAAATCTTGGTTGCTACAATCAAAAATTCCCTCTCTTCTTGATCAAAACATACACCTTGGCTTGAGTATAGAACGTCAAGAACCTGGGTTGATGTTACGTTTGTCGCTGATCCCTGCCTCACATCGTCGGGTAGTTGCTGCTCTGCTAGCACCTTCCGCTTCTCTTCTCTAATGATCCGCTTCAACTGTCTCTTTGTTACTCTCACTTTATCTCCTAAATCGATAACTCTAGGACGTCCGCGATCTCTCGCTGCAGGTCGTCCGGCATACTGTTGAAGATCTCTGCGCCGTCTTCAGCGAACTCGTACTCCGCAGCAGCCTCCGGGCCGAGAGCATCTTCGACGTAACCGAGCATCTGTTCTATGCTGTCCGAACGACCGACCAGATCGACCCAGTCATAGACAGTCATGCCTTCATCTTCGAGCTCTTCATCAGGCTCGCCGATGACGTTGAGAGGCCCAGTAAAGCCGGACTCTTCTATAAAGCGCGCCAGAGTCGCGGACACAGTCGCACCGGTGAAGTTGGCACCCGTAACGTCGACATTACGACCGAAGATGGTGTTGCTAAGGTCAGCGCCGGAGAAGTCAGCGCCGGAGAAGTCGTAGAAGGTGAACCAGATGTTCGTCAAATTCTCGCCGCTCAGAGACGCGCCTCGCATGTCACCCCATCCATTGCGTCCTTTCGGAACTGCACCCTCTCTGGCGGCGTCGCGGCCGCTGGCTTCGATGGCCTCTCCAGGGCGAAGCGGCGGCATTGTTATCATCCTCCGGACGGTGGCCGAGTAGATATCGGGTATGGTGCTGGGATCCACCTTCCCGTAGTAGCCGCGGGTGGCGCTCATAGCAGGATATTTGTCGTCCGCTTCTCTCAAGGCCCTGCGCACGGTTCTGCGAACCCTGTTCTCGGCCAGCACCTTCCGCTTCTCTTCGCGAATGATTCTTCTTAGCTGTCTTTTTGTTACTCTCATTGTATAATCCTTGAGCTACTGTGTGCCATTTGCATAAGTATGATCCTCTATGCCTAAACTTTTATCCTATCGATCACCTGTGGCGAGGTGACTGCCAGCTGCTTGTAGAGCTTCTTGAAGATCAGCTTGGTGACGTCTGCCACCTGCTGCTTGCCCGCCTTGTCCTTGAGCCACTTCTCGGCCCCCAGCTCGGCGTTGTCCGCGACGAACTTGTTGATATCACCCTTGGTGCCGATAAAGGAGACGCCGAGGGCCTTCTTGATGGCCTCCTCAGCCTTCTTGAGGGCCAACTTCTCGATCTCTTGCTTGTCGAGGGCGTCGCGCTTGACGATCGCGGCTGCCTGTTTCTTGGCGATGCGCTCGATCTCTTTCTTGTCTGACTTGGTGAGCTCTTCAAGGAGGAGAGTCTCGCGAACTAGTGATCTAGCTAACGACTCTGGCACGAGATCCTCCGATACCAGCGGTGGGCTAGCGGACTTTGGCACCTTTTCTTTCTGCACTTGCCCAGACCACTTAATCAAACCCGAAGGATCGGTGAAAAAATCATTGCTATCTGCCCGAAACTTTCCGCGGGTGTCTTTGCTTGTCATAGCCCCCCATGCAGTCGATGGTCGGAACC
>Ga0114905_1001396_pt1 | contig 13333 bp, 18 predicted proteins | sample MalvireepMed_b05_FD_83499 | JGI IMG/M metagenome (GOLD analysis project Ga0114905, IMG submission 83499) | Marine viral communities from the Global Malaspina Expedition - Malaspina viral metaG DeepMed_b05 | ecosystem: Environmental > Aquatic > Marine > Oceanic | place: Mediterranean Sea...
ATATAATATATATATATATATATAATATACAAGAAATCAGCGATTTTTTTCTGCTTGATTTACATTATTTTTAGGGTGTAACTTACCTTTGTGCAAAAAAGTGATAAAAGAAGAATATTATACACTGCTAAAAAACATTGCTGTAACTGGTTTCACGGTAATTGCATTGGTGGCGTATTCTATATTCGGGATAATTCTCTCCATATGCTTATGGATGAGAAGTTGGCTGGCAAAAGTTGTGTTGCGCACAAAAAATGTAGATTTTTTCAAGAAGTAGTGATACCTGGGATAAAGGATGAATATTACAACATTTGATGCCGAGGCGTTTTTAGTGGATGCGGAGTCGTTTTTCTACTTACATTGCTGCGATTGTAACTTACGCCACTTAGTGGTGTTAGAAACTGTTGGAAATGGTTCTCGTGACTTTAAGGATAATGGTGGAATGGTTGCTATAGCAATGTCTCGTGATGATGAGGCTACGAAACTTTCTCGTAAAAAGGATAGTATTGTAGTATATAAGCGTAAACATAAGGAAAAGAATGGCAAAAAGCAAAAAAAGTAGACGTAGAGCAATAATCATACCTGATGTTCATTTTCCGTTGCAGTGTGATGATGCTATAAATGTAGTCCTAGAAGCTATAAAACTAGTAAAACCTAATATTTTCGTATGTTTGGGCGATTTAGGAGAGTGGAAGAGCGTTTCACCTTTCAAATATAAGCGCAGAAAGCGTCCACCTCTAGAAATAGTGCTTAAAGATGTGGATAAGGATGCTAAAGCTGTAAACGAAGGACTTGATTTATTTGATAAAGTATTGAAATCAGTAAAATGTGATAAAAAGTACATGATTGAAGGAAACCATGATGATTGGCTAAATTCGTTTGTTGAGGAATATCCGTACTTACCACAGTATAAATTTAAAAATATCATGAATTTGGAGGATAGAGGGTACATTTACTACCCTTATGGTAAATTGTTACAGATAGGTAAATTGTTCTTTTATCATGGTGGACACTACTCTACGGTGTACCATACAAGGCAACATGCTATGAATTTAGGGAAAAATGTCCTATATGGGCATATGCATGATGTACAAAGAATTGGAGTAACGCACGTTGATGGAGCTCATCACGCGTTTAGTCTAGGTTGTTTAAAGGATATGTCCGCCGAAAAGAACCGGTGGTTAAGAAATAGGCAAATAAACTGGTCACATGCCTTTGCTGTGGTTGATTGGTTTGATAATGGAGATTTCAGGCTGGATGTTGTTGATATCCAAAATGGAAAAACGTTTCTATGGGGGAATATGATAGATGGAAACAAGAACCCGCGTCAGGGGGGTATTAGTCAAAATAAGACTATCAAGTAAGAACGGGAAGGGTAATGACGCGGTATCGCAAAGTTAAGAACATCATGCAGCCGTTATTTGAAAATGAGGACGAGTTTAGGAAGGTTTATCCTAAAGACAGTCTTGTTGGTGACTGGAGGGATGGAGAGCTCAATGATTGGATACTTACTGACGATAAACAGGTATGTAGGGTCATAAAGCGCGGAAAGTGCGAAGGTAGGGCTGATTACATTGTCACTGTGCTTGGTTCGTATTCTGTAGCAACAAAAGAGTTGCTTGCAGGGGATATGCCTAAAAACATCTACAGTTTCAGTAGAGACATGAGTAGAACCGTACATAGGCGCGAAAAGAAGAATATATCTCAAAATGAGATAATGTTTGCTAAATATGTAGCTCAAGGTGTTAAACCTGTAGAAGCCTACCTAAAAGTCTTTAAAACTAAAAATGAGAAGTATGCACAAACTCAGGCTACTTCTCTGTTAAAATCGGAGAGAGTTAGTAAATTGGTTAGTGAAGAAATAAAGAAGTCTCTAAGTAAAGTTGGTATAGATGAGGAATACCTGCTTAATAATGCTAAAACAATAGTAGATAACTTAGAATCTAAGGATTCTGATAAATTGCGAGCTTTAGATATGTTAATGCGTATTGCAGGTATGTTTCCGAAAGATACACAAAAAGAGTCTCTTACTGTATTTCAAGGTTTCAGTAATGAGCAATTGGAGCAATTGCGTGATGCTGAAGTAAAGATGATTGCTCATGGTGAAAAAGAAACAGTTTAGCGACATAGATATGGAGATGTTGCCGTTTTTCGAGACAAAACTTCGCAGTTGTGAGGTTTGCGATGAATATCTTACCGATAGAGATAAAATGGTAATATTTGATGATAGCGGTACAGCTACGTTATTTTCTTGTAGGTTTTGTAGTTCTGTTTATAGCGATAGCGATACTTTGGTAATTGTTAATGTTGGTAGTGGAGATATGGCTGGTGAATCTTAAAGTTTATTATCGAAAATCAGATTGGGTTACTACTACTAGTTGTAAAAAACACATTGTAAACTATATATTTAAAAATGCCGAACAAAAAAGCAAAAGAGAGAAAAAGAAAACGTAGAAAACTAAATGAGTATTTAAAGACTCATGGACGTACAAGAAATCAGGTGATGAAGCGTAGGAAGAAAGAAGAAGCTCAAAATAGTTGGTAAATGGAAAAAGAACTAACCAAAGAATTTAATATTGGCAAGTCTCCATCTCAGTTAAAGATTGACGACGAAGTTCTTTATAAGTCATATGGTGATTTGTTGTATTTTGGTAGGGCTTTCTTACCTAAGGATTTTTTAAATAAGAGCTCTTCCCCGCCATTTCACGAAGAAATAGCTAAAAAACTTATTTCATCAAAACCTGGTAGTAGGATATGTAATATATTGCCAAGGGGGTTTGGTAAGTCTATTTTAGCAAAAGCTGCTATAATGCATAAAATGCTATTTAATCCAAAAGATTCTAAACAATTTATAGGTTGGGTAGCTGAAGAGCAGGGTCAGGCTATTGACCATTTGAAATATATTAAGAGTCATTTTGAAATGAATCAAAATATTAAGTATTATTTTGGTGAATTAGCCGGTGATACGGTTGGGAATAGATGGACTGAGAAAGATATTGTAACTGCTAAGGGCGATAGAATTATAGCTAAAGGTACAACGCAAAGGCTGCGTGGTCGTACTGAAATAGATGTTCGTTATACCGGAATCATTTTAGATGATTTTGAGTCCGAATTAAATACCAAAACACCTGAACGTAGACAAGAAATTAAAAAATGGGTAGTATCTACGGTTTATCCTTCGTTGGAAGAATCTCCTGGCAATGAGGGGTGGATTTGGTTGAGTGGCACTATTGTTCACTATGATAGTTTTCTTCAGACTGTTGTGGATGGTAGTAAAGAAGCAGATAGGGATAATAGAGAATATCCGTGGGCTTTGCATTTTTATAGAGCCATAGAAGACGGTAAGGCAATATGGGAAGAACAGTTTTCGATAGATAAGTTAAAGACCAAGAAGCAAGAGTTCATAGAAGCTGGATTGGTTAATAAGTATGCACAGGAGTATATGAATGATGCAAGGGATACAAGTGAAGCGGCGTTTAAAATTGACCGCATACAATACCATACTGCAAGGTTCGAAACAATCGACAAGTTTCCGTATCTTCACATTGGAGATGATTTGGTTCCGGTTAACATTTATCTTGGAGTCGACTTGGCAGCAACAGCAACTTCAACGTCTGACTATCAAGCTATCTTGGTTTTGGCAGTTGATAAGGAAAAAAACAGGTATGTTTTGGAATATTTCCGTGAACGTATTCCCACGTTTGACGTTCCGAAAAAGATTCTTGAGATTGCCAATAAATATAGTCCGGTAAGGCGTGTAACGATAGAAACAGTAGCTTCTCAGGAGATGGCTAGGGATATGACATCAAGATTAGCAGCTAAGGATAGAAGGCTTATGCCTGGTATTTTCAAGGGAGTAAAACCACCTGCAGGTATAAGAAAACAAGATAGACTTGAGACATCTTTAGGGACTATAGTTAATTCAAAGAGACTTCATCTACGAAAAGATATGACTGAGTTGGTTGATGAGTTTTTTGAGCACCCATTCCAAAAAAATGATGATATAATGGATGCTTTGTACTATGCTGATTACTACTCTAAGCCACCTTCTAGTGGTAGAATGGACGCTGAAACCTTTGAAAAACGCTCAAAAAGTAGAGAAAACCGTGGTAGAGTGTATAATTGGATAACCGGAATGAGGATTTAGCGGAACTTTTTTTAAAAAATGAGTATTAACTATTGAAAAGTAAATTTAATTAGGATAAATTAGACCCATGCCGGATTTGGAAAGAGATACTAGAGCTAACGAAAATCTTGAATTATACCGCCGCTGGCGCGATGCGCGCAGTGAGTGGGATACTGAAGCTAGGATAGATTTAGACTTTTATGGTGGTAATCATTTTAGCGCTCAAGAAAGCGATGACCTTGCTGCTGTTAATCAAGCTGGCGTCCCCATGGATAGGATTGGACCTGCTGTAGAAAAGCTAAAAAGCGTTATTACAGCTAGACCTCCTGCTTTCACAATAATACCGAGAGAAGACTCAGATACTCAATTATCAAGCGTATGGCGTACAGTTCTTGGGTATTGTTGGGAAATATCTAATGGGGATATGCATCTTAAACAAGCTATACATGATTATTCCGTGGCAGGTCTTGGGTATCTTTATGCATATGTTGATGGCGAATCTGATTTTGGTAGAGGCGATGTTAAGTTTACTAGTGTGAATCCATTTCGTGTTTATGTTCCGCCTACTTCGCGGGACCGCTTTTTTGATGATGCTGATAGCATTATACTTTCTACTATTCTCACTAAAGAACAAGTTATTCGTCTCTACCCTGAATTAGGTGATAGAGTGAATCCAGAAACTGGGGAGTTAGAAGAGGGTATATTAAAATCTATTGAGGTTTGGAATAACGAGGAAGATTATCCTGCTGCAAATAATAAGCAAAGTATAAAATATACAACACCTGCAGATGCAAATGATTTAGCTTATGGTGATGTAGATAAGTATCAGATACTCGAAAGGTTTTTTAAGACTAAGGTTCCTTTCTATAGAATAGTTGATAGTAGAAACGGCGAAGAGCAGATTCTTAGCGATGTAGAATTTCAAGAGTTCTTATCTGCTAACCCTGATGTATTTGAGAGAGGATTAGTTGAATATCAAGAGGTGCTTCAAAATCGTATTGGGGTAATTGCTAGTATAGGGCAGGTGGTTTTGTATGAATCTATTATGAATATAGATATCTATCCTATTATTCCTATCCCAAATATTTATACAGGTACTCCATATCCAAGGTCTGATGTTGCTAGGGCTAGACCAATGCAGAGGCTTTTAAATAAACTTTGGTCTTTAGCATTGTCTCATGCTCAAGCTTCCGCAGGATTAAAACTATTAGTTCCGCTTGGCAGTGTTGAAGATTTAAGCCAGTTAGAGATGGATTGGGCTAACCCTAACGCTGTAATAGAAGTAGATAGTTCTCAAGGTGAGCCTCATTATCCTGCTCCTACGCCACTAGCTTCTGAGTTTTATAGATTAATTCAAAGTGCTGAGTTTTATATAGATTTTACTTTCGGATTACCGGAGTTAATGCACGGATTTGCAGATAAAGCACCTGAAACAGTTAGGGGAACTGAAAAAATGGTATCTTTAGGTCAAGAAAGACCTAAATCAAAGTTAAGAGATATAGAATTTGCTATTACTAGATTAGGTAAAGTAATGTATGGGCTTTCAAAGAGCCATTATAGTTATAATAAAATTTTTAGATTGGCGGGAGCCAATAATAACCAGACAGAGGTTATGGTAAATGTTTACGATGATATCACAGGAGCTATTATAGATATAGCTAAAGAAAAGTATAATATTGGACAACATGATATTAGTATACAGCCTGGTTCTACATTGCCTACTAGTAAGTGGGCTGAATATGGCGTTTATCTTGAAGCATTTCAGTTAGGTATTATAGATAAAACTGAAGTTTTAAAGAAAAACCCTGAAATATTCGATAAGGAGGGTGTTATAAAACGTATGAGCGAAATATCTCAATTGAGAGGTATGGTAGAACAATTAAATGGGCAAGTAAAAGACTTGCAGGGTGACCTGCAAACGGCAAGAAGGGAGTCCGTATCTGACAGAAAACGAGTTGAGGTTGAAAAGTTTAAATCTAAACTTGCAGGTGTAGAGTCGGACGCTAAAGCAAATAGTAAAGTAGAAGCCGGAAGGCTTCAAAATGCGGTGAAGTTAGCTGCTGAGCAATCTCGTGGATTATTCAAAAGCATAGAAGAAACAGGTTCTCCTGAATAGCACGCTAGACATCGCGGAAGGAAAGTAAAATGGACAATAACAATGCTGAAGCACAATCTATGGAATATGTCGAAGACTATTCTGATAGTAGCGGTGTGGATGTTGACTATTCCGAAACTGATACAACTAACTACGAAACTGATGCATATCAAAATGAAAGTCAAGGATTTGAAGATGTGCCTCAGGGTAATGTTGAGAGTACCGCTTCTCATATAGATTGGGAAGGTGAAGCTAAGAAGTTTCAGTCTATGTATGATAAGACTGTTTCTGATAAGCAAAGGATGGAAGAAGCTATGCTAAAAATGGCGGAGCGAAGTCTCTCAAACAATAACCAAAATAGTAGTGTCGGACGCAATAGTAACGAATCATCGCTTCCTGAGGAAGAGTTTAATCCTTGGGATGCCTATTACAAGCCAGAATCTCCTTCGTACAAACATCGTATGAATCAGGAGCGTGGCGTTGTTCAACAAGCTGTTAGTGAGCAAATGAATAGTATTAATGAACAGATGCTTGTTAATAATACTGTTAATGAATTAAGAAATGTGTACAGAATGCCTGAAGGTGAGATAGTCGATTTCATGCAGTTCGCAACTAAACCGGCAGAGAGTCTTTCATTAGATACTCTTGTTAATGTTTGGCGTGAACAGTCAGGTAAGCGTACGCGAGTCACTGATTCTATTAGAGCAGTAAAGAATGCTAAAGAACAACCACGTACCGCAGGTGTTTTACAAGGAGGTAAGGAGAGTGCTCCTAAGTCAGAAAAAGATAAGATGTGGGGTAATATCTTATCAGCTGATAGAAGCACAACTTTGTAAAAATAATCTAACTAAGGAGATTAGTTATGGCAATTAATCAAGGACAATTGCAATATGCTGACCCTGGAACAGCTACTGTTGACTCTGCGAGTCTAAGTACACGTAGGTTATACGACTTTAGTGATAGAGTCGCTGACCTAGCTCCGGATGAGTCACCATTTTTTGTATATTTGTCAAAAGTAGCAAAAGTGCCGACTAGTGACCCTCAATTTAGATTCCTAGAAGATAGAACAAAGGTATCTTGGAGTGATAGAAGTTTCTTATTGAAAGCAAGTCATTCTATACCTGCTGCTGGTAGCACGCTTACATATACGGTTGATACATCGGGCGGTGCAAGTGTTGATTGGCTAGTTAAGGGTATGGTTTTTGCTGTTGATTATAAAGAATCAAACGCACCTGAGACTATTATTGTTCGCGTTGAAAGCAGTCCTGTTGATAATGGAAGTGATACCTCTTTTACTGGTAGAACTATTTCTGCTATTGATGGAGCTGAAACTGGCGCTGATAATGCGATATGTCAGGTTGTAGGTACTTCATTTGCTGAAGGTACTGGCTCACCTGATGTTTGGTCAGAAGAAATTGATAATGACTACGGTTATACTCAAATCTTCAAAACAGCGGCAGAAATGAGCAATACAGCTCGTGCTACGGTTTATCGTGGTTATGCTGATGAATGGGCGCGCATTTGGAATCTAAAGCTGAGAGAGCATAAGGTTGACATAGAACGGGCAATGCTGTTTGGACAGCGTGCAAGTCAAAGCGGTATTTTATATACCGAAGGTATAGTTGGACACGTAGTAAAGAATGGAACAGCTGTTGTTGATGATAGTGCTCTATCATATAGCTCAGGTGCACCATATTTTCGTAGTGCAGCTACATCAGAAATGACGTATGACCGCTTACTATCTGACTTTGAAGTTGTTTTTGACCCTGCAAGGGGCGGAGCAAAATCGAAGCTTGGACTAGCAGGACTGTCCGTAATTACGTTCTTTAACAAATTGGCAGGTTTTCATGCTGGTAATCTTGGTCTTAATGCCACTGGTACAGATGCTTATTATATTGATATGCAAAATATCAAGGGAGCGTTTGGACATGCATTAATGAGAGTGGATACAGTTAATGGAAGTATGTCTATGGTTAAAGAACCTATGTTTCGAGGTTTCTCTAAAGGGTATTTAGCTTTGGTCGACTTAGACCATGTTGCTTATCGCCCATTAGTAGGAAATGGCGTTAATCGTGATACACATGTTATCACCAACGTACAGGATGGTGACGAGGATTTACGGAAAGATATGATTCTTACAGAAGCAGGTCTTGAAGTAACGCTTCCAGAAACACACATGCTGTATAACTTGGAGTAGAAAATGAGAAGTGCGTATCTTGAAGAAAATAGTGGACAAACTGACGGATTTCTGAGAAAAGTTGAAGAAATAAAAGTTGCTAGAACATTAGCTCAAGCTGATTCTGGCAAAGTTTTTATGCTTTCCTCAGCCGCTGGAGCTTTTTCAATTACATTACCCACAGCATCTAATGGTATTGATGGTATGGAATATGAGTTTTGTGTAGAAGAAGAAACTCCAACTGCAGCGATTACACTCGCAGCAGGTAGTGCTATTATCAGTCTTGTCATGAAAGATGCTGGCGGAAATGCTTCTAACTCAACCGTGGGAACTCAAGTATCTAATATCGTTATTGGGACAAGTGCTCAAAAAGGAGATTGGATAAAGATGGTTTATTACAGCGGTGAGTGGAATGCAATCTGTCTATCTGGAATTGATGATGCTGTCACCACTTCATAATCTGAATAAATAAGGGTTAACAGTTTTAGAGAACTGTGGGGTATGTCGATAAAGGATATACCCCGAATCTCTAGAAGATTTTTAACAATAAATAAGTTTACTTATGAGCGATAAGCTTTTATAGTAGGAGGTAAATATGGCACGTGGAATAAAGTCTGTAAATAATTATACGGCAGCAGAAGCTAATAATCTTCAGTTAGGGCAAGCTGGTGCTGTTATAATAGATGGTACTGATGCAGTATCAGGACCATTTGTAGCAATAACAGGCTTAGAAGCATCTGTAGTAGATACGTCAGAATGTGATGTTACATGGTTATCTGGTACAATACCAGCAACCTTTAAAATACCGGCAGGTGCAACTATATATGGAGACTTTACTTCAATAGAGTTGGATAGTGGTTCTGTGATTGCTTATTATGGATAATAATTGCGTTAATTGCTCGAGTCCTAATCCTGAGCATTGGTTTTATTGCAGAGCATGTGGTAAAAAATCATCAATGTCTAAGTTTACTACTAATCTATATATGATGAGTGAAGTAGGTAAGAGAACAGACGTAGAATTTTCTCATGTTAGTATGGAAGATAGTATAAAAGAAATTAAACAAGATAGAACTGAACGCAATCAAAAGTTTTGGAAAGATAAACTAAAGGAGTATAGACATGCCTAAAGTTGGTAAAAAACATTTTGCATATACCAAGGCTGGTAAAAAGAAAGCCAAGGCTTATGCCAAGAAAAAAGGTAAGAAAGTCTCTTATGCTAAGAAAAAGAAAAATTCTAGGAAAAGATAATGGCTGGAAAATTAAAAGTTAAAATACAAGAAGATATTATACTCGACAATCAAGATTATGGTTCTAAGCGTACATTTGAAATATCGAGTATTGTTAATATAACAAAGAAAATAGTTACCATTGCATCAGATGATGATGCTACTGTTTTAGTATTTAAATCTACTACAGCCTCAGCTGATAGTGCATTAGATTTGCAAAACGTAAAATATATTCGTATAACAAATTTAGATAGTTCTAATTCTGTTAATGTTTCATTACAGTTAGATTCAGGTGAGGATAATTCTGCCGCAGATTTATCAATAACACATTTACTTGAAGCTGGTAGAAGTTTTTTAATGGGGGCTCCAGATGAAGCCGCTCATGCAGATGATGATTCTGCTACTATTGTAACAGCTTTAACTGACTTGGAAAGTATTATAGTAGACCCCGGGTCTAATAGTGGTCAAGTAGAAGTTTTTGTAGCGAGTACTTAATGGCTACTTTTGAAGCACAGGTAGAAGGTTTAACAAGTCTTTCAATAGATGGAAGTAGTGCTCCTACGCAAACTGAATTAACTCAGTTTCTTACAGATGGCGCTAAAGAAATAATAAATATATTACCAGAGAATCTTTTACCTCTATGTTCATCGTCTGTAAGTTTCACCTCTGGCTCTGCAAGTACGTTGAATACAGGAAAAGTTCTTCACGTCTTTAGAAGTGATGGTGATATCAATCAACCTTGTAGGCTAATTAGCCCTATTAATAAGGGGAGGTATAGCGACTCTGATGATATGAATTATGCTACAATTACAGACCCTGTGTTTTATATAGAAAACAACAGTCTCGATGTTCTCCCAGTTGGTGGCTCTGCTACATATTCAGAGGTACAATATCCAGCAGTTGCTTATGGTGATTCTTCTATAAATGTGTTTCCAGATGAGGCTGAATACCTCGTACCTATTTATGCTTCTATAAAATCATTACAAAACGTATTGGGTAATAAAACGTCTAATTCCGATATAACTACAGCTATGACAGCTATGAATACTGAACTTGATGAATTGCAATCAATTGCAGATAATGTTCATACAGAGGTAGCTCTTATTAATTCTTCAGCAGATAGCGCATTAACAGAAATAGGTTTAGCTAATATTGAAGTGGATAAAATGGCTACAGAAGGAGCACTAGATAATGCAGAACTTGACAAGGCTACAGCAGAATTAGGCGAAGTTGTGACTTTGGTTGATGATAATATTGATACAGCTACTGCAGCTATTGTTACTGCGGCAGGTCGTATAAACACAGCGGTCGCATTGGCAAATGTGGAGTTTGATAAATGTGACGCCTTATTAGATTTAGGAGAAGCAGATAGTGAAGGAGCTGTAAATACTGCTCTTGGTAAATTTATTACTGAATTAGACGAAACTCAAGCCGTATGTGATTTAATTAATACGCAAGTAGACTCTGCTGTGGCTGAATTAGCTGAGACCGTAACCAATGTTGATAGTGGTGTAGATACCGCAGTAGCAGCCATTACCACGGCTCTTGGTAGAGTTAATACTGCTGTTGCATTAGCGAATGCTGAATTTGATTTGGTTAATCCTGAGGTTGATTTGGCGAACGCTCAAGTTGATAATGAAGATATAGAATTAGCTAGTGGGTATATATCTACAGCTCAAGGATATGCAAATGCTGGTTCTAATTATATTAGCGAAGCTAAAGCTTCCTTATCTGAAGCTCAAGGATACGCTCAAGAAGTATCAGCCAGAACTGGTCATGTAGCTTCTCAAGTCGGTGTTGCTAATGGGTATATTTCAGCCGCTAATGGTTATGCTAATGAAATACAAAGTAAAATTAATATTGTTAACGGATATGCAGCTGAAGTAACATCAAGGCTTTCCCAAGCTAAATCCAAAAGAGAAGAATCTAGTTCTAGAGTAGAGGTTGGCAATTCTTATTTAAGAGAAGCAGATGCTTCTTCTAAAGAAGCACAAACATATGTTAACGAGGTTTCTGCTAGGGTTCAGCAAGTTCAAGCTCAAATATCTGTCGCTCAAGGCTATATAGCAAATGGTGGTGGATATTCTAGAGTTGCTGATACATATGGAAAAACAGCACAAAGATATCTAGGAACAGCTGGTGGTTATCTACAAGCGGCTCAGGGTTTTATAGCATCTTCACAGGGATATGTAAATGAGATTCAGTCTAAGATAGCTATTGCTCAGGGGTATAGCAATGAGGTTCAAATGAGGCTTTCTGTAGATACTTCTCATTATGGCTGGTATGAAAAACAACAAGCAAAGCTACAGGCTGATTACGACAAGGGTATAATGATATTATCTGGAAGGAGCGCAGCGTAATGGCTGTTCACAGCATAACAGTTAAGCAGATAATTTCAAGGGTGCGCCAGGTTTTTCCAGATGCTCCTGAGTCTTATATAATGAATCTCATTAACGATGCTCTAGTAGAGGTTGGTATGTATAATACTAAAGTTGTTCATGCTAAATTAACTACTGCAGCTAATCAAATGTGGTATAGTCTGAAAGACGAAGCTCAAGATTCTTCTTCTAATGTATTAGAGGCTAATAAAATATCTAAGGTATACTTTATGGATGATGATGGAGATTATATTCAGATTCCTAGACTTACAGATAAAAACTTATTTCTTGTAGATGTCACAAGTGAATCTAATCTTAACTCACCGGATAGCAAATAATGGCTAGTAATATTAAATACCCAGAAAATTCGTGCAGATGGTTTATTGAAGGCGATAATTTAGCTTTAGTAACCAATGTGGATAGTAGTGGAAATACTACAACTTCCTCTAGAAAAAGATGGAAAGCAGTGCAAGAAGCTGTAACAGATGGATTATTATTGTTTTATTATGCAGAACCAAATAATGTTTCTTCTATTGAAGATACTCCTGATATAGATAATACTTTACACTTACCTCTTGTAGATTACGTAAAGAAATGTTTATATATGGACGAAGCAGGGAAAGCGCAAGACCCAAACGCATCTTCTGTATCTATGAATATGTCTATGATGCATCAGAGAAGATGGGATGAATCTGTAAAAAGATTTGGAATGAAAAAGAGAGATAAAACTGGAGGTACTAGAGTTATCGTTCCAGCAAATTTAAAATAAGGATAAATTATGGCAAATTTATATAAATATACTGCAGGAGAGGCTTTAAATGCTGGGATAGCTGCTGATTGGCAGGTGCAATCTGCGGCTTCTGTAGGTTCATCAGCTTCTTCAGTTGATGTATCAGGCTATCACAATATACATATTCAGACAGATAATGATATATATTTTAAATTCACTACTTCTAGTACTGATTCACTTAGTACTTCTAACGATTTATATATTGTTGGTGGTGATACGATATATAGTTTTCAAATTCCAAGCGGACTTGGGAATACTGTATATATTCAATGGGAAAGAAAAAGTAGCGACGCTACAGTAAGATACGTTTTGGCTTAGGATATTTAAAATGAAAAGTTTTATTATAAACACAGTAAATGATGAGGTTGCTTCTGGCGGAACTATTACTGGTGATTTAACTATTAATGGCGACCTCACTGTTGAAGGTAGTTCAACATACACATATGATGAACAAGTTGATGGTCAGTTGTGGGTAAAAGATTCTACAACTAGTAGTGCAAGTCAGGGTGGGCATCTAAAGCTTTTTAGTGATGATGGAGCTG
>Ga0114905_1001397_pt1 | contig 13327 bp, 7 predicted proteins | sample MalvireepMed_b05_FD_83499 | JGI IMG/M metagenome (GOLD analysis project Ga0114905, IMG submission 83499) | Marine viral communities from the Global Malaspina Expedition - Malaspina viral metaG DeepMed_b05 | ecosystem: Environmental > Aquatic > Marine > Oceanic | place: Mediterranean Sea...
AATATTTATATTTTTCATCTTCCTTTTATCTATAATGATAAGGATGATAATATTTTGAAAGAAAATAGAGGTGGGAAGATAAGAGAAATTGCTTTAAAACATTCTGGGAACGGTAGGTGTTGGTGGATACAGAAATATATTTTAAATTCATGTAACGGACTAAGCTTTAGTAAAACAAAAAGGAGAAGATGATGGGCATTAGAATTAATATGGAAAACAAAATAGACGAAATAAATAGAAGGTTGTTATTAATTGAAGGTGCAGTTGAAGATTTGTTAGAAATTTACAAGGAGAATAAAAATGTCAAAAAGAAAGCATCCAAGGGGAAAAAAGAATCATCAAAAAAAGCATTCCTATCCAAAAAAGAAAAATAATATAAATCAAGAAAATGCTCTTAGAGGTATGGCTGTAAAAATTAACCAGTTAGAGTATGCAATTAAAAAAAATTATACTAGGATAGAAGGTATTATATATGCTTTTGATAGGTATTTAAAAATGAATGGAGATTCAGAGAAATTAAATAAATTAATACAAGAAGAATTTAAACAAAATAAAAAACAACAGGAGACAAAAAGTGTTGAATCTGACAGAAGCGATTCTAAAGGTCCTGAGCAAAAATAGTTGGGGAATATACTATAAAGTAGACCCAATTGAAAAGGTTAAGGCTCAGGAAGGTATGACCTTGTACAGAGTTAATGAAATCAATACAGCTGATTTTCTTAGCTCTTTCCAGGAATGCATTGAAGAATCAATAGAAAATAAAGAAGAATAAAGGAGAATATTATGGTCCCCTATGACAAGGAGATAGAAGATAGGGTTTTGGGGGGCATTATTCATCATCCAGAAGAGATTTATACTGTTCGAGGTTTCTTTGAAGATTTATCAGTTATATCTCAAAAAAAAGCACGAGTATTATGGAACAAGTTACTTTGGATGAAGAGGAATTCTGTCCCCATAAATCTACCGTCAGTCTGTTCTCAACTAACTGACAAAGATACAAAACAAGGGTGCACAGCCCATTACATAACAGGCTGCACTTCTAAGGCATCCTTACAAGGTATGATAGTACATCATGCCTCTATAATATATGAAAAATATTTACTAAGAAAAATTATTGTTGAAATGGATAATTTAAAAAATGAAGCCTTGGCTAACAATAGTGATGTGTATAATAATATATTAAAAACTCATGGTCTTTGTTCTAGCTTAATATCTGCAAGGCCATCTAATAAGCCTGATGTAGAAGAGCTTATAACAGAAGCTATTTTAGAGCTAGAACGAAATGAATCAAAACTCCTCCTCACAGGCTATGAGTCTATTGACAGGTTCGCAGGTGGATTAACTCGTGGTGAAATAACGATTATTGGTGGAAGACCAGGTCATGGAAAGACGACCTTTCTGCTTAATCTTCTCTCGTCTATGCTTGACCAGGGATATAAAGTTATGCTTTTTAATAGAGAGCTACCGAATACCGAAGTTATTAAGAAGTTAATCTGCCTTGAATCTGGAAAATTATCTTACGGAATGATGAGAAAAGCTATTTTTTCTGAAAGTGAAGTTAAAAAATTAAAGGAAGCAAAAGAAAAGCTAGTTAAAAAGTTTAACCAAGACCGCTTTTTAATGTTTGATAACCTTAAAAATTTTAGTAAATCATCTGCTGAGGTTAAAAAGTTTAAGCCAGACGTTATCTTTGATGATTATATCCAGCTTATAGATGCTGAGAATAGTAGGATAGATAGAAGGTTGCAACTTGAGGGTATTTGTAACGATTATAAATGGTTAGCTAAAGAATCAAATGCAGCTGTTGTTCTAGCTTCACAGCTAAATAGGCAGTTAGAATATAGAGGCACTAATGTTAGGCCTCAGTTATCTGACCTTGCAGAAAGTGGAGCCATTGAACAGGTAGCTGAGAATGTTTTCTTTACCTATTATGATTACAAGGTAAATCCTTTAAAAGGGTTAGGTAAGGATAAGCTACAGATTGTTGCTAGTAAAGTGAGATACGGAGATACTGGAGATGTTATGTTAAAATTTGAAGGTGATAAATGTAAAATATCGGAGGATTATGATGGCAAAGTCAATCACTTATAGGTACATAGGAATAGACCCAGGGAAGTCTGGTGGAATTACAATGGTTGAAGGGAATGAGGTGGAGACTTTTAAGTGTCCAGATAGAACAATTGATATGGCATTGTTGTTTTACTCAATGCTAGGAGATGAGCCTAATAATGTTAAATTATTAATGGAAAAGGTGTGGGCAAGGCCAAACAATGCAACAAGGTCTGCGTTCACGTATGGAGTAAACTATGGGCAATGGTTAGGTATAGCTGCTGCAGCTGAAATTCATATGTATACTATACTTCCTGCTGAATGGATGACAAGCATAGGTTGTAAGAAAGGGATGGACTATGCAGACAGAAAGAGATGGTTAAAGGAAAAAGCAAAGGAATTGTACCCTAATTGCAAAGTTACATTATATACAGCAGATTCAATACTAATAGCACATTATGCCAAAGAAACATATTTTAATGAGAAGTCTCCTAAATCTGCATAAGCAGATGGGAGATATAGAGATAATAAAAGAAGGGGAATGGTACATGCCAAACATAGAAGAATTAAAAAAGTTTGATATTGATTTAGCCTTTGGTGAGAAGGGAGAAGATTTTGTAAGAGATGTTCTTCAAGGCAATGGTAAGATTGAGGTTAAAACTGAAAGAGATAAATGGGAAAAAACAGGAAACATTGCAATAGAAATAAGATGCAATGGTAATTTATCAGGACTATCTGTAACAGAATCTAAAACATGGGTTCATCTTTTATCTGTTGATAATAAGATAAGAGGTGGTTTTATACTTGATACTGATTACTTGAAAGATATGGTTAAAAAGCTAGTTACTCAAGGAAAGGCTAAGGTAACTATGGGTGGGGATTTTAATGCAAGCCAAATGGTTCTTGTTCCAATAAAGGAATTGTTTTAAAAACCAAGCTCTCTTAATCTTTTTTTATATCGCATGCTAAACAGGGATACTCTTTTATCGTATTCTTTCCCTAATGCTGCTAGCTCTTTGTGGTATTCTCTACCTTTTTCAGGGTCTCTTCTTGATAGCCATTTTATAAACATAATTTGCTTTCTTTTTGTTGATAATTCAGATTTATCTCTGAAGAATGCTGGATTAGGATTGTAGTGATGAGTGATTTTTTTCTCTAATCTTTTTCTAGCTTTTTCAAAAGCTTGATTAAAATCCCAAACCTTCCCCTCATAATCATTGTGATAAGCATGTGTCATTGTAAGTATTGTTGATATAAATAAATCAATAAACTCTTCTGTTGGACCATCAGCATTCCAGGCTTCTCTTAAATCTCTATCCCATTTAGTATTTCTATCTGGATTTATTTCAATACCTCCCATATCAGGAGCTTCTTCATCCATCCAGTCATACCAAAGTTTGTTAAACTTTTGATAACCTCTATTATACGGAGTTAATTTTTTATTTACAACTTTCTTATATGCATTAACTACTGCAAATGTTTGTTTTGTAACATCTTCACGAAACTGGTCAAAAGATTTATTTCCTGCAATAGTTCCTGTAATATGACCCCACGTATTCACAGCATAACTAATTATTGCAGGGTTTAAAGTTTGTCTCGCAACATCCTTATCTCCAAATACCCATATAAGGTCTGACAATATACCACCAAACTCTCCCTTCCATAACTTAACTTTAAGCTGGTCAACCCAGGATGAATTTTCTTTAGGAGGGTCTTCTCCAAGTAAAAAATGATAAGTTCCAAGCATTACTTCTCCAGCAACATAAGGACCAAGAGCTTGCATTGCTAGTTTAATTAGACCACTAGGCTTCCCTGCTCTTATATCTTTCATTGCATCTTTAGTGTTTCTAAGAGTATTTGTTGTTGCTGCAAAAGCCATACGTTTATATAAAGTTAAAGGTTTAATTCCTTTTAAACCTGCAATATGAGGCATAAACAATTGAAGGGAAGCTCCTTGTGTATTTATGTGAGCCATTGCATTTGCTTTTTGATATATAACATCAAGCTTTCTTTGTATTTCTGATACCTCTCCAATACGTTTGTTAGAAACCTTTGCTCCTTCAATTCCATACTCTTTAAGATAGCTAATTTGAGCTTCATCCATTTTATAAAAAGATTCTAAAGTTTCTTTTGCCCTGTTAAAATGACGACTACCATCTTTATGTCTTTGAATTAGTTTTACCTGCCTATTAAAATGATTCTTTCCTGCAAGCACTGATACATATCTGTTTATATCTTCAGTTGGTTTCATCATTCCAATTTTAAAAATAGTATCAGCCGCTCCTAAGCCTTTACTTGACCTATCCAAGTGTCTTATTCCAACTTGAGTGTGACCTGACATCTTAATATCGTGACGATTATCTTTATCTAAAGCTTTAATAATGCCATGTAAAAAATCTTTTAATCCAAATGTTGATACTGTCATTTGTGACCCTAGCATTAGATTTTTAAATCCAGAAGTTGGAGATGAAAGCTGAGTCTTAGCTAAAAATGTTGCTGCTCTCTCTCCCCAAGTTGCTGCTAAATCAAATGGACTACCTTCTTCAGATATTCCTAGCTGCTTTTCAATAGCTTTATTAACAAATCTTTCATATTTTTTACCTTTAGCACTCATTCTTCCAAGCTTTGATATAGCAGTTTTAACACCAGGAAATTTAGTTCCCTTTACACTTACATATTCAGGGAAAAATTCCATGTTAGCAAGGAGCTTTGCCATGCTAAGAAAATATTTCTTACCTGAATTTTCCCATTTAGTTTCATAAACATTGATAGTCTTTTTTAATTCTGGGACATAGATTGTTTCAGGTAATTTTTTACCCCTTGATAATAAGTGAGGTGAGTTAAACTTAATACTGCCAAATTGATGAGCATCTACAAAATTAGATTCTGCCTTAGAATAAGCAGCATCTTTAATCTCTTCATATCTTTCATCCGTTATTTTTCTATTTCTAGGTTCTTTTTCAATTAATTCTCTTTCTATTTTATTTGCATCTTCACGTATTAATTTTTCCGCAGCTTTCCCTGTAGGGTTAACATGTTCTCTATATTCTTTTGATAAACTTCTTGTAAAGAACGTGCCATCCTCAAGCCACTTAACATTATTTTGAGACAGCCATTGGTCATATTCAGCTTTATTCATTAAAGATTTTAATGTGCTGTGGAACATTTCTTTTACTTTAGCAGTAGCTTTGTTATATTCACGAACAATATTTCCTTCATTGGTTCGTCTTATATATTTATTAAGACTACCTTTTATTGGTTCTGTAGCATCAACATATTCTTTAGTAAATGCTTTCTTAACGAATTTTTTATCTTCTCTTGTTAATAGATTCTCTTTTTTACGTGCCACATACCTTTCATGGTCTACTGTCCATAAAGCATCTCTAATCCCAGTGCTCTTGCCTAATCCACCTTCCCAAGCCCTTCTTCCAACCCTATTAACAGCCATTTCTTCTAATACAAAATAAGGTTTAGCATTATCTAATTCCATAGACATATGGTCATGAAGTCTTGAAGATATTTTTTTCAAACCAAGTTGTTCAATAACAGCAAATGTAGGCATAACTCCCAAGTCAGATGCAGCTCTAACTATTTTCCCAAAACCTTTATCAGCTAGTATCCCAGTAGATATATCCTCATCAAAACTTTCACGATATCTTTTAGCCTCTTCTTTAGGCATCCTTGATACCATTTCTTTATACACTCTAAAATCAAACTCATTAGCCGAATCCATCTTTCCGTCTTTAACTCCAATTGCTTTTAGAATATTCATTTGTTGTGAATCTGTGACACCAGCTCTTATTCTTGCTTGATTAACTCTCAGTTTATCTTGTATGTCTGTAACTTTTTTTACGGTTAAAACCTCTCTCCCACCTTTAAATAAACCAAGAGCGTCTCTAAAACTTACAAGCTGTTCAAATTTAGCATGAGCAAATTGAAACCCTTCTGGATTCTCAATTCCAGCAGCTTCAGCCACCATCGTCTTTAATTTATTCCAATGAATACGACTATATTTCTGACCTTCTGCTAAACCTTTATTCATTGTCTGCTTAAATAGTTTTCTAACATTTTTTTCAAAGAATGGTAAATCAACCATCTGGAATCGTTCCATTGTACCATACTCAACATCACCTCTTTCAAATCCTTTCCAAACATCTTCACCTAATATTCTAACTAAATCTTTTTCATTTAGAGATTCTTTTCCAAACAAAGCTTGCTTGGTTTTACTATAAATTCTCTTAACAAAATTAGATATACGTTGAGATAAAGACTTTGGCATCTGCTGCTTTAAGGCCCATGAGCTAATAGTATCAGCCATAAACTCATCCATTGCTTCTTTAGGGTCTTTAAACTTCTTAAAGTACCCTTTATCCATAGCATCTTTTCTAAATCTTCCTTCAGCAGATTCCCATAGTTTAATTAACTCTTTATTTCCCACTGAATATATGTAATCTTGTAAAGCATGTGCATTTTCATGGAACCACGTTTTATAATTAGCTTTACCTAAAACAATATCAATAACACCACCAGCATAACGACCAGCATAGTTTAAATCTTCAGCAGTTATATTAACCTTTGCACCTTTATTCTTTCTAATTTGTTGCTGCAGGAAGTCGTTAAATTTTCTATCTGTTACTGATGGGGCTTTTCCTGATATAGTTCTTTGGAAGCGTACTTGTTCTTTGTATTTTGAAATACCCTCTTTTAACATACTATGAAAAAGCATCTGGTCTTCTGCTATCTTTTTAATTGATTTTTGAACGTAAATTTGTGATATCCTGCTTACATCATGACCCATCATCCAATTAAATTTCTCCATCTCTCCAGCTGTAAGGTTGGTATCTAGCACCTTAGATTTAGCTCTTTTTCTTAAATCAAGGAACGCAATTTCTGGCCTATTATAAGAAACTTTTTCTTTCTTTTCTGTTCTATACTTAGATAGTTCTCTACCAAGCTCCGTTACAGGTCTTGAAAGGTCCCCTCCTTTGTTAATATAATTCTGTAATTCTTTTGCAAATCCTTCCTCTAACCAAACCTTTCTATTAAATGACTTAGATTTACGAAACCCTCCATCCTCTATTTTTCCTACTAAATCTAAATACCAATAATTACCTTCATTTTTTACAGGATTATTATTAACTTTAAAGTTATTTGTTAAAGCTGCAATCTCCTCTCTTCTTAAATAATATTTTGCACCTAATTCAGCAGACAAATTATACCCTTCATTTCCTGTTGACTTTGAAAGTTCTTGGCCTAAAACTTTAGCTGCTTTTCTAACTCCAGGTTGTGGTGGCATCTGAATCTTTACTTCTTTACCACTAGGAAGCTTGAGCTTTTTTTCTAGTATTGCTTCATTTGAAATTTTCCAAGCATCACTATACATATCCTCAAATTCTTTCTTTCTTCCATAAAGTTTGTCAGTAAACTTAATACGACCTGCTTCAAAGTCTCCTGTGAAAGTTTTAAACACTTCTTGAATATTCGATAATGCCTTAGAATTTCCACTATCAACAATATTTCTATAAAGCTTAGGACCTTTATATCCTACCTGATTTAAAATACTTTGGGATACCTCCCTGTTTTCAGCATACAAAAATTTTCTCATATCTTCTATAGTGATATTTTCAAAAGGTTTTCTCCTCTCATTTTTTACAAAATCAATAAATTTATAAGCTTCACTAGCAACTTGGCTTGTATGCTTTGGATTTTTAGAAGCATCTACTAATGTTTGTAAAATAAATTGTCTTTCTATAGAATATTCAGGTAACAAATCCCATTTCTTTTTAGATTCAGGGTTTTTAAGTAGAAACTCATGTGCACTACCCTGCTCAATAACTTTTTTCCTATTTCTTGTTACCTCCCATTCTATAGGTAATTCATCAGAGATACGATTTTCTTTTTGAGCTCTCTCAATGCTATCTAACCTATCTCTTAAAATTTCAATACTCTCTCTTTCCATTCTTTCAGCTTCTGGCAATAATTTTTCACCCTCTTCTTTAAACACTTTTCTCATTTCTTCCATTGATATTTCGTGGGGTTTTTTTATATCAGTTCCAAGTGGAATAGCTTTAGCACCAGATTGTCTTTGCATAATATTAGATGCAGTATCATAGCCTTTATTTTGAAATTCAGAAACCTTACTAATAGGGACATCAATTGTCTTAAAGTCAAGACCTAACCCTGTATAAACTGGTAGTTTATTTTGCCCAACTATAGCCATCTTAACAGTCTCAGTCTCCTGTACCTGCCTAAATTCTGGGCCAGTTGCTTCAATATCTTCACCTCTTTCTACTTTCTCTTTAACATGCTTTATAACTGATTCTTTTAATGCAGATTCAACGTCAATGATAGTATTGTCAGTAATCTCAGCATCTTTTCCACTTTTTTGAACCATTGTTTCTATGTTGTCATAAGCTTTATTTAAATAACTTTGAGCTTGTTCTCTTGTTTCAAATTCTAATTTTTCAAATAGATGTTCATTTTTATCTTTAGTTTTAATCCAATACTTCCCTTGCCCCATATCATTTCTAGCAAATATAATTTGAGCATCTTCTTTAGACCAAGGCTTATCCCATATAACTTCTCTGCCAATAGATGACGCATTAGCTTGTTCTTTAGCATACATATAATTATCATATACAGTTCTAAGCTCTGCTTCCCATATTGATTTTTCATCTTCAGTTAATTTAACCTTCCTGCCAGACTTCTTTCCCAAGACACCTTCAAGAGCTTCAAAATAAGAATCCTTATCTTTTAATAAATCACTTATAGACCTTGTAATAGCTATTGAACCGTCTCCAATAACACCATATTGAAGCATAAATTTCTTCTCAACATCAGTTAAATTATCAAAGCCTTTTTTACTATATTCTTGAATTTGTTTTAAGATTGGCATGAGATATTCTTGTTCTTCTATATATGCTCTTTCTTGAATCTTCCTGTTTGTTATTTCTTTTACAATATCTCCTGGGTCTATCCCTTCTTTTAAAAGATTATCCCTAACGCTTTCAAGGTGTTTTCTTTCTTTGGATGATTTTGCTGTTGCTATATTGTAAGATGATTTTACAATATCAATAACATCTCTATTCCTTGGAGCATTAATAGCCCCAACCATTTTCATTGAACCTATTATTCCATAATTTGTCATCAATCCATCTAAATAATCATTCCATGTGAATTGTTCATCACTAAATGCCATAGAGGTAATACCTGGAATTCCAGCTTCTGCAAGTACATGCGGAATTGTAGTAAAAGCTAGCCCTTCAACACCTACCTGTGAAATAGGGTTTGTTGCTAGTTTAGTTAAATTTTGTTTTAACCCAGGATTTTGTGCTAATTTTGAATAAGCATACTGCGTTGCCATTGGGCCTCTAACTATACCACCAGTAGCAGCACCAACTAAACCACTTTCAAGCATTGCAGACCCTGTGTCACCTAATACTTTCCAGTAGTCTATTTTGTCTCTAGTACCATTAGCAACTTCTTCAGATTGTTCAGCAGCACTACCAAGGGCAGCATGAGAGCCAGTAAATGTAGCTAAATTTCCACCCATTTCTGCAGAACCTCTTGCAATATTATATCTTCCAACCTTCTTTTTTAATTGATTTTCAGCTACTTCCTCTATACCTTCTTTAGCCCATCTATTTAAGAGTCCTTTTGTAACTCCCTTTTGAGCAATCTTACCACCAGCCCCACCAAGTGATAATGAGGCTAAATCAAGAGGACTTGCAAGGCTTGCAAAAAACCCAGTAATATGTTCAAGAACTCCAGGTTCGTAGTGTTCATCCGTATACTCCCATCTATCCTTACCATAATTAGTTTTATACCATAAACCAGCCATTGAAGTATTATATACCCATTTCCAATAATCTTCAGACCCTAACCCTAATGGGTCTCCAGATTCAGCAAATTCATTTGCTGCACTCCAGTCAGTTAACACAGAATTAAGTCCTGTTGGGGTTGGGTTTTCTCTTAATGCAGAAGGAAGGTATTTTTCACTATTTTCATAATTTGTTTTTAAATCACTTTGAAAATTATTATCAGGCTGTTCTATTGCTTCATTTATATGCTGAGGAGCCTCTTCGTACTCAGGTAAGGTATACCCTCTTTTTTCCGCCAATGCTTGCAGATGCAACCACTTTTCAGAATCTGATACATCAGGGGAATAAGGGAAATAATAATAATACTTATCTAATAAGGCTTGCTGAGTCATTCTTTAAGGTCTAAGTTTCCATTCACCATGCCCTGCATCATCATCATAATGTTCGAGCCATTTGTCCTCATATATTTCTTCTAAACTTCGTACATATCCAAGTTTACTGTATAATTCCCCTTCAGAGAGACCTTCCTCTGAGTGTCGTTTTACTATTTCTAAATCTGTTTCCCAATCTGATTTTTCGTCTTCAGTCATTGGTAAACCTTCGTCTCCAGGATATCCAACTGGAATTACATCTTTCTCTAAAACAAAGTTTTTAAATGAATCAGGGACTGCTTTTTCATCATATGGTAGTTTCTTCCATCTATTTACGAAATCACTATAATCATCGCCTAAATACTTTTTAGCAGAAATTTCAATTGTGCCACCCTCGGAAGATAATTTATCCCACTCTTCTTGAGATAAGGCAAGAATTTCCTTTTCAGAAAAATAGTTTATAGCATCATCCTTTGTAATAGAAAAAGTTGCTTGTTCAGGAGCTGTTAATTTACCCTTCTCTATAACCTTCTTTTTATCCTTACCTTCATTTATATCCAACTTGCTAAACGCATCATCCAATGGGTCTGCTTCTAAGTGAGAGAATTCATCATGAGCCCCATAAGCCCAAGCACTCATATATATTTCCTGAATTTCCCTAAGAGTTGCATTTTTATGTGCAACAATTCTCGTCATAGCATTATTAGCATTTTGAGCGGTTATTATTTCCTCACCTACAGCTATACCAAATTGTTTCTTCTCGTCAACTGTCATATTCAAATTAGTAGTTTCAAACTGGTTAAGCTGGTTTTTTTTCATCTGTAGTATTATATCATGAAATTGAGCTTCTCTTATTGAAAGATTATTAAGTCTAGTATTTGCATTATTTAAATTAGTTCTCAATGTTTTTTTAATATCTTTTTCATGTTGTTTAAATTCTGTATTTGTCATATTCATGATATTAGTTACCTCGCCCAAAGTGACTAATGGAAGAGTTCTAATATCTCCAACCTCTCCTGCCTCCATTTCATAACGCTCACTTACTGGATTCCAATAAGTAGAAAAATCATTTACAGCAATATTTTGATTTGTTAATCCATCTTCAAAGTTCATATATATTTCTCGTGATTTCCAAGCATCTCTTGCAAGGTCCTGAATATTGTATTCAGAACCATTAACTATATATGTTTGTTTTATATCTCCAAGTTGAGCAATATTTGTTATATTTCCATTAGCATCAAAAACTACACCCATATTTTGTAATGCAGTCATTTTATTTTGATAACTAATACTTAAATTTTTCATGATACTGATTATAGACTTATCCGCAGGAATGAGTCCCCTAATAGTTGCATCTTGCCAAAGATTAATAAAATTCTGGATATCTTCATAGCTTGTATCTGAAGAGAATCGTATAGGTCTGTCTCCTAAAGCGGTCTCAAAGTCTATCCAAGCTTGGTCATATTCTTCCCCTTCTTTCCAAGCATCTATACCTTTAGAGGGGTCTTTAAATTTTTGAATATTCCATGTATCAGGCGAATGCAAAAGAGTAGCTTGGTCAGCTAAAGTGCTCTCAAATGCGTTTATTTTATCCTTCTTAAGGTCCCAATTTTTTTCAACTACCTTTGAAAGCATTTCATATGATACGTCCCCTGTAAGGGCTGAATGCTCCTCCCCTTGCTGAATCCAAGTATCCATAAGGGTATCCCATTCCCCTAAAGAATCTGAATTGGAAGCCATTCCAATATATTGACCAGTAGTTTCTAAACTATTTCTCCAACTGTTTGCCTCGTTTACACGAGTTTCTTGTTGTTGTTCTAGCAGGTCTAATAAAAATTTTAGTGCATCACGAGGAGTTCCACCCTGTGTATTAAAACCATAATCTGGCATTTAATTCTCCTTAAACTTAGTCTTCAGATGCTTGGAGCATTGACATTAACTCAGCCCATTCATCCATAATTCCTGTAAGTTGCCCTTCTGCCGCTCCTTGCATTCCTGCAACTGTTTCATATCCACCTAATAGGTCTGAAGATATTTGATTTTGTATCATATCCTCATATGCCCCAGTATTTAAAACACTACCATATCCTGGCCAATAATTTGTCATTGCACCTTCAAGTGCTTGGCCTCTTGATGCCTCCATCATTGGGTCATAATATCCATATTGAGTTTTATCAATCATATCAGGTGTCCATACTCCAACCATTGCTGGGTCCCAATCTTCACCATACTTCCAAGATAACCATTGTGCACCTTCATCAAAGCTTTCTCCATCATATTCCGAATCTGGGTTCCATCCTAATTGAAGAGCAATTGCATCAGAAACACCTCTTGAGGTATATGGGTCAAATCCTGGAGATTCAACATATTGTTCAGGTTCATAAGAACTCCAATTTTGCCCAAGCTGATTTTGGGCTAGCCACCAATCAAAAGGAGACTCTTCCATAATAGTTTCCTGTGAATGTCCAAGGAGCATTTGGTCGTTTACCCAACCCATGTAGGCATTATAAGCACCAGTTTGCCATACGTTCCATTCATCACTAGTACCTTCCCATGTAAATGTTTCTCCTAATTCTTCTATAGATAAATTGAAGAACATATTAGTGATTGCTTCTTGCATATAATATGGCAACTCATTCCAAGCATCCCATGAATACCCTATCTCAAACCATGGACTTGCATTCCAAGTTTCTTCACTATAGCCTGCAAAAGTGTCTTCAACATCCGCAGGGTCTTCAGTTCCTCCAACTTCTGCTAAATCCCATTCACCAGTTTCTAAATTATATTCCCACTGTAGCCCTGGGTCATCTGGATAAGCGATAGGGACACTAGGGTCAACAACATCCGCTGTTTCACTAAAATCATCTTCCATTCCTGGTGGAGGTTGCACCCAACCTTTAAACTCTGTAGGTGGTGGAGCATCAAAACCTGCTTCTTGCCACCAAGGTATTTCTGGTTCAACTATAGGTCCTGCCCAGTCTGGGTCTATCTGCGTAGGCCCCACATATTCTTCAGGAGACCAAGGGTCAGCTATTTGTTCGCCTGTACCTGGGTCTGCCCAAGTAGGGTCTTCTACAAGGTCCCACA
>Ga0114905_1001398_pt1 | contig 13322 bp, 3 predicted proteins | sample MalvireepMed_b05_FD_83499 | JGI IMG/M metagenome (GOLD analysis project Ga0114905, IMG submission 83499) | Marine viral communities from the Global Malaspina Expedition - Malaspina viral metaG DeepMed_b05 | ecosystem: Environmental > Aquatic > Marine > Oceanic | place: Mediterranean Sea...
GGAAGCCAGTTGAACTTAACACACATGACGGCATATTTGTCATCAGCTAAATCAAATAGATTATGGATATCTGTATTAACAACGATATCCCCATCCAGAAATAAAGCCCAACCCTCCAGGTTCTGATGACGGCAGACTTCAGGTACTAGAAATCTAGTAAAGGAAAACTCTGTTGAAAAGGGTTTGTTGTCCAAGGAATCAAAGTATTGCCCACTAGCGTTTAGAAAAGACTTACGATAGTAAAGCTTTTGCTGCCTTAGATCTCTTTGATTAAGGAAGTTTACGGATAGATCGTCATCATTGTGCGTGTTGTAAAGAATACTATACTTACAAACAATCGCTCCAATTGCTTCACGATTATCCCAACCTATAAATATGTGACGGTTTTGCATAGGTCTACAGCCTATACGATAGAAAAAATTTATACAAGTATTATTTTAAAGTTTACCGGAAACCTAGAGCCTTTAATCTTTCAATAGGTAGTCCTGTTTGTACAAGTTTACTAGCTGATTGCCGTATCCCTTCTACACTACTACTTCCTAGCATTTCAATCATCATTCTTCTCTTCAATGTTCTTCTATCTATTTTAATTACATCTGATATTTTTCCAGACTCAAGAGCTTCTCTATTTACTTCTTCAAGATCTATAAATGCTTTTTCAAGATCTATCATTATCTCATGGTATTTAACCATCTCTCCCTTATCGTAAGCCATCTGGGCATTGACAAGATGACGAGACAAATCTCGCAGGTATTTGTCTTGAAGAGAACGTGGTCGTCTTTTCAGATACTTAGCATAGGAGACTGCTCTTCTTCTATCCGATATTCCTTTAGGAGTAAAGCCAAGAGTACGTATTATATTATCCCAATAACTTACTTCTTTTCCTGGCATTAATACTCTACCTTGAGTAGTTCTTATTGGAATTGATTTATCAAATAGACTTGTACCGCCTTCAACTGCATATCTAAATCCTAGAGGAACGGCAGAAGTAAGTAACATAGAAAGATTATCTGTCTTCCAACCTTCCTTTGCTCTAGTAATAGAATCCCAAAGTAAACTACCGAAAGGTCCGGTTGTTACTTTTAAATCTCCCATTAATAAATCAAATGGAATCATTTCTCCGGTGCCTATACGTCTGGATAGATCAACTCCAGTCAATTCACTAAAAGTACCACGCATAAACATATTGATAATAGTGGGATTGAATTCTGCATCTGCTAATATTTCACGAGTAGCTGCTTCTAGATCCCATTCGTAATCATCCCAAACCTGTGATGTTAACTTAGCTATAGCTTGTCTCAGGTTGTCCATGAACGGTAATCCCATCATACCGCCAAAGAACATCATGGATAACATTAAACCTGATATCATCAAAGCTCCGGTACGTTTATCTACCTTCATAACTTGACCTAAGATATGAGAATACATCCCTACGTACTGCATCTGAAAGGACATAAACTGGGTAGCTACACTTCCCCAAGCATTTCGGAATAATTGTGGTCTGTTCTCTTTACTAATTAGATATTGTGTTTTATATACTGTCATTCTGGCAGCTTCATGCGGAGTCATTTCTACTTGAGCAGCAACACCTGTAGTCTTAGCAAACTTTGCAAACTTCGCTGTATTTCCAGGTCGTTTAGCTAATCGAAAAGCTGCCAAAGCAGAAGCGATACGGTTAATCTGTTCTGCACCGCCAAACAAGAATGCACCTGCATCCATAATAGCAGCAAACATATCTCCTACCTTTGGATTGGCAAAAGCACTAACTTCTCCCACGGCTCTTTTATATCTAGCTCCAAGATCTATGTTAACCACAGGTTGATTAATACCCCTACTATAGTATTCTCTCAACATCTCCCACTCTTCTTGAGTTAGAAAACTACTATATTGAGATGGTAAATCTTTTTCATCAAATCTAAATCCATAAGTATCCAGTCTTCCTATGAATTTAAACATTCGATAAGCATCAGCTATACCTTTTAGAACTTCTTTAGTAACTACACCTACTTGTCTATGTCCAACAATACCTGTTAAAAACGGTATCGTAGTAACAAAAGGCTGGCTGGAGTTAACGACAGGAGATGAAAGATTCCAACCCAAGGCATAAACAAAAGCCAATGATCTAAGTTGTGCTGCTGGTTCGTTGGGATTATTAATATCATCAAGAAGTCTTTGAGCTACATCCGCTACATCTGGATTTCTAGCTCTTATTCTGGTTATACTCGCTGTTAAAGGATTCCAGTATTCCAGATTAGAAGCGGTGTCAGCCCCTGTTCTGATATAATCACTAAGCGTGGCAGACAAAAAATTTATTCTATTATTAGGAGTATAATAACCACCAATCAATTGTGGACTTCTTTGTTTTAAATAGCTATTAAATCCTGATGAAGTAACTTGATTTCCTAAATCGGTTATAAAAGCTTGAACTGCTTCTGCTGATTGATGCCCATAAGAAGGATTATTTAATCCATACCCTAGAGTATCTGCAAAAGCTTCAATTAAATTAATATCTCTTTGATCTAGTTGTTTCTTAATTGGATCAAGAGTTCTTCTTGATATACTTCCTACGTCCCACTTCTCCTCATCCCAATAGATTCCTTTTAATTCTTTATGTCTTTTTTCTAATCTTCTTCGTTGAGCCGGTTCGGACAAAGGTCTTGCTATATTAATAAGAGTATCGAAGAATGTAGGATTACTAGTTTCAAAATAGACAAGTTTCTTTGTATTCTTTTCTTTTATCGTAAAGAAATAATCTCCTAATCTTAGACGAGGAACATAGAAGGGATGCTGTTGTAAAGTTGTAAACTGATCGTTGATTATTTTAATAGTATTAAGTTGAGCTAGAACATTTCTTACTTTATTTACAAAGATTTCATTAACAAATGTACCGTCTGCTTTTTTTGCTGTATACATTGGACTTTTTGTTAACTCAAGAATATCGTTAAACAAATCAGACCTGGGAGTAACACTGCTAATATCAAGATATAAAGTTGTAAAATCTACTATAGGTACTTCTGTCTTTTTACCTTTTTCATCCTTTACAGTTTTTGTAGGAACAGTTTCCCCATCTTTTATAGGAAGACTTTCTACAATCTCTTCTATATAGGCTTCAACAGATTGTGCTATTTTTTGTTTAGTATCATAAGTACTATCTTCTGGAGCAAAGGATGTGCTTACGAATTCATCCCCTTCCATTCTACGTTCATCGGAAGGAAGGTTATCCGATAATGGAAACTTCTGAAGAAGGTGATGAACTAAAGCAATAGTTATATCATCATATACTCTGCGAAATGTTTTTTGAGTATCTTTAAATTTTTCTACATTTTCTTCATTTAAAGTAATTACTTCTCCCTTACTAAATCCATTCGCTTTTAGAAAATTATCATAAAGATCCACATCTATTACCGGTTCTGTATATTCATTTCCTTCCGCATCTTTTACGGTTTTTTCTGGAACTTCAACAGGGATAGTTATAGATAACCCTCCATCAGGAAGTTCTTTTACATCTTCATTAGTAAGTACCTGGGCAAATTTATTAGCAAAAGCATCTAGAGCTACTGAAGCTTTACTTAATTTTTCATTATCTTTTGAAGAGGTATTTCTATAAAACTTATCTACTAATCTAAACCATAACTGTTGTTTCTGTTCTCTACTTTCTCTACGATAGAGAAGAGAATTATAAAAAGGTCCAAGAAGATCAGGCCATTTTTCAGCCATTCTATTTGGATGAAATACCACTAGACTATTAGCCCAAGTTCCTTCCATCATCTTCAGAAGACTATCCCCTTCTCTTTGTTTTATAGCTTCCTGTTTATGCTTCTCCAATTCTTCAGTAGTAGTAGAACTAATAGCTGTATTAAGAATTTTAATTATTTCTGGCTGACTATTCAAATAAGCCGCATTCATTATCCTTTCATCCATATCTATATCAGGAGAAGGAGTAATTATCCTGCTTATTTTTTGAGATATCGAAATATAATCTTCATTAAATTTAGTAGACAGAGGATCTGAAATAGGTCTGTCTATCAATTTAAAATCTTTAAACTTTTCTTTTTGATCATGGGGAATGCTATCCATAAGATAGGTTAGCATTTCATCGGACACAGTAACCGGACGGGAAACCTGTCTCTCCGTTTCCCTATCCATATCTATAACAGTAGTAATGTCGGTAGGATCATCCGGTGGAACCGGGATAAAAGAGCGTGTCTCCGATGGACGAGCAACAAATTTCTCATTGAATAAATAAGATTCGGCAAAGACGACAGCATCCTCACCGAATATATGTCTTACTTCTTCAACTATAGTACTCCATTCTCTTACAGCACTAGGACCAGTACCGTCTAAAACAGATTGTCTGGGATGTAAAGGAGGTAGAGGTTCAGCTTTTCTAAGCTCCATATATTTGATAATCTTATCTTGAGTGATTGCTTCTTCTTCAGTTATTACCTCTTCGACAACAGTCGGTTCAGTCCACTCTGCTATTCCTCTCTCGTCTTCAAATAAATCTATCTCTTCCTTTGAAGCTTTTAAAGTATCGGCTTGTCCTTGATTTTCTTCAGATTTAAAATCCCACCATCCTCGTCCTTTTTCAGGGATGATGTGTGAAATATTATATCCTCTATAGGTATATTCTCCAGTTGCTTCTTTTACTAACTCATGAACTTCAGGAGCGGTAGGATCGTATAAAGTTTTTCTTGCCGCTTCAATAGCTGGACCTTCTTCTATCTCATATGTAGCTTGTTCTTTTACATATTTAGCTTCTTGTTTAATTAATCTATCAACTAGTTTCTGTGCTTCATTACGAGTATTCGTAAAATCTGCCGTAAGTCCTGATGGATCAGTAATATTCCAATGATCTATTTTAGTTTCATTAGCGTTGGGAATTGCTGTAATACCCCATCCCTTATATGCATATTCATGAAAGGGATGACCGGCTGGAGTTAATCTCGTAAGCTTGTCAGTAACAGTAGGAGCTTCTTCAGCGACAACTCCAGCATCAGCAGGATATCCTTCAAGTTGTCTCTTAATAGCAATAGGAACATTAACAGAAGATAGTGTGTTAGCTTTTTCAAAAGCTTTCTTTATTTTATTTATTTCTTTATCCGTTACATTTAAAGTAATTACGTCTCCCTTTAAAGTAACTACTTCTTCTCCTAAAAGATGACGCAGAGCTTCAGGTTCGTTAATAAGAAAATCTGTCGATCCTATTAATTGTTTAAAATACGGGGCTGAAAAAGTATAATCCTCTTTTTTCCATTCAACATCTTTTACCCGCTTAAATTTATTAACCAGATCTAACCAAATTTCTCTGGCTGATGAATCTTCATTAACAAACATCTCACTCGTATTATCTTCAGCAGCAGCGATTAGCATATCTCCTTTAGGATGTGCTTCTCCTACCGCTTTTCTAACTTTATTCCACACATCTCTATAATCAGATGTAACGGTATGAAATTGCAGTGCTTCTTGAAAGAGGTCTTCATTTTCAACGATTTCATCAGCAGCAGGAGCAACACCTCTTGGGTATTCAACAGCGGCAACAGGAGGAGCAGCTTGACGGATAGCCTCTAATTCTTTATAGTAGACATCTTGTATTTCAGCATTCTCAGGTAATCCAAAATCAGCAACACTTTCTATAGAAGCTATAGCAAGATTCCAATACCTAGCACTATCCTTTACTAAAGTAGGATCTTCTGCTAATGTATCAAAAGCATTCTCTGCTCCCGACATTGCCATAAGTCCTCCTTCTCTTGATACTTCTTCTAATGCTTTTTCTATTCGTTCAAAATCTTTCTTTGCTTGCGAATCAGCATCTTCTCTAGCATATTCTGCTTGACGTTCAGCTTCAGCAGCAGCTTCAGCGGCTTCCTCTTCAACAGCGGCAACAGGAGGAGCTTCAATAATGGCACGAGTTTCTTCCATATGTTGACGAGCAGCTTCTGCTGCTTCTTTGGCTGTAGGATCTACAGGTAAGCCAGCCGCTCTTTGTAACTTTCTATAAAGTTCATTAATTTGATTAGGATCTAACTCAATTTCAGGAAAATATTTTCTTTGTAACTTTCCAAACTTATTATTGGCTCTTGTTAAGGCTGCTTTTAATCCTGATGATCTTTTACCTTCTCTGGTATACTCTTTAATTCTACCTGAATCTGGTTCATATAAATCATCTATTTTACCTTCAAGTTCTTGCATCTTTTTGAAAGCTGTAACCAACTCTGAAGGAAGTTCTTCAACGACTTCTTCTTCAACAGCAGCAACAGGAGGAGCTTCTTCAACGACCACTTCTTCTTCAACAGCGGCAACAGGAGGAGCTTCTTCAACGACCACTTCTTCTTCAACAGCGGTAACAGGAGGAGCTTCTTCAACGACCACTTCTTCTTCAACAGCGGTAACAGGAGGAGCAACGGCTTCTTCAGGCAACGTCGGTAGCGTGGGAGAAGGAATCAACTCACCGCTTTCTTCGTCCAGTTGTTGAGGGATTATCTCTACCTCTTTACCAAATACTCCTTTTAGATATTTTTTATAATTACCTTGATGTATTTGTTGTGGTGCTGTAGATGCTTCTAGTGCTTCCATTCTTCTTTCAATTTGATTACCATATCGACGCAGTTCAGGATCTTCAGTTGTAAAAAGATTTGACCAATAAGCAGAATTATCTGGATCAAAATCAGGAATACGTGTTTTAATTTCTTTAACTATAGCATCAAATTGTTTATTATATTGTTTTTCAGTTAATGGTTTTGCTGGTAGATTTTCTACCAATACTTCAATACGTTTAATATTCTCTGGAGGGAGTTGTTCAGTAATTTGAGTAAAGGGTATATCTAAAGTATCTACCCTTTCTCCTTTTGGTGGTCCTTCAAAAATTAATCTAAAGGTGCCGCTGGCAAAAGCCATGTCACTAGCTGATTCTACAGACGAGCCTACATTTAATCCATCTTTAGCAATGCCTTCCAACTCTTCAGGAAGTTCTGTTGAATGAGCAGTTTCATCTAGCGAAAGAGTTTCTGGAATAACACCACCAACAAGAGAAACCTTTTGTTTTTCTTGAGCTTTCTTAGTCCAGTAGTAAACTCCTTGATATCTAAGCTCACGTTGATTTCCTGATCCATGCCAACCACCAGGGCTACCCTTTGGTCTACGGATAAGTCCTTCTTTTTCCAGATGATTGATGATCGTATCAACACTTTGCTTATTCTTTAAGCCAAAGATATTCTTGATACCTGCTTTATCAACAAGTTTATCCCCCTCTTTAATAGGCTGTCCGGTATAATTAAGAAGACGATTTACATAACGATCAGCTTGACGTACTCCTTCGACTTCAGCTTTACCTACCAGATCATCAGTAACGATATCCAGTTCTTTTTTAAGAGGAGCTTCTCGTATTCTCTTTTTTAAAGCTTCAGCATCTTGCTTTATTTTCTCTTGCCTTTGTTTTTCCTTTTCCTTTTTAAGTCCTTCTCTTTCTTTTGCTACCTTATCTTCTTCTACTCCCTCTGTCTTTTTTAGATCTTTGTGATAATCTATAAGAACTCCCAATCCTACCTGTCCACTTCCCGGTAACAGTTCACCTGCAAACTCCAAGAAGATATCCCCTGCCATAAAATCTTGATCGGCAGACAATTGAGCTAGATATTCTCCTAAAGCTCCAGCAGTAGGCTGAATACCTAAAGCTTCCACTGCTGCCGCTGCACTGGTAGGAACACGTTTTAAAGCTTTTTGAGCTTTTGTAGCAGTATCAGCAGCTTTTTTAGCCCTTCGTACTGCCGTTACCAGCATCCCGGCAAAGCCCATAGAAAGGCCATCTACCAGTCCTATAGGCCAAGCACGGTCAACGGCAAAGGATTCAAACTCAGCCATCTTTTGTTCATTACCTAGAATCTGAGCAACCAATCTTTCGTTTGATAGATCACTATTATATTCTTTTCTAAGAAACTCTTCCATAGCTTCCATAACGGAATTGCCATATTCAATACCAAAGCTTCCCAACCCACTGATAGCTGCCATGAGAGGACGGCTTTTTGTTATAAGACCTGCTGCTATTCCCGTTGCTAAGACAGGAGAAAACTGCGCCATAGATTCAAAAGTTACATCCAGCACTGCATCCATAGTAGACCCAGGAGAATCAACGATAATATCCCATACTTCTCCTGCATCCTTTGCATCGTGTAGACGCACTAATGTTTCCAAGGTATCCTTATCATAAGGAACCTTTTCTAAATATCCATGAAATTTATTGAGATCTCTAGCGGCGTTTGTGGGATTATCCCAATTCAATTTTAATTGAGTAGCATTCCAAGCTTTACCAAGCTGGTAAAAACCTCTGGCAAAACTCTTAGGTAACATAGAAAGGGGATGATCGGTATCTTCGGAAGCAGCCTCTAGACCTGAATCCACATAAGGTATATAGTTATCCTCTATCCACAGAGCAGCGTTTTCATTACTGTCTGCAAATTGAGGAGGTACATCAACCTTGATTGGTTCAGTAGTATCAGGAGCTACATAATTAAATTGTACCATTATTTATACTACACCTTAGAAGCTGCCCCTGCTGGTGTTCTAGGCGCTAATCCAAGCGCATTTTCATACATCTTAGTTAATCTATCTATATCACCGTCAAGACGTTTAAGTTCTTTTTTTGCTTCTTCTTTTGCCGCTGGCTGCAAAGATTCATATTGTTTTAAATAAGCTTGTTGTTTTGCTATATAAGTTTTCAATAAGTTTTCAGCTTGCCTTAGAGATAACTTCTGGCCTTTAAAGTCAACAGAAGCAGCAGTCCGTGCTTGTTCCGCTAAAGCTCTAAGTCTAGCACTTGTTGCTCTAGTTTTCTCACCTTCTCTATGTACCTGTGCAGCAGCAGCTAAAGAATCAGCCGTGCTTCTACCAGATTTTCCAAATTCAGCAGCTAGTTCAAAGAAGGGCATAGCTGCTCCTATATCAAAGATAGGTTTAACGGTTTCTCCCGCTTTTTCTGTTACAGCTTTATCCGCTAATTGTTTCTCTAAACCTGTATAAAATTCCAATGGCCCTTCACGGGGTTTTCCCTTTTCCATTTCATATGCATACGTAGTATCATCTCTTCCTTTGGCAGCTTCACGAGTCATAGCTTCTAAATCTGCCATTGAAAAGGTATCATCTTCAAATACACTACTTCTTACATCTTCTTCTCTACCTCCTTCTGGATCAGGGTCTAATTGAGCAGCTAAAGCAAGTTTAGCTTTTTCAGCTTCATATCGTTTTAAATATTCTTTTTGTCCTTCCTTAGTATGTTGATAAAAGTAGTCTTTAACAGGATCAACAATAGATGAAACAGCTTCCTTTCCAAGAACTTTTAAAGTTTCACCTGTACCTGCTTCTCCAATAGGTGGAAATATTGTTTGTGGTCGAGCAGGTGCAGCTAAAATTTCTTGTGTTATAGCAGAAGATACCTTCGGTGTCTCCGCTACGGCAGCAGGTATTACATCAGGTCTAGCTGTATCTGCAAGTATTTCTCTTTCTCCCATACGTTTAGAAATATCTGCCTCTGCTGTCTGTACCATCGGTTGGACAACTGCTGCCGGAGTATGTCTTGTAAATCTATCTTTAGTACGTAGAGGAAGTTCAACATCTTCTATACCTGCTTCAACACTGACTAAACCTGGATCTGATGCAGTTTGTTTCATAAATTCAACCAGCTTGTCATCATCAGGCAAACCTAATCCTTCTCCTCCTGTTAGACCTGCTTCTCCAGCTATACCTGCAAGTCTTTCTCTTTCCCCCATACGTTTAGAAATATCTGCCTTTTTTAAAGCTTTCCTGTGCTTATCTAGTAATGCTGCTTGTCTACCAGAAATTCCTTCTTGCATAAGAAAAATTTTAAATTGCATATCATCCATATTTTTTAATATTTCTGCATTTACAGTTATTTTATCTCCATGTGGACCACTTGCTTCTATTCTTATAACTTCATTCCCTTGTGCATATCTCCTGGGAAGACTATCAATTAATCCACCACCGGCAACGGAAGCTTTACCAAACAAAGATTTACCAAGCCCACTGGATATACCAGCCCCAAGAGTACCAGCCGCTAGAAGTTGAGAACTAAGGCTAGGCGGCTGTTCAAAGGTCTTTTTAGTTTCATAGGTAGAAGGTTGAACAGGAAATCCTCTTACTATACCACTCAATTCCTGTAGACTTTGACGGGGATATTGCTGTTGTCTAACAAACTCTTCATAGGAAAGATCTATAGGTTGCTGTTCAATAGCTCTCTGTGTCTCTCCAGTGGCCTGTAAGGCACCAAGTCCTGCTAACCCGGCTGCTTGCCCTTGAGTTCCTAAAGCACCGTACTGAGTAGCCCCAGCCCTTGCAGCAGCCCTATCAGCTTCAAAGGCTTGCTGCCCCTGAGTATAGGCTCTTTGCAATCCCTGTTGTTCTATATCACTAAGAAGTCTTTGTTCCGCTTCTCCTCTAAGAGCTTCTTGAACCCCGAATCTGGAACTTCCTAAAGCACCGGCTTGCATAGCAGAACTAGCTAATTGTTTTCTTTGTTCATCAGCCCTTCTTTGAGCTTCCCTTACCTGAATATCAGTAACTGCTTTTGTATAAGGAGACATATACTTTTCTTCAAAAACTCCTTCTTCCAACTCACCGAATTGAGCAGCACCTTTTTCAGCTAATCCTTCGGCAGTTTCAAAAGCACCGGCAGTAGGAGATCTAAATGTTCTTTCGCCTGTAGAAGGATCTACATCAGAATATAGATCACGCAATCCCGTAAAGGCTAATTGCTGTTCTTCAGAAATAGGAGCTAATCGTCTGTCTTCATAAGGCACATAAGGCTGTTCATATATATCTTCAGCAGTAGCTAAAACTTTTTCAGCATAGGGTTTGAAATATTCGGGAAGATCTGCAACTTGTCTAACAGTTGTAGTAGTTGGGGCAGGTGCAGGGTCGTCATCGTCATCCCAGTACTCATTTAAACCTGTAACAGGGTTAACAGTACTAGAACCTCCCATAGCTTTTAGAACGGCAGCTTCATACTTATTAACATGAGCTAGTTCCGTATCACCCTTTATTCCATACCCAGCCAATTCTGTATAAAGATCTTTAAACAGATCGACCTTTTGTTTAATTGTTAAATTATCCATTACTTTATTTCTTCCCATTTAAATTCTCTTTTCAAAAGTATAGCCAGTTATTCTCATGCCCCGTTTGACTAAATCTTTTTTCCATCCCTTACGCCCATTTATGATTTGAATTCTTTTACAATTATTATCCTTTGCAAATTCTTCTAGTACTGTAAAATACTCCAACCATAAATCTTTTTTTTCTCCTGCACACGTTAGTATCTCTAAAATATTATGAGGCTTTTCCTCTACCAACCTAGTAATAACAACCATGAGGATATTATCTAGGTTATCTTTCTCCCAAGCTACCCAAAGTAAATCTCTTTTTTGAATAGCTAATCTATAAAATAAATTTTCTAACGATCCTTGTTGTCTACGATTAATAATCTTTTCAAATAAAGGAGCAATCCTATTCCAGATAGAAAGTATACCATCTGGAGAAATGGCAGAAAATTCCGTTTTCATTGTTATCAAACTATATTACGTAATCCAGCCATTCTTAGAGCTTTTGGTTGTGAAGGTGTATTATGTTTGTTCAATCTAACATCCTTCATAAATGCATATAATTGTTCCGATCCTTTTTTCTGTGCTTCGCCCCTAGTTTTAGCTCCAGCCTTTAAGCCTACATCCTGTACTCTTCTACTAGGAACTACAAACTCATCATTAGAAAGAGAAGCGGCTCTAACACCATCTATACTGGTTTGTATCAAATCATCAAGTCCTCCACCTGGACCTTTAACAGGACCACTGATACCGCCTCTTGCATAAGAGTCTACACCAAATATTTGAGCTAATCTACGATGACCAGAACTACTAGAACCATCTCCTACATCAGATACTACATCGGCAGGAAGAACAAAACTACCACTCTTTAGTTCTTCATTTTTATCTATCACACCACCTTTAGCTGTTTTTATAGCAACCGTTTCTTCTAACTCTCTAATATCTTGACCAGGATAATGTTCTTTTATTTGTTCATTACCCCAATCTACAAATCTAGGATCTTTTCTCCAATCTGGAATATTAATTTCTGCTGCTCGTTCCTCTATCATTCTAATAGTATTTAATAGAACTTCTTGTGCTTCATCTACAACCATATTTGATGGTTCTTCCTGAACCGTTGTATCGATACCTGCACGAGTATTTAATTCTTCAGTTAATTTTTCTAAATAATCAGTAGTTATTTCTTTATTAGGATCTATCCATTGTTCTTCTTTCTCTGTTACTTGCTCTACCATCTCTCCTTCGGCAAAAGCATTTAGCAGACCACCGCTTTTAGCAGTAAGACTTACATTAGGTGGTTGGAAATCAGCAAAGGTAAATCTACGACTAAGAGGAGAACTTCTAGCTAAAGCTCGTCTTTCTTCAGGAGTTAAAGCTTTATAGGTTACTTCATCTTCAACTTCATAAGTAGGTCTTTCTGAGGCTGGGGTTAGCATCTGAGCCGCTCCTGCTGACGCTATAGGCCAAGTAGCTGCACTTAAACTAGGACCAATAGCATCGAATCCTCCTTTTACAGGTATATCATATAATCCACCAGTTACGTGTTTTAGTTGATCCCACATAGAATCTAGACCAAAATCTTTAGCAGCAGCAGAAGGAAGACGCGCATCACCATACATTGCTGGCGTTTTTCCTGGAGGCATAATATTTTCTGCTCCTTGTAATTGTTCTGCTGTAAGACCAGCAGCTTGCTGTCCTAATTGAGCTATTCCTGCTCCAGCATAACCCATCAGACCTCCTTTTACAGCATCTAGCATACTTCTCTTTTTACCACCTAAAGCATACCCTGTACCAGCACCAGCCAATAAGCCGCCGAATGCTCCTAAAGGTGTCATACTGCCTAAAAATCCTGCTCCCATTGGAGCAAAAGATCTAGCAAAACCACTTAAACCGCCTCTTGCATATTTCTGTGCGTTGTTATTATTCATTATGTTTCCGCCTTTATTGTAACCTAAATAACCTTGAGATCCGTGTTGTAATCCTATCAGACCGCCAGCTTGTACATTATAAACAGGTTTTCCTCCATAAGGATACTGTGCCGTACCGTATTCCTGTCCTCTTTGCCAAAGATCATAAGTAGGTCTATCAGGTATAGCTTCAGCTACAGTTACAGGAGATGGTGCCGGTGATGCTGCCGGTATTGGTACTGGTATTATATCTCTATCATTTCCAAAATCATCAGGACCACCTCCATATCCACCACCATCATCATCATCC
>Ga0114905_1001399_pt1 | contig 13321 bp, 14 predicted proteins | sample MalvireepMed_b05_FD_83499 | JGI IMG/M metagenome (GOLD analysis project Ga0114905, IMG submission 83499) | Marine viral communities from the Global Malaspina Expedition - Malaspina viral metaG DeepMed_b05 | ecosystem: Environmental > Aquatic > Marine > Oceanic | place: Mediterranean Sea...
ATGCCATATTATAGGTTTGAAGAAGATGACATTTTTCACAATCAAATAAAAGCTTATCCAAGCTGCGAGTTTTTCATACACAGCGGAACAATTTACTATAATAACAAACATGTTTTAAGTGGTGTTTTTAATGATAAAGTAACACATACACCTTCTGGAGTTGGCGAATATTCTGGATACATAAGTCTATATGAATTAAATATTGATAGAAGTGAATCTAAACATACGTATGATAGCCTTTTAGCTCCTGATGGCAATAAATCATTAATTTTTCCATTTGTTACAAAAGACGGAAGCCTTTCCACGTTCAAAACAATATCAATTGAAAAGTTCAATGAAGACTTTTTATATGGAGACGAAGTAAGTGCTAGTTATCCACTATCAGCATCCATTACACGAGAATATTTTTATAAAGGCTACCCACAAAATTTAACAGAAACAGAGGATAAAGATTATACTGTAGTCACTATGGATGTTGATACTGACGCATTCGATGGAAAAATTATAAAAGTATCTCAAGACGATGTGCCTGAATTAGGGAAGCCGCACATCCTGGCTTTAAAGAATACATTAGATTATTATACGAACAGAAGCCCTCATTATGAATTTTCAGCCTCTCACAACAGTCTTGTTGGCAATTGGGATAAAGCTGAACAAGAATTAACACTCATTAGTATACCTTCAATTTTTTACGGGTCCTCGATCAAAAAAGGATCAGTTAATTTAAGATTTTATGTTTCTGGATCTTTATTGGCAGAACTTCGAGATAAAAATAAAAATGGCGAATTGATTGAGATAACTGCTTCAAATCCAGAACGACCCACAGGGTCCGTCGCCGGCGTGGTGTTATACAATGAGGGGTTTGTAGTCCTAACAGGAAGTTGGGATTTAACATCGTCTACTCACCCAACACACCTTGAAGAATATTTAGGAGAATCAGGAGGCACTCAAGTCCCCAAATGGGTTTATTTTGGCGTGGGAGCTACTGACACTTCTGGCTCACTGTTACACAACACATCCAGCTTTCATTTGGCCTTTTCAGGTACAAATTATATTCCAACAATAACAATGTTGGCACACGCTAAAAGAGGCATGTTGAACCATTCTAATAATCCAACATATATTAAATATGGGCAACAGACTGGTTCATTAACAGGAAGTGGCGAATTTGGATTTTACAAAGAGCCAAAAACGTTAGCCATTAAAAATACGATTAGCAGTTCTTATAGCTGTGATTTTACTTCAAGCTTTAAAAAGCAAACATTTATTAGTCAAATTGCGCTGTATGACGAGGATAAGAACCTTATTGGAATCGCCAAAGTTGCGAACCCTGTAAGAAAACAAGAAACTGATGATTATACATTCAAACTTAAATTAGATATATAAAAAAATGATTCTCGGCCTAGACATAAGCACTTCCATCACAGGTGTATCAATTCTCGATAGAAATGGAGATTTGATATACTGCAAAGCATGGAGAACAGATAAAAAAGGATTGTCCTTTTATCAAAAACTTGATATCCTTAAGGAGAATATTTGTTATATCAAGTCACAATATCCAGTTGAAAAAGTTTATGTTGAAGAACCGTTAAAAATGTTTATGGCCGGGAGAAGTTCCGCTCAAGTCGTATCTTTAATACAGCGTTTTAATGGTGCCACATGCTGGATATTAAAGGAAATATTTGATATGGAGCCAATATATATTAATGCCTCTACAGCACGCAAAAAAAATGGCATAAAGATTAGAAGAGGGGAGAAAGCAAAGAAAAAAGTATTACAACATATTCTCAGCAGCGAAAAAACATTTATAGTAGAATACACAAAACGAGGAAATGTTATAAAAGGTACTTATGATAGAGCAGATTCGTTGGTAATTGCTAAAGCTGGATACTATTTATTTGAAGAAGAAAAGCACAATAAGGAATTAAACAATGAAGCTCACTAAATCGATATTAGAAGGCCTTATCAGCAAGGAACTCGATAATATTCTATTAACCGAAGAAAGAGAGGTTGCCGACCCTAAGCACCATCTTGATCAAGCTATGCAGCACCTTGGCGAGGCTATGATGATTTTTGCCACTGAAAAACCAAACCTGGCTTTAGAACTTGGCCCGATTGTGCACGACCTGAGATCAAAAATAGAAAATATGCTAGAAGAATTTGGAGGTAGAGAAGTAGAAAGTTTAGACGAAGGATGACCAGATCTTGAAGAAGCATAGTTTATGCTTGACTTTTTAATCACACCCTGTTAATATATAAAACATGTATTCTGACAAGCTTCAGATTCTAGTAGAGATTTTTGGAGAGTTCTATCAAACAAATGATGAACATCTCTTTAATTGCTTGTTTTGCAATCATCGCAAACGTAAACTATCAATAAATATTTCTAAAAATACATTTAAATGTTGGATTTGCGATAAAAGCGGAAGAAATCTTTATTATCTTATAAAAAGATTTGGAACCTACTCACAAAAACAACATTGGCAAAGCCTGGATGGCCGCGTAGATATTTCAAATTTTGATGACCTCTTCTCAAAAAAAATAGAAGAACAACAAGAACAGCGCATTAAACTTCCAAAGGAATATATTTGCCTTGTAAACAATAAAACTTCTTTGATCGCAAAACCAGCAAGAAACTACTTAAAAAAACGTAATATTTCTGAAAAAGATATATTAAAATGGAAAATTGGATATTGTACAAATGGAAAATACAGAAATCGCATTATTATCCCTTCATTTAACAATGATGGCTATTGCAACTATTTCGTGGCGCGCTCACATACGAAAACTCAAATGAGATATAAAAACCCTCCCGCATCAAAAGACATTATTTTTAATGAATTATTGATAAATTGGAAGGAACCAGTTGCCTTAGTTGAGGGGATCTTTGATGCTATAAATGCGGAGAATTCTATCCCTTTGCTGGGGTCAACATTGAGCATCCATTCTAAGCTGTTTAGAGCCATTCTGACGCACTCTAAGCGAATATACATAGCTCTAGACAAAGATGCTGAAAAGAAGGCTTTAAACATCATTAACGCGCTTATTTCGCATGGTGTCGAAGTTTACAAAATAGATACATCTGGCTATGAAGATGTTGGAGAAATGACAAAAGAAGAATTTAAGAGGAGAAAAGACACAGCAGCGCTTTTTGACTCAAAGGCTCTTTTGATACAAAAAATATCACAACTATGATATAATATGCACATGCAACCTGGCGATTTAGCAAAAATCACTCATCCTTCATTTACCTTTGGGGATAGTCAGCTTATTATTGATGCGTGGCACGACGGAAAACCAGTTTTGATTCTCAAGGAAAGTAGTATTAAATATCCTGATGGTAAACGGGCAGCGACAGTTTTAATTCAACTTGGTAAAAAGACTACATGGATCCTTAAAGACGATTTAGAGATTTATGATTTAAATCCTTGACACTTGATAAAATAGGTGTTAAGATGATACCTAACTAGTATTTTTTTTAGCATACTAGCCGGATATAGTTTATAATATGAAATTCGCACACATTGCAGATACACACATCAAAAATCTCAAATATCACTATGAATATAAAATTGTTTTTGAGAAATTATATAAAAAATTAAAAGAAGAAAAAGTTGATTATATTATTCATTGCGGTGATATAGCGCACACTAAGACTCAAATCTCCCCAGAGTTTGTAGAGATGTGCACTAATTTTTTTAAGAATTTAGCAGATATCGCACCTACATATATCATCTTAGGGAACCATGACGGCAACCTAAAGAATTCGAGTAGGCAAGACGCCCTAACTCCCATTGTTAATGCATTGGGTCATCCAGAACTTTTCTTATTGAAGAAATCAGGGGAGATACAATTAGACAATGGGTTTTCTTTTAACGTCCTTTCTGTATTTGATCGTGATAATTGGGTTAATCCTAGCGATCCCAATCGGATCAATATTGCACTTTATCATGGGTCTATATCAAATTGTGAAACAGATCTTGGCTGGGTTATGGAACATGGCGAAAATGATATGTCGATTTTTAAAGGGCACGATTTTGCTTTTCTTGGAGATATTCACAAAACAAACCAAGTTTTAGATAAAAAAGGTCGAGTCAGGTATGCAGGTTCAACCATACAACAAAACCACGGTGAAACCAACGATAAAGGCTTTTTACTTTGGGAGATTGAAGATAAAGATTCTTTTACTTGCAAGCACATTGTACTTAAAAACCCGAAACCATTTATCACAGTCGAATTAACCCCAAAAGGAAGATTGCCAAATAATTTTAAAATACCCGAAGGTGCCAGATTACGATTAGTTTCAAACAACAATCTTCCTTTGAACTCAATGAAGAAGGCTGTTGAGGTCGCAAGACATAGATTTAAACCTGAAAGCGTTACATTTTTAAATCGTGCCGCTGGCACGCGAGGAAGTGTTGAAGAGCTGACATCTGGTTTAATGGCCGAAAATCTAAGAGATGTTGTAGTCCAGAAAGAATTGATTAAGGAATATTTAAAAGACTTCCAGCCAGAAGATGATTTATTAGAACGCGTAACAAAACTTAATACTAAATATAATAGAGCGATTGAAGAACAAGAAGAAGTGGGAAGAAATGTTAATTGGAAATTAGAATCATTAGAATGGGAGAATTTATTTAATTATGGAAGTGGGAATAGGATCAGCTTTAGCAAACTTAATGGAATCGTGGGAATCTTTGGGAAGAATTTCAGTGGAAAGTCTAGTATTATTGACAGCATGCTCTACACTCTTTTTAATTCTACTAGCAAAAATGAGAGAAAGAATCTTAACATTATTAATCAAAACAAAAACTGCGGTTCAGGAAAGGTTAAGATTTCCATAGGAAACAAAAAATATACAATTCAAAGAACTTCTGAAAAGTACGTTAAAAAGCTTAAAGGCGAAGAGACATTAGAAGCAAAAACAGATTTAGATTTTGAATGCCATGATATAGCAACAAACGAAACTCAAAGTCTAAACGGCCTGACAAGAAACGAGACTGACAAGATTGTAAGAAAACATTTCGGGACCCTTGAAGATTTTTTGATGACATCGATGTCTTCTCAGTTGGGCGCCCTTCAATTTATTAGTGAAGGTTCAACACGGAGAAAAGAAATTCTTGCTAAATTCCTTGACCTTGAAATTTTTGATAAAAAGTTCAAATTGGCGAAAGAAGACGCTACAGACTTGCGCGGCGCGCTTAAAAGATTGGAAGGGAAAGAATTTGATGAAGATATCCTTGAGACAAAAGAAGAGATTAAAACTAACGAGGAAGCGACACAGGGGCAAACATCAATATGCGAAGAAATTAAAGTAGAAATTTCTAATTTAAACAAAAAACGCACTAAGCTGGAAAAAGAAATTGAATCAATCCCAACAGAAATCATTAACATAGATGAAATTTTATTAGAAGTTGGCGAAAAAGAAAAGCTAGCTGCGCACAGCATCGCAGAGAATATAAATTTAAGCGAAAAATTATATGACAATAGACAAATATTAAATCAAATTAATACGTTTGTTGACGATTTTGACATTGGCGATTTAGAACTTAAACAAGGAGTGCTAAAGACAAAAGAGCAGCAACTCAATAATATTATTAATGATATCAACAGCGAAGAAATTCGACTCGAAAACCAAAAAAATAAAGCTAAGTTACTTAAAGAAGTTCCATGCGGATCCGAGTACTCACATTGTAAATTCATAAAAGATGCTTATATTGCAACAGAAAAACTTTCTTTAACTAAAGAGTTATGTAAAGAATTCAAAGAACATCAAGAAATTTTAGTTGAAGAGATAGGCGATTTAAACCCAAAGAAAATAAGCGACCATCTTGCCAAATATGATCAAGTGCTAGAAAAAAGAAATACAGTTAAAACCATAATGAGCACCACAGAGTTCTCAATTGAAAAAAATGAACTTCAAGTTGAAGCTTTGGACAAAGATCTCGTACACTTAAACCAAAAAAGAGACGAATATTATCAAAATAAAGAAATTATCGACGGCAAAGGCGCTTTGGTTAAGAAAGTAAATAAAATTTTATCACAAATTGAAGATCAAAAAGAAGTTCTTGATGAATGTGAAGAGAACATACTTGAATTCTATAAAGAGCATGGTTCTTTGACACAGAAGCTAACCTCGTTAAAAGAACAGAAGCAAGAATTGGCTGATTTACAAGAAGAATACGCCGCATACGATCTTTTTATGCGATGCATGCATACTGGTGGTGTATCTTATGACATTATTAAGAAAAAGCTACCCGTAATCAATAACGAAATTGCAAAAATACTTGCAAATGTTGTAAATTTTGAAGTTTTCTTTGAGGACGATGGCAAACATTTAAAAATCTTTATTAAACACCCAAAACATGAACCGAGACCGCTAGAAATGGGCTCCGGCGCCGAAAAAACAATCGCCGCCATGGCGATTAGACTGGCCTTACTTTCAGTTTCTAGTTTGCCGAAAAGCGACCTGTTTGTTTTAGATGAGCCCGGAACGTCTTTAGATGCAGACAATATGGATGGGTTCATTTCTATATTAGAATTAGTAAAATCCCATTTTAAGACAGTGTTATTAATTTCTCATTTAGATTCTTTAAAAGACTGCGTTGACGTGCAAATCACTATTGATAAAAAAGGTGATTATGCTCACGTGGTAGAGATTTGAAAAGAAAATAATCAACAAAACAATCAAGAAAGCAAAATTTAAAACTATTTAAAGCATGGCAGTTGAATCACGCTTTGAGTCCGATTTTGTTATTAAAGATGTTGAGAACGCTTCATCTCAGTATGACAAAGCCGCTTCGATAAAACAAGTTCCTTTTGCGCTAGCCGTAAAGGGAGTTATATATCGAAATAGAGCGAAGCCATATCTAATTTCGCAAAGCGATGACCCGGAAAAAGTAGTAACATAAAATAAAAGGAGAATCTATTATGCAATGGTTAGAAAAGACGACAGGGGTGTTAAAACAACTGATAGAAGCGGCGATTGCCGTATTGGCGCTGGCAGTTGTTTTGCAGGTGCTTTTTGGATCGAAGGTCGCATTTTTCCCAGTAGATGTTGTTAGTAATGTGGTTACTGTTACAAAAAGTTTAGGTAGTGAAGGGCTGGTTGGCCTTGTTGCTGCTTGGGTGTTAATTTCGATTTTTAATAGAAAATAGGGGAGACAAAGTTGAGACACGCGATGGACAGAGTATTAACTAAACTAGCATCAAGGAAACTAACTGTTTGGTTAACCGCTACAGGTTTTATGTTCCTTGATGCCGTGCCTTTAGAATCTTCAGACTGGGTAGCTATTTCTTTGGCTTACATCGGCATTGAAGGGTTAGCAGATATTGCTGCCCGCTGGAGGCATGGTAAGTGAATATAACTAGTGAAAAACTTCAACGGCTTATCGAACAAGAAGTTCGTAATTCTTTTTTAACAAACGATGACGAAGAAGAAACAACAATGGAATTAGAAGAGAACGATAAACTTGTTCTCACTGGCGCCGTTAACGCCATTAAGTCGAGGGCTGAAGCGTCTGAAGACGCAGATGAGGTTGAATGGTATCTATCAAAAGTTGTGGAACTGTTTGGGATGGGGTAGACCGATGATTGTTTTTTTAAAAAAAGCATGGGCTTGGTTGAAGCATAATTGGTATGCCCCGGCCATCGCTCTTTACACATTAATACTTTGGCTTGTTTTTAGACGCAGAGACACTGCTCATGAAGTTCTAAAAATTCGTAGTGAAAGTTATAAAGCACAAATCGATGCAATTAACAAAGCCCACGAAGAAGAAATAGAAAAGAGAGACGAAATTTTAAGAAAATATAGTGATACGATTAATAAGCTTGAAAAAGAGTTTGCAGATAATAATGAGGAACTAGACGAAAAAAAGAAAAAAGCAGTTAAAGAAATCGTTGAAAGATATTATAATGATTCTGACACCCTTGCAATGATGATTGGTGAAAAGTTTAATTTCGAATACACGGAGGAGGGATGAAGATTATAATACCATTGTTAGTTTTTACTCTTGCTTTTCCTGCGGTTTTATTTGCTGAACCGCCAGAGAACTCAGACGGCAATCTTCCTCCAAAAGTTACTGGCTTGCAAAAAGGCGAAGCGGCACCTTATTCTGGAGTGCTTTTAAACACAACCGCAGCAGCACAAATCTTTACAGATAAAAGCTTTTTTTCGGAAGAATTGTGTGCACTTAGAGTTCAATTTGAAGTCCAAAAGAAGGTCGCAGAAATGCAACTTTTTCTTGACAGCGCAGCAGTTACTATAGACTCAATGGATAAAAAGTATAATGCGATTATTACAATAAAAGATAAAGAAATTGATAAACTTAATGCCATAGCGCTTGAGAGTTCAAATGACTATAATACATGGTGGGCCGCAGGAGGAATATTGACCGGCATTGCACTTACGCTTGCCGTGCTTTTTGCCGCAAAGGAGATATAATGTGGCTCGCAATCTTCGCAATCTCACACGAAACAGTTTAAAATACTTAATTAAGAATGCAGATAATGTTAAAACGTTAATTGCAGACTCTACTTATGGGCTGCAAATAACTATTCCCGATAATAATTCTAGTGCATTTTCAATCCGCACCAACCCAAATATTTTTGTTATTGACACCTTAGCAGACACTATACAATTGACAGGTAGTGTATATATTTCTGGCTCTCTTTACGCAAACGAATATAATGTAGATACGATAACTACAACAATTACAAATATAGATCAACTTGGTTCTACAAAGTTTGGAGACACTTCAGACGACACACACCAGTTTACTGGTAGTGTTCGTGTCTCTATGCCTGATAATCATGCAACTGCGTGCGTTTTTAAAGAGGGCTCAACCGCTTATATGGAATTTGACACCACAGATGGCGGTGAAGATATTCGCATGAAAAGATTTACTGCATTTGAAGGGCCAAATTTCGATCCAAAGATTATGTTTGAAGGTTCTAATGGCGGCACAATAGAAATACCAGATAATAATGCAAATGCTCTTCGCATAAGAGAAGGTACCAACACGTATTTGACTTTTGTCACTACTAATAGTAGCGAAGTCGTACAGTTTAACAAGCCTCCACAGTTAGCAGACGATGTTAAATTTTATTTTGGAACCGATGGTGACGCCACTTTAGCATACGATGAGGCTAACACAAATAAATTGATTATTTCCGGCGCCGCAGGCGGTTTTGATATAAATATGACTGATAATATTGCATCTGCTTTTGCGATCACCGAAGCTGGAACCACATATCTGAAGGTTGTTACTACAAATGGTCAAGAAGGTACCCAATTTCATAAAACCACACAAATCAGGGACGATGTAAAGCTTTATTTTGGTGATGCTGGTGAGGTCACTTTAGTATACGATGAGGCTAACACAAATAAATTGATTATTTCCGGCGCCGCAGGCGGCTTTGATATAAACATGGCCGATAATGCAGCTAGTGCATTTGAAATCACTGAAACTGGAACTTCATATATGACATTCACTACAACGAATGATCAAGAAGAAATTGTTGTCAATAAAAATCTTTTTATGCGCGCCGGCGACTTAAAAATTGAAAATGATTTTCACAATGCAGCTTTCGAAGTTACCATGGATGATGGATCTGCAGGTTCTGCCGAGATATTATATTACGAACCGAACGCAGATACAACCTTAACAAAAGGCGGAATTTATTTTTTGCACACAGATGGTACATGGGACGAAGCCGACGCAGATGCAGCAGCCACCGCAAAACAATTACTTGGGATTGCTTTGGGAACCAGCGCAAGAACTGATGGCATGTTAATACGCGGTTTTGTGAAGATACCTTCAACCGAGGTTTTGAATGTCCCCGGATCCGGAGCCTCAGATGGCCTTCCAGTATATATTTCTACAACTGCAGCACATATAGACTTTACGGCGCCATCTGCAAGTGGTGACATTGTAAGAATTGTCGGCTATTGTATTGATGATGATAGCAGCGATATTCTACTTTATTTTTGTCCAGACAAAACATGGGTAGAAATAGCATAAATGAATTTTGTTTAAGAGCACACAATAATGGCAATTTTAACTAAATATGTTTCAGTTACAAACGGTAACGATGGAAGCGGCGACGGAACATCTGGAAACCCTTATTTTAGTATTGCAAAGGCTGTAGATGTCATTGATGGGACATCTGATGTCGGCCCACATTATATTATCTTAAGCGAAAGTTCAGCAGCAACAACAACTTATTCAGCTAGCTACGGAATGCCTTCTGATTCTGAACAAGAATTATGGGTCTCGAATGTAAATACTGGAGTCATTGTTTCTGGCGCGCATGGACAGGATATTATAATTGATGGCAAAAGCGTTACGAATAAAAATGCTTTTGTTTTATATGGCTCAGGCTCTGGCGTACATAATTTAACAATTACAGGATATGGTACACATGCCACAGTTGGCCGCGGCGTAGTGAGAGGAACTTATCGACCATATGATATTAGAAATTTAAACATAAAAGGGAATTCTCAAAGTGGCATAACTTTTTTTGGAGACAGATATAGCCAAGGCGGGCCCTCAATAATTAATAATTGTAGAGTAGAAGTGCCAGCATTAGATAATGTTTGGGGCATTTCGACACAAACTTCTTATAATATTGGGCACGTATTAGTAAATAATTGTTTAGTGATTATTAGTGGGTCTACTAGTGCTACTCCGTCGCACGCAATATATATTTATAATGGCAACACTTCACAATCTACAGCTTCATTTAATACTGTTGTAGGCAAATTTGATGAAACGACTCACACAGACAGCAATTTTGGTATAACAGCTGATCGAGCAGAAAATAATATTATGAGCATGAGCCTGCCTTCTGATAATGACAGAGCAAGTTTTATTCATGCAGACACTGCAACCAATAATCTTTATGCGGGGTTTAGCTCACAAAATGTAATAGTCGGGGTAAGACGAACTTCAAATGGAACCAGTGCTTCATTTCATTCTACTGAGTTGGCCTACCAAAGACCAGCGCCCTTAACGTTATTTAACGGCCCCGATCCAATTTTTAGATCTATATACGATGATTGGTCTATCGCAGCAGGATCTCCAGCATTAAATGCTGGCACCGCACTGAGCTATCTTGACTTAACAACTGTTGATCTAAGCGGCACCGCCCGATCCGACCCTCCAGATCTTGGCACTTTTGAATTCGCCGCAACCGGCTATGGTAATATAGTAATAGGTGTTGCAGCAGGAAGTTTAGGTAAAGTGCTAGACGTAGAAAAAGTAGACATTTCTAAGATTATAGGTGTGGAATAATGGAAAAAGATTGGGATTACATCGCTCGTCTTGAAAAAGCGATTAAAGCAAAGTATGGTGAAGATGCAATTCTCAATCCAAAGTCTAATTGGACGGAGGAAAAAGAACAAGAATATATTGAACAATTAAAAGAAATTGCAAAAAAAGAAACAATACGAAAAGAACAAACAGATAAAGTTGAAAAAGACGGTTTTTTCATCGCTAAGAATCTAATTACTAAGAAAAGCAAAAGAATATGTCCAATTTGCGATATTTATTCTTTTAAAGCAAATGACGATCTTTATGTAAATAAATATGGTTGCTGCTTTAAATGCTATATTCAGTGGATTGAAGGGCGCGAAGAACGCTGGCTAGAAGGTTGGAGGCCAAGTAATGAGAGTAAGAAAAAATAAAAGACGAATTGATCCAAGATATTTTTTACATGAAAAAGCTGATATAAGAGCCTTCGGCGTCGACCCACCCGAAGAGGCGCCTGAAACAGAGGCGACTGAGACAGAAACAACCGAGCCAGAAACAACTGAACCAGAAACAACCGAGCCAGAAGTGCCAGAAGTTGAAACTGCCCCACCCGAAGAGGGAGAGCCTGGACGCAATGAACGACAAAGGCAAAAGCATAGAGAAGGGAAAGAACTGCTTGATCACGCCCCGCAGTATAGGGATTACAAAGAGTTTTATAAGGACCTGGAAAGGGCCGGCCTCACTGACAAGCTCGGCCGAGCCGGCCAAGACAGGATCTGGGGCAAAAAACACCAACAAGCATGGGAAGCTCTAGCGTTATCCAAAGTGCCCAAACGCATGACCGATCCGACGCAGAGAGAGGCTTTTGTCACTGCTTGGAAAACATATAATTCCAAAGACGGCATCAGTGAAGGCTCAAAGCAGTTCGAAGAGCTGGCAAGAACTAGCGGGAACAAAAAGGCGCATTTCTTTGCGGGCATGTCAGCACAACACGCCGGAGAAAATGAGCGCGCCATTGGCCTATATGAAGAACTTCTGGAACGCGACGATCTCACCACGAACCAACGCCGCGCCGTCCAAAAACGGCTGGCAAAACTTAATCCCGCGTCCACGTACGTGAACCCGGACACCGGTGAAGTGGAGAAATTCGATTTCGCGGCGAAGACATACGCACCCACCGGACTGGATCAGGCAGGCGCGCCCATTGAGGCCCCCATTGAAACATCCGCCGCCACGGCCGGCGAAGAAATAACTCCTGGAACTCTCAAACTAGGCGCCGCAGAGGTTGCCAAACAAAAACGAGATGCTCGAATAGCTAAGCGTTCGGATCGCCATCGTCGACGAGTCGCTAAACAAACTGGTCGCGACCCAGTTACAGGTGAAAAAGCAAGAGTAGTAGACACAGCTAACACACAATTGTTTTTAATGACTAAGGGGCAAAAAGGCCGCGTCGAACCACCAAAAATAGTTCTTCCAGGCGAGCCAGAATATGATGACGCACGAGATGCTGAACCAGGAGACCCGACATATCAAGAAAAAGAAACTGGAGGTGTAACCTTAGAGCCGTCGACCCACGACTCTCTCGCTACCGATTATGAAGGCAGAAGAATTCTTGTTGGTGCCCCAGAGGAAGAACCAATCCCTGCAGCAAATCTTGGTGATGTTGCTCTTGCTGGTGAATTAAGCCAAGGAGGCAGTGCACGAGCAGTGGACGAGGCCGTGGAGATTCATCTTGAAAAAATACGCGGCGGCAAAGCCTTTCGTCACCCGGTGGATCGCCTTCCAGAATTTAGGGACGCGGCCGGCAATGAATATCGAGGAACAAAGGAAACAGGCTTCATGCGTATTAATCGCAACGAAGACGGTAGTTATAAATCCAATTTACCTGTCCAGCTTACAGACGATGAAATCGCTGGTTTTACAAAAGTACCACCTTTAGACGAGGTTGGAATGCTTAAACACTTAGGAAAACAACAATTAGATAAAGTTAGCGAAGTTGGGATTAGAGCTTTAGTGTCGGCACAAAAAAATGGATCCAAGCATGCCGGAGCAATTTTAAACGGTATGAG
>Ga0114905_1001410_pt1 | contig 13244 bp, 20 predicted proteins | sample MalvireepMed_b05_FD_83499 | JGI IMG/M metagenome (GOLD analysis project Ga0114905, IMG submission 83499) | Marine viral communities from the Global Malaspina Expedition - Malaspina viral metaG DeepMed_b05 | ecosystem: Environmental > Aquatic > Marine > Oceanic | place: Mediterranean Sea...
AGCATAAGCTGTATCTCTTACAATAGATTCATTAATACCAAATTGTGCAGATACTCTTAAAACATCATTTTGCCAATCTTTTTCTGAGGGTGATGTTGAAATATAACTAAAATTCTCTACAAACTCTTTATAAGTATCTGCGTTTGAAAGACCTAAAGCCTCAGAGAAAGACCTTACATTGGTTGTAAATTGTGCTAAAGGGCCTACACCTGTAACTGCAGCAGTTGGATTTTCAGCTATATTTGTAATTAAATCATTTATTTTAAGAGTAACATTGGAAGCAGTCTGTATTGTTTTTTGACTATTTTCTTTTGACGTATTGTAAATATCACTGAAACCACCTGTTAATATATCGGATTTACCAGTGCCTAAAGGAGCTAAACTAAATCTTTCTGCATACGTAGGGTCGGCTGCTACCTCTGCATTATATTCATTTTCAGAAATAACTTTAATATTTTTTCCTGTTGTATTATTGTAAAGTTGAAATTTTGTGCCTAATTTTAATATTTCATTTGGCGTTAAAGTTCCGTCAGGATCTGCAAACACTGCATCTCTAACATCCTCAGTGACATCTACATATCTAGCACGATCTGTTGATGCAACCGATTGTGGTATAGTTACAATGGTGCCTTTTGTTTTATCAAAATAATCTTTTGGTTCAGAACCTTCAGTAGTTAGTACAGGTAAATATTTAGGTATTTCATTCCCATCAACACTAATACTCTCACCAAAATTTTGATTGTTTACAAAAATAGCTTCACCAAATTACTTGCTGATGGATCATTTACTATAGCTTTTTCATATTTTACTTTTTCTGCAGTGCCAAAATTACCTAAATTTTTAGGATTATCTGGATCTGTTAAATCTATTACTTGGTTGTTAATTACTTTTAAATTTCTTTCATCTTCTGGAAACAATGACTCTTCTATTTGTTTCGCCTGTAAAGCACCACCCAATAACGCTTGTCCTAAAGGTTGTCCTTGTGCAATAGAAAGTCCTATATTTACCCTAGGATCACTTAAAAAACCACTAAAACCTTCTCGTCTAGGAGGTGCAAAGAAACCACCTGGTTGTGATGAAAAAAATCCTCTTGGGTTTGTGAGTGGGTTGTTAAATTGATTTACCATAATTATATCCTATAAAAATCCTAATCCGCCTAATACAGCACCGCCTAAAGCACCTGGCCCACCTAACGCAGAACCAGCTACAGCTCCACCAAAGGCACCGCCTAATGTACTGGCTTGTTGACCTGGTGCAGTGTTTATACCTGTAGGAAAACCACTTGCTATTGGACTAATAAGTCCAGCGTATTGTTGTAATTGTTGCATGGGTGCTGTTTGACCAAATTGAAATCTTGCAATCTGATCTTGTAATTGTCTTTGTGCTAAGTTTTCGTAAGCAGAACCTACGCCACCTAATGAAGCGATAGCTTGTTGCCTACGTAAATCTAAACCTTGTTGAATACCTGGAAGCTGTCCTGCAGCTTGTAATTGTCTACCTAATGCAGATTCCATGCCTGCTTGTTGCCGACCTATATCTGCTTGTGATCCACTAAACTGTCTACCAAACTGGCTTTCTAATGCCTGCATTTCTCTACCACGTTCTTGTGATGCTAATTGACTAGCAATTGGTGCATACGCTTGAGTGACACCTCTAGCTACTGCTTGTTGAGCCTGTGGTGAAGTGCCTGTTCTACCCATACCACCAAATTGTGATTGAACTGAACCTAATACGTCTGAAGTTATGCCTTCACGAATACCTGATAAATAGTCTGCTTGTGGAGTAAGTTGACCATAAGATGACCCCATACCTTGACCCATTCTACCTGTGTAAGAAGACATAGGAGAACCAGCAAACTGTCCAAAGGTCTGTGCAGCTTGTGCTTGTAGTGCTGAATTTTGTGCTTGTTCTAAAGCCTGAGCTTGTTGTAAATTAAGAGCTTGTTGTGTTTGCTCTGCAAATGGTACTACTGTACTTGAGGGAAAGAACGATCTTCCTAGATTACTTCGGTAAATGTTTTGTGCTTCACCTAATATATCTTTCAAAAACGGTTCTGCAGGTGCGTAAGGCTCTGTTCTTGATGTAGTTGTTTGATTTCCACCGCCACTTGACATACTTATTTCTCCAATTTCTTTTCTAGTAAATAATGAGTTGTTTTAAAACCCTTGTTGTTTAATATTTTTGACCAACCTGGTCTGGCATAAGTTTCAAAGTGAGTACACTCGTTACTTTTAGCCCATTTCTCTATATCGTGCAATCCGTCTTGCCAATCTTTTCTATTCTTACCAGTACAGATAAAAATGTTAGCAACCTTGCTATTTGGCCGAACTATAATTCTTGTTACCACAACCGCTTTTAGTTTTTGTTTCGCTTCTTCTTCCCAACCTAACCACAGTTGATTATCCCCACTACAACACGCTTCGTAAATATCTGACGTATTAAAGTGATGACCTGAGTAAGCAAGGGCTTTAGTAATAGAATCATCAACTAAGTTCCAAACTGCTTCTATGTTTTCTTTTGGTATTTGTACTATTCCGATCATGTAATTTCTAATATACTAGCTACTACGTGTAATTGATTAGCTGCAGATGCAGTTACTTTCAATATTTCACTAGATTTTAATACCAATGGTGAAGTCAAAAATTCTGCTGTACCGTTGGCAGTAGATGCTTTTGTTTTAAATAAACTAAAAGTTGCTGGACTACTTTCTGCATCAGTAAGTGTAATTGTAAGTGTTGGTGTTGCACCAGCATCTTCACTGACCAATATAGATTTAACAATAGACTGACCATTTGAAGGTGCAGTGTAAAAAGTTGTTTCGTCTGTAGATGTTAAATCAACTTTAGCGTTTGTATAGTTATGTGCCATTAGTCCTTATGTTTTGTTAAATTAATCATTGCTCCTGCATTGTCTTCAAGTCTTTTCCAAAACTCATCTAGTGCGTTTGGATGTTCGCAGTTAGCACATTTACAAACTGCACAAACACCGTTGTTACCACAATGACAATGATGATCGCAGTTTATGCAAGAAACCATGATACAACCTCTTGGTTTTCATCATTATGGTATCGTATTAATTGATTAGTAAGTTCTTCAACAACTAATTGAAACTCAAGATCAGCGTCTTTATTTTGATAAATATATTGTAAGTCTATTTTACTAGCCATTATCTACCACCAAAGAAACCTCTTGATTTACCTGTCGCTGCAGCAGCTCTGTCTTTTGAAGCTTCTCTTGCTTTGTCTAATCCACTACTTGTTTTTCTACCTGCTTTATCCGCTGCCTGTCTTGCTGTTGCCGCTTGAGCATCTGTTAAAGCTCCACTTGGTGTAGTGGCTTTAGCCTGTAAATCAGACATCATTTTTTTGTATTCATCACTTTGCAACTCTTTATTAATAGCTTCGGCATTTTGTTTCATAAATTCTTGAGCTGTTTCTTCGCCATACGTTTCTGCTATTCTATTATAAACAGCGTTATTAGGATTTACGGTAGCTCTTTGTGCTATAGTTGGTTCTCCTTGCAGTGCTTGCCTTAATAAATTAGAAGGAGTAACCGATAAAAGGCCTCTGGCTAAATTATTAAATTTATAATCAAGAGAGTTTGGATCCAACATACTTACTGAACCATCTGCATTAATTCTAAAACCTCTATCTCCAACAAACTCAGTGCTTACGTTTGGCCCCATGCCTCCTCTTCTATCACGACCTCCACCGCCCATTGTTCTTTCAATTTCTGCTAAAAGACCAGGTTGTGTAGTAGTCGTAGCAACATTGCCTTGATTAAAAGGCAGTGGTGTGTAACTTCCAAAATTACCAAAGTTAAAACCTGCACCTGGAGCTAAACTAAAATTGCCTGGTGTGTAAGTTGAACCAGTTAGATCAGGGAATAGAAACTGATTACCAGAAACAGGATCATATTGTTGACGTATTTGTGCTATATTTTCACCAAATGGAGTACGAAGAAAATCAGATGCTCGAAAATCAGAATAATTACCAAAAGGATTTACATTTTGTACTTGCTGTCCTAATAATCCTGCAGTTTGTTGTAATTGCTCCAAAAATGTCATTATCTATATCCTTCTTTTATTGCTTCTACGTCTAAACCTTGTGCATCAGACCATGTTGATCCTGCAGGTATAACGAGATTAAATTTAAAATATCTTGCTGATTTGTGAAACGGTATTGTTCCTGTGCTGTGCATAGTCGCAGCACTTGTAGTTGTAGCAGAGTCAGCAACTCTATTACGAAAACTTATTGTGCCAGTAGCAGCAGTTGTATCTACTATTGGTCTTACGTGTGTTACCAATGATCTGTTTTGACCAAATATTTCTGTCTCTCCAGTGCCAATAGTTGCAGCTAATGCTGATCCTTCAAATGATCCTAGTTTATGGTTTGTGTTAAATACACCAACACTACGAATACCGCCAATAAACTGTGGTGAGTCTAATGATACTGTAATAGCATCTATGTCATTTGTACCAGATGTAGGAAAATCATCTAGTTCTTCTAATGTAGAACCAGGTGATAAGAAACTTATAATAACTTCATGGTCAAGTTCAACTTGAGACCATCTATCACTAGCAATGTGATAGATAATTAGTTTATCATTTTGATTAGCTGTACTAGATCCAGTTGCAGAAGGATAAGACCACATAACTAATTTGTTTTCATGGTCATAAAATCCGTGTACTCTTTCTCTTAAAGAAGATTTTAAATCTCCAAAGAAAAAACGATCTACTTTGTTTGCACCAATAGGTTTTGAACTCTGTCCATCAGTTACATAAAAACCATCTTCAGATAAGTAGTAAACTAAATTACCAACCTGAACTACATTTTTGCCCTGTATAGCTCCTCTATTTTCTTCAATACGTCTAAAAGAAAATACCGTATTACCACCACGATAATCCATTCTGGTGATTCTATTTTCTTGAAATATTAATCCATACTGTCCACCAGTAATACCTGTAATACCACCGCCTTCTGGTAGTGTTTCTGTATCAGCCTGATTAACACCAGCAGTCCATGCAGTCGGATCATTAAAACTTGACCAGTTTAAAGTGTTTTGTGCAGTAGTGGTAAAACCTGTTACAACAAAGTTATTAATAACTGCAGCGTGTCTAAAGTTTGGTGGTGATCCTGCTAATGCAGCAAAGTCAGTAGATGAATCCAATGTCCATGCTTGAGGTGCATCTACTCCATTAAAAGCAATTACTCTTTCACCAAAACGAACAAAATCCCAATAACCTTCAGATGGTGTGTTAAATGTAGTGCCGCCACTTTCATCAACAAAAGAGTTTGCAAGTAATCTATATAGTTTTGTAGCATCACCTGCAAATATACTAACAACACCACTGTCTGATTTGAAAGCTCTTCCGCCTTGTGATCTTGCGTCTAAAGCATTACTAGATGTATTAGATATAGCATTAAATGGTCTATAACTGTTTACAGCAGGAAATACATTTTTAGCTTGAGTTGCACCAGGGTTTACGTGATCTGGTAGGTCAGGTAGCCATTCTCCAAAAGGTACTTGCATTATTTTACGTTATCAAAATTGTTAATATTAATACCTGATCTTTGCACTAAAGGAGTACCATTATATTTGTCTTTTTCGTCTGCCATTTCTACTTGTTGTAGAGCAGCTTCGTATTGACCTTTAAACTGTGCAACAGTTTGTGGATCCATGCCACGAATAAATGTACTAGCAAAATACAATGCACCATATAAATATACATCAGGAAATTTATCTAAGATATTATTTGATGTGTTAGATGATGACAAAGCAGTAAATGCTTTGTAATAAACTATAGTAGAACTGTATGAAGAATCTGGAGCAGGACTAAATCTAAACTTTGATCCTTCAATAGAATATGCTCTTGGTCTGCCAGTCGTGCTAGAACCTTGTGTTTCAGCTTGATGAAAAGGACTCATCAATTGTAATGCAGTTTTTGGGTCTGTACCCAAAACAAAACTTCTGACTTGTAAAAAACCAGTAGGTAAAGATTCCTGTTCTTCATCTATAGTAAAAGCAAGAGATGTTTCCATGTCTCTTATTCTCAATCTACGATTAAAGTCAGCTTCAGTAAGATCAATAAAATCATCAATCTCTGAAGTTAAATCATCACGTGCTAAAAAATTAGCAATAGAAGTTTTTAAGTTTGCGTATGTATCTAAAGCCATTTATTGTAATAATCCTTTGTGTAAATTTTGATAGTATTCTTTAAATTTTTTAGTTTTGTAGTTTTTAGAAAAACTATCTGCTTTTTTTATTGACGGAAATGTAATATATTCGCCTGTTTCTAATGCGTATTGCATTGCTTGATTTATTGGTAATTGTATTAGCTTATCTCCTATTTGCACTATTGTAGGAAATGCAGCAGGCAAGGTATTGTCTTCGCCTAAATATTCAGCAGCCATTTTATGTGTTGCAAATTGGTCTTTTTGTGGAGATACAGATTCTCTTAAAAGACCATAATTTTCTGGATTTAATATTCTGTCTACAAAATTTAAGTTTTTGTTTTCAGATAGTAAACCTAAAAAATCAGCCATTATAACCGTTTTTCTCCTGTTCGAAAATACATATACTCATTACTGTTTACCATTTCTCGTATAAGAGACTTTTGTTGTTCATTGTCTAACTTGTAAAAATTAGAATGACCAAATCTTTCTTTAGTTTTTAACTTTAAAGCAATTAATGGTATCTGTGCAATACGTTGAAGATCACCTCTTTGTGCTTCAGGTACATGATTACGAAATATTTTATTTTGTTCTAAGATAGGGGTTGTATCTTGACTGCTTCTTACGACAAGTTTGCGTGTACCCCTATCAATGTGAATTTGTTGGTTAGGATTGTAAATATCCTCCATACTACAGCTCCGTAGTATCTACTGCATAAGCATCAACTAAAACTCTCCAACCATATGTATCAGACATAAACACAAGTCCAATACCTGTATTTTCAGTTGTTAAAGTTAAGTCTGCAGTTAATCCTTGTATCTTTTTACTATTTCTAGCAACGGTCAAATTGTTATTATCAAATGATGCAGCACTATCTAGTATGTGTATTTCATCACCAACTGCAGGGGATGCAGGTAATGTTACTGTAAATGCTCCACCAGATGTATCAGCAAGTATTCTGTCTCCAGCTACTGCTGTAAAGTTTGCAGTGTATGCTGTCCATCTTTTTAATGCACCATTAATAGCTTCAGCAACAGTCAGTGTGCTTGCCATATCTACTGCACCGTCTATATCAACCACATCTAAATTGGTTGTGCCATCAACATCTAAATCGCCATTAAAGTCAGCGTTACCAGCAAGTGTTAAGGTAGTGGCCATGTCGACCGCTCCGTCAATATCTACTATGTCTAAGTTTGTAGTTCCATCTATATCGGCATCACCAGATATGTCTAAACTTGCTCCATCTACTTCACCAGTAACAGTAATTGAATCTACAAATGTATCTTTAAAGCGTAAAGAGGTTGTACCTAAGTCTACATCTGAATCTGTAATTGGGCCAAGTACACCATTAGATATACTTACTTGTTCATCACCAGCAGCGACAAAAGCAAATGAATCTGATGCGTGTTTATAAACAATACCACCAGAGTTAGAAGCAGCATTATCTCCAAAGTCAATAAGACCTATGTTATTAGCACTACCAGCCATTTGAATACCTGGTCTATTATCATCTTCAAATACAGCACATTGAGTAGTTGCATATACTGGACTTGATGCTAGATCATTTACTACATGAAGTCTAAGTGCAGGACTATCAAAGTTAATTCCTACTTTATCTTCACTACCATCAATAAATAATAAATCTTGTTTGGTATTACCTTCAAATCTTGTGTCAACATTATCACCATCTTCATTAAATACAGTACCTGTAAATAAATCGGTGATTGTTATTTTTTTAGTGGCAGTTGCACTGGTGTCTACTATAGGTAGTACGTCTGCAGCAGCAGCAGCTGTCAATGCTGTCAAATCACTAATCTTACTATCAGCCATGTTTTATCCTCTTTTTCTTTTTCTTTTTAGGTTTGGAAAGTTGTTCTTTCTCTTTTAATAATTTTACAAGTTCTGAAAATTTCATTTGCCTTGTCCAATGTACTTTTTAAAACTTCTTCTTTTTTGTTTATTTTTAGGTCTTGATCGAACACTATGGCCAATAGAAGTTCTTTTCTTTACGCCTGCTGTGTGTTCTTGATAAGCCTTTGCTTTTCTCATTAATTTTGAATAGGAGTGTCAGTAAAGTATGAAACACCAACACCATCTTCACGTATGATGTTATCGCCTGTTTCTAATAATAAATATGTTAAATCTTCTAGGTTTAGGGCATCATTAGGTACATCTGTCCTACGGTTACGGTAGCGATCCTGACTTCGTAATGATATAAAACCTGGTCTCATTATTGACTAAGTTCAGTTACTCTTGCAGTTCCTGTTACAGAACCAACTCTTAATACAGCAACTTTATCAGATCCAGCAACTCTAAAATACTCAACAGTAAATGCTGGTAAAATAAATGATGATGAACTTGCAGTAGGTGCTGAAGAAATTTCTACATAAGCATCTACAGTAGTCACTATTCTAATATCTCTAGTTTGTGCATTAACTGCATTAGAAGCAGCAGATGACGAACCTACAGCTACAGTTTGTGTAGCACCAGGCTTAAATGTTGTTGGAGCTTTATTCATGTTTTATCCTTAAATAAAAGGTGGGGAGCCGAAGCTCCCACACCTAATTAGTATTATTGGTTAATGTCCAAAATGATACCGTGAGCGGCTTCATTTCTAACTTCCAAAGTATACTCAACTAAAAGTTGTTTCTTCTCAGAGTCACCAGTTTTGGCAAGATCCTGAATCTCGAAGTCTCTTAGGTAAGCAGTAGCCATCATATCACGCTGGATGATAAATACATCTTTAGCGTCTGTGGTAGCCATTACTCTGTTTGGTACAATTCTAAGATCACCGAAATCAGACGAATAAACGTCAATCGCAGCATACTCAGTCTTATCACCAGCAGGGCCGAAACGAGTTGTATTAGCGTTAAAGCCAGATATAACTTGTTTTACAGATGGAGGACATACCAGCATATCCATGTCACCACCAGAAGTATAAACTTCTTTAATGACTGTTTTTAGGATAGCTTCAGTAAGGTCTCTGTCTGTACCTGAACCAGGTAAGTCAGTACCAGAACCAGTAGAAAGTGAACCAGAAGTTCCTGCATCACCGTTAGTTTTAATCCAAGTAGGAATAGATCCTAGCTCTCTAGCAGCGGTTGCAGAACCAGCAACTTGAATATTAGGCTCGATAATGTCGAACTCCATGTCTTTCTTTAGTTCTTTAGATTTTTTAGCAATTTGATAAGCCATTTCGTCAGCTCTACCAGCAGCGTCAACTGCAGATTGAGTTCCAGAAAGTGCGATCACTTTGTCAGAAATTTGACAATAGTTAAATGCTCTTGTTGTTGCAGTAGTAGCATCAATAGTTGCATCATCACCTTCAATAACTGCGTTAGTTGCAGGTGTAGCTAATGCGTCTAGTTGCCATTCGTGCTTAGTTGATTTTGCTGCAGTTCTAGGAATTGCAGACAGTATTGGAGTATCTTCTGGAGAAATGTTGTAAATTACATCCACCAAGTCCTCTCGAATACCTACCGTTTCAAACGTATCAAATAAGTTTGTTGGTTGTGCCATAAGGCCTCCTTGTTATTTTTAAATTAAATTACGAAAAAACTTAGCAGCGTCTCTGACCTGTCCAGTCTTTCGTAATCGTGAGAGTTGTTGACGTTTTGCTTCAGCATCTGACTGAGCTTTACTTCTCGCCACTCCACCTTTAACAACTTTAGGAGCATTGGCCACTTTCTTCTTTATTTGTGGCTTTGCTTTTTGTAGATTACGATATGACATCGCATCTTTAACAAGCATCACGTATCTGTGATCGTATACACTGTTGATTTCAGAGTCATTAAATCCAATGTTGCCTAAATAGTTTCTCATTTCTTCTTTGAAACGAGGCCCTTTTTGTGCATCAAGTAATTCTGGAACTTTTTGACTAAGAAGTTTTTGTTGTTCTTCCAAGTATTTGTTAAACTCTTGAGCTTGTAACTCTTGAGTTTGCTGTGATACCTGAGCCAATTGTTCATGCTTTTTACGCATCTTATGCTCTAGTCTCGCAGCTTCTACTGGATCTTCGTCATACAACTTCTCAAAATCTATATCAGCGTATTCTTGTTGTAGTTGTGCTTGTGCAGCGTTGTTAAGTTCGTTCAGCTTAGTTAGCTTTGCTTCAACGTCTTTTTTGGATCGCTCAACAAATTCACTTGACTGGTTTCTCTCCTGTGCAAGTTCCTGTGTTTTACGAGTGTAATCTGCATTTCGTTGATACCCTTGAATTAACTCCTCTAGGTTGACCGACAGTTCTGTACCATCAACGGTTACAGAATAAAATGGTTCCTCGGAGTTCTCTTGTATATCACTCGACTCAGATGTTTCTTCTACCTTATCAGATGTTTCCATCTCCATAGGGCTTTCAGTTTCTTCAGTAAGAAGTCCTTCTTCTGATTCTACTGTTTCAGTTGGTTCCTCAGTTGTTTCTGTAGGAACATTTTCTACTGGTGCAGATTCTTCTTTGGTCATAAGACCTTTGATTATGTTTCCTGCATCCAATACGTTAGTTGCTTGGCGTTCAGCCATAACAGCCTCCTTTTAAATGTTACACTCCCAAATGGGTTGGTGTATTCGATTTAAGTCGAATTTTTTTTGAGATCGTTAATTTGCACAGCAGCTAGTTTGCCTGTGTCCATAACGGTACGAAAGTGGTTTTCTACTTTTTCAGTAATGTGATATGCCTGCCATAAAGCTTTACGCACATCATCTTCATTGTGTTTCGTCTGAAATATAGCACTTTGATACTCAACTTTTAAAGTTTCAAATGCTTCTTTAAATAACGGTTCATCAAGCAATAACTTTGCTTTTTCGCCACGTTGTCTTTCAGTCTCTAAATTATTGTTGTTCATTGTTTGGGTTTATCACATTTTTAGTGATTTGGTCAAGCTCACCTAAAGCAGCTTTCCGTTGTTCCCTTATAGTACGTTGTGCCTGTTCTTGTATTTTACCTTGTTGTACTATTTCTTCTTTGGCTAACATTGCATTATTACGCAACTCAGTCTCATTGATCTTAGTACCATACTGTAGCTCTAATTCTTTTATACGAGTTTCAAACCTCAGAATCATCTCTTGATAATCTTTTTCTAGTTGTTTTATTTTTAATTCGCTATCAATTTGTTTTCTATAGTTCTCACCTTGAACTTGAAGTTGTGAAACTTTTTCAAACTCTGTAGGTTGTGGTGGCTGAGGTGGCGGCATATTCTGCATACCAATATCAGGATCGGTGAAGAACGAATTAGGATTTTTAAGTCCAGCATTTTCAACAATCTTACTAAGAGTGTTATAAATGTTTCGTAAATTTACCATCGGCCCAGCAGCAGAACCTTGTAGCTCTAGTGCTTTTAATTGAGTTTGAAGTATGTTATTTAAAATAGAAAGTTGTTGGTCTCTTGAACCAGTACCCAATCCAACACTTATAGAAATGTTGCATCGGTTTCTCCATTCCATAGGTCTAAACGGAACAAAGTTATTTCTTATCTTAATAATTCTTTCTTTATCTTGGTGTTTAACGATTAGTTCAAACATTTTTAAGAACATATCTTTAACACCAGTCTCAGCAAAGATACGAGCTATAAGCTCTACTCTCATTTGTGCTTGAGATAAAATAGTGTTTACACCAGTTGCAGTCTTATTTAAAGAATCTGCATCCATACCTTGTGAGTATCTAGTGATACCTGTTCGTTGTTCACGTACAGTATCTAAATATTCCAACATAGGAAACGCTTGGTTGTTAATTGTTTGCGTTTGCATTGGCATCATAACCTGACCAGGAGAACCTTTAGTCCTCACAACACCGCCAGGTCTGTTTGTAAGTAGGTCATCTAAATTAACTTGACCATCCATTACAGCAACTCTGTTGTTGTTTGTAAGGTACATATTGTCAAGCAACTGTCTCATCACTGTAGACTTAATTAATTGTAAGTCCTCAGTCATTTCAGAAACAGAACGACCGTAAAATCTGTGTGGAACCATTATAGGTGTAACAGAAACAAAAGGGATACTGTCACACAGTTCATCGTCTAATATTGTGTAGCCTTCAGCACCAGCTAAAGTAATTTTTCTTAACTTGGCAACACCATCGCCTTCTTCGTCAAGATGAATGTAACATTCGAAAATAGATATTTCATCTGTACTAGCTTCGCCAGCATCACTGTTATAGTCGTGATCTAAATTTCTATAACGTGTAATTTTTTCTTCATTGTATCTATCTTGTGAGTCAGCAGGTAAACTATAAACTTTATCGCTATCAAACCCAGCTTCTACTAATTGTGTTCTTGTAACTGTAGTTCTGTGTGCAACAAAGTTTGCGTCTTGTATACTTTTAGCTCTACGTTCAATTAAAAATTCTTCTGGTGGTATTGCTTCTATTTTTACTTTACCAAAATCTTCTTCCCTTTCAATAACTACATCATGCAACGTAGATATTGATGTATTGTTTATTTGTTCCAATGTCATAGCGTCAACAGGTTGACCAGACTCTTCTATTTGTTTTAATATATTTTCTTTTTCTTTGATTGCTTTTTCATCTTCGTACTCTGTATGCTCTTTTACTTTTACGCCATTTTCATCAAGCAGCATCGTGTATTCATCTTCACTTAGCTTTTCATAAGACTCACGTTCACGTTTTTTTGAGGTGTCCCAATAGATTTTTGCAATACCGTTTTTTTGTATCAGTGCATCTTTAAATAAAGTGTAGAGGGTTATAAAGCCATCGTTATCTTTGTTGAAGACGTAGTTTAAATAATCACTAGCTTGTTTTGCAATCTCTTCGTCTTCTGCGGTAACAGGTTCACACTTAACAATTTCATCGCTAGCAGCAAAAGTTCTTAACAATGTCGGTAAGATAGACTCAATAACATCAGACACATCAGTAGAAACTACTTGTGAACGACCTTCTTGTTCATTACCAAAAGGTTCACCAAAATAATATTCTAATGATTTTTGTCTTTGTTCAGTTATGTCTGAACCAATGTAACCTAAAGATGCTTTTATCTCTGAGCTAACTATTGAGCCGACTTCTATGTCTGTAAGTGCTTTGCCTTTTGCCATGTTATACTATATACCTTGTATCAATATTTAT